>Ga0209611_10005840_pt1 | contig 20446 bp, 11 predicted proteins | sample S1TSphgellanicum_3_FD_187693 | JGI IMG/M metagenome (GOLD analysis project Ga0209611, IMG submission 187693) | Host-associated microbial communities from peat moss isolated from Minnesota, USA - S1T2_Fc - Sphagnum magellanicum MG (SPAdes) (version 2) | ecosystem: Host-associated > Plants > Peat...
AGAAAATGTAATAATAAGTGTATTTATTTTAAAGGTACCCATTCTTCAACCATATGGTAATAATAGCACCGGTGGGTTTTTTTTTTTGCGAATTGTTTGTGTTTGTAGCCAAAATGGCCATCATCTGTAGGAAGATGGCAAAAATGTTGATACTCTATAACTGGAAGGAAAAATCAGTTGAGGACACAGTAACACTCAAGCCAATGGCACGGGCCACACTAGTTTTAATAGTAATAGGACATTGGTAGGTGTGATTGAATTGAATAATGAAAAAACACTTTTGGTTGCTCAAGCTTTGTGTGGTAGCTTGGAACAAGATGATGCATCATGATGTAGATTAAGGTTGCAACTTGGCATTTACAATGTACTTTTTGAATTTAAAGTTTCCAATTCAATGACATTTATATGTGATTTCACCACTAGAGTGTGCTAGGCCTTTTGGAATATTTAACAATTGTTTTTTGGTTCAATGAGTTGGAGCATGGCAAGTTGGATAGGATGATGTGCCATGATGTAAATTAGGGCTATAACTTGGCATTTACCATGTACTTTTTGAACCTCAAGTTTTCAATTCAATAACAATTTATATGTGATTTCACCTTTGGAGCATGCTAGGTCTATTGGAGTACTTATCTATTTTTTAATCTAATAAGTTGTGCATATGCAAAGTTTGGAATTCATCCACTTTCATTGACTTTGAAATTTTGTTAAAAAATGGTTCTATTTGTAGTAGGGGATGTTGGTTCATATGTTTCATGTCATGTCAATTATAATTTTCTTTAGTTATTTACTTTTGACATTTGAACTCCCTTGGATGGAAATATACAACCTTGTATGTCTACTATTCATTAAGGTATAAGTGGCAAAACAATCTATAGTTACAAAAGTTACAACTCCAATAGTTGTAAAAATAATTGCATTTTCATCCATCCATCCATGCATTCCATAATAGATGTACAATTTACATTTTTCTTTACTTTTTCCATCCAAACATGGACTAGTTGCACATTCTAGTCACATTTTCAACTATACATATCATGTAGTCGCATATTTGACTCTTGTAGTTTCATATGCCATTGTAAGTACTTACGATTACAATGACACATAGGGTTAGCATATCATTAGTTGCAAAATTAGTTGATTTGGACACTAGTTATATTTGGAGTCATAACCACAAGGTTAAAATGGACAACATTTCTTTTAGTGATTGATAACATCCCTCAACTAGATTGGTAGAGAAATTTTCAACTAAACTGGCAAGTAGTGGCATGTAATGGCTATTACTATGGTGTTGACATGTGGCATAAACTTTCAATTGTAATTTCACTCTCGACTTGTGCTTGTCAACATTACTGATTAGTAGTTGCAAAAAAAAATCCTAGTTGCAAAAAATAGGTTGCAACTATATGTGTAATTTTTGATTTGGTTTATATTTGAACACCAATTGAAAACGTAATTGTAAAGGGGGGTTTCTATTAGTGTTTTTTTTGGATTTTTGGCACAACTAGCATTTGAAATTTAAACACATTGATTTTTTATTTAATTTTAAAAAATTATGGTTGAAATGTAAAAGCTATTATTGTAGTTAATTACACCTTAAAGCCCTTTTATTGTTGGTAACCACGGTGCACCAAAAATTACATAGACCTTAAAACTTATTTTGACAAATATTTTTAAAAAAAACCATTTTCAATAATGAGTGGTATTAGGTGATTTCAACTTGATTACTTAAAAAAATTCTCTTATGATTAGTAAGCGAATATTGTCAAAATAATCTTAGAAGAAATTAATAATTGAGAATATTGTCTAGAAACTTAGATTGATACCAAGTGAATCCATTTGTTTTTAAAAAGTCAAATATTTGATACCATGTGTCATGTGTGGTAGCAAAAACAAAAATAATGTCAAAGAACTTGCATGGCTTGGTATTTTTTTTGTTCTTTTCCATGTAGGGAGGAAGGTGGGCATCCCTTCGTGGCTAGGGATATGTAAATAGTAAGAAATCGAAATCATTGAATGTTTTGAAATGAAAAAAAAAAAAATCTAAAACAAGGTATCACAATTTTCTTAATTGGATGGTCTAGGTTGCTAGATTGTGAGAGGATTAGAAAAAAATTGAATCAGTAAGCCATAATCATTTAGACATCCTAGGTGCTAAACTAATTAAAAAGATTATGAAAAAAGATGAAAGCACCTTTTGTATTTAAAAAATATAATGGAACCTTTTGAATCCACAAATGTAGATTTGATTTTAGGTGATGCATGTTGTTTTTTAAAGATGATTGTTGACATACACAATGGTGGACTTTTATAGATTGAAAGACTTGATATTTTACAATAATAAAAACTTCATTGATATTCACATTCATGCTTTTGATTCCATGCATACCAAATTGTTCACAATGTTTCAACATGAAAAACCTTCCATGGTTTCATTGCATGGGTCAATATCTCGATATTGAAGCCAAATAGGAAAACATATAAGTCTAGATGTTGAAAGTTAAATGAAAGGTACAAAGCATGTATAAGATCTTTGTGCCATGTAACCAAATAGGTTAAATGTGGTTGCATTCTACAAAGTCATGTAGTTCATTTTTGATTTGATTACAATATACACATATTTTGGAATGTCTAAACTTTTCAACTTGATGACTAGTCATATACACTATTGTATATATCTTATTGAAAAGTTTTCTAGTTTGACTATAAAAGATAGAATCGTTAGGTATTTGAAAAAAATTGATCAATATACATGAGTACCAATATGTGCATCCCATTTAGCATTTGGTAGTATCATTTTTATTTTGTATGGAATTATAACAATCCTAGATGGAAAAGTGAGAGAATGAAACAACTTTTTTTTGTACACCTTTAATCATTGTCCTTCCATTTTAGAGTTTTGTATCCAAAATATTTTAGAGGATGTTCAAACATATTCAAATGTCTAGTTCGTTTCAAAATCATTTTGTAACACATTCATGCATTGAATGGCAAGTAAACATTGAAACACAATGCACATTGGACTTTAAAGAGGAAAAGATCGAATTATTTTTTTATGGCCCAAGGACCTTATTTTCTCCCTCAAAAGCTTTCAAAGCAATAGATGAAACAAAAAAAATGAGACAATGGCTTAGGTTTAAGACTCAAAGGAATTTAAATGTTCACATGAGTTCATTATGAGTTCTTGACGGAAATCATTTATTTATTTATTACATAATAATGAGTGGATGAAATATTTCAAGCCACTTATTACCTTACTATATGACAAAGGGGAAGTTTAAAAGTGTGACATTATAAGTGCCATAGGAATCATATTATGGAGAGAGTTTTGAACTTGAAAAGTTTGGGAAACAAGGAAAGTATATCATAAAGGAAAGATGTCATAATATTGAGGGTAGAGTGTAATTGTCCTCGCACCATGAAATGGGTCTATTCCACTTAGTAGCAGAATGGGCCTTATAAGGTCACCATATGGTAATGAATTTTTCCAAGGCTTAACCCAAAACATAACCAATGTTTCTACATCACAAGTCGAATTGTGAAAACCACCAATGGAGTCAACATACAACCACTTGTCTCACCTAGGCCATAACTTTAAAATGCACATGAACAAAACACCAAAATATGTTATGTGGTGAGAGAACTACAACCTTAGGATCTAAATGGCTATAATTTTGATAAGAATTATTGTGTGGGCAAACGCCCAAAGAGTGGGGCATTCTTAAAGCAAGTGCTTGCCCGAGGTGAAGGGGTGCATATTGTGGGAATGCCATGTTCCTTGGGTGTTACTTAAATTAAAACCTAACCCCCCCCAAAAACAGATTTTTTCCCCATGAAACCTAGCAAACATTATGGCTTTTGAAACGCCAACCTTTGTGAACAAACAAATCCACTTTAAAGGTTACCTCCATATGCATCAAAAAAATTCTTGCATGTTTTGAAGTCCCTCTAATTTTTTACTTTGTCATTTCCTCCTCATTGTAATTGGTGATTTTTTTTCAAAATTTTGTCATTTTCTCAATAAAAAATTGGGAAATTTTTGGATTTTTAAAGTGAAAATTTAGCTAATTTTTATATTAAAAATTTCAAATATTAAAAAAATTAATATCATAATTTTTAAAAAAGACCTTGGTTATAATGTTTTTATTGCAATAAAGTTTGACAAATATATATCATAGTAAATACTTGATAACAAGGGGATAAAAGGTTTGATTATGTCATTCAAGTAATCCATGATTTAAAGCATTGATTATGTAATAATCAAGGGTGAAGCTTTGAACATGCCACAATGGTTTTTTATTTTATCTCATGATTATCCGGTTGTTCATTGAATCCTTTCAATCGGGGTGATAAAAGAGAGACCTTTGAATCATTGAATTGGGTAATATTCTCCTTGGCCTCAACATTGCTATGCACTAGGGTAGAATAACCCATCAGTGATTAAGCACTTAGGTCAGGATGGATCCAAGGGGAGGGTTCCGTTGTGTCCAATGTCCAAACAAAACTTGAACCCTCCTCCTATTGGTGCATTAAAATTTATCAAAAATGAATTAAAATTGAGAAAGTTATGGCCCCCCAAAATAGAGGGGGTCAAAAACTCAAAAAAAACAAACCATTGAACATTACAAAGTCGGTTCTCAATCACCCAAAATTTTTCTGGTATGTTGCTTTATTGCTATTAGAGGTCAAAGATGATTTGTAGAACTAAAGGTGGCACTCTTATAGCACTTTAAATCAATGGTTAGAAGCTTTGAACATAGGAGGGGTCCAAAGAAAAGGAAAAAAATAAAATAAATGTGTTTTTTTAGTTGGAAAGATTACTTTTCTTTCTATTTTTTTTCATTACTTCTTTTCATTTACATTTAAAAATGCTTTCTAAAGCCTTGAGGTGGTGTTCCCATAACATTTTAAGGAAAGAGAAAAAAAAAGGAAAAAAACGCTTTTGCAAGTTGAAAAGCTTCTTTTTTTCTTGTTATTTTTTCATTACTCCTTTTCATTTGCACTTCAAAGATGATTTCTAAAGCTTGAGGTGGTGCTCCCATAATATTTTAAATCACTCAAAATGAAGCACATATGATGAAGATTTTAAAAAGTGATCAGTGATAGGGTAGTGATCGGCAATGGGCAGTTCTACCCACCAATGGGCAAAAAAAAAAAAAAAAAAAAAAAAAGAAAAAGAAAAGTTTAGTTCAAATGAAAATATTTAATGACATTGCATGCAACTTGAGTTGAATTCAACTGAGTTCATATCCATTTGAATAAAATTCAAACCCATTCAATTTCAATTGAAGAGGAATGCAATGCTAATTGATGCAGAAATTGAAAATTTGCTTGTTATTTTCATCATTTGTGACCATGGTGTTGGAAGGAAAAGCTCTTAAAAAACACAAAAAATTTGAAAAGACATATTTTCATTCTATTCAAAGCAGATTCTAGACTAAAGTCTATTTTGGTAAGACGAAATAAGATAAGACCCCATAATCATTCCCCTAAACCAGTTCTGATGTAATCACCGTCATTGGAATTGTTGCAACTACAAAATTGAACCTGAAGCCGCACTGATCAAAATGTTATGCTACCCAGTTTAAGGGATCTCCATGGTATCTTGACATTTTTCCGAGATAACTTCGACAAAAAAACCCATTTGAAACAACGAGTCCAGATGTTGATCTTCCAAAATCTGGATGTTGATCTACTACCCATTTTCAGATAATTTCTACCCTGACTGGAAAGCTGTTATAACTTATTAGGGTTTAAGAAAAACGTGACCACAAACACTGATAAACGTCATTCATACTCTTTCCATCTAAATAGAGATTATAAACATGCATGCAATGGATTGGTTTGAATGCTTTTTACTTTGATGTTAGTTGTCTCCAATTTTTTGTTGTTTTGATAATTAACCTAGTTTTCTTTGGGTTCCCATGAATCCTTCACACAAGAACTTGTCGTGTCCATTTTTGTTTTGATCAGCATCTCAGTTTTGTTGGGTACTCATGAATCCTTCTGCAGAGGACTTATTGTGTCCATTTTTGTTTTGATCAGCATCCCAATTTTGTTGGGTACCCATAAGTCCTTCGGACAAGAACCCATTTTTGTTTTGATCAATATCTCAGTTTTGTTGGGTACCCATGAATCCTTCGGAAAAGAACTTGTTATGCCCATTTTTGTCCTGATCAGTATCTCAGTTTTCTTGGGTACCCATGAATCCTTCAGAGAAGAAGAAGACTACCAGGCATGTGTACAAAACAGGAGCAGCAGGCTGTGGTGGCAAAGCTGCTCCCACTTCTGCCAAAAACGCTGGCCAGGTAAGTTACTCCATCGCCACCTTCTTCATTGTTTGCCTCAGGCTGTTTGCTGGGGTTACCTCTCTTGTTTTCATGCTTCTTTCAAGCTTTTGGGGACTAGGTTTCATTTTAGGGTTTGTAAGAATTTTTGGTATAGTTAATGGAAATGTGCAGTCGTAGTTGAAGATATGAATTTGCACTTGCTTTGTGGGCTGTGCAAGGCTCTTTATTGAATAAAAAGTGTGTCTAATTTTGGGTCTTGAAACTTGTTAGGGTTTTCTCTAGGTTTAGTGTTTTGGTAGGGTTGTGGATTGTGTGATATGCATTTGCAGTCTCTTGAAATCCTCTTGATCAACAATTGAAGTAGAGTTCACAAATATGATACCCTCTTGAGTTGTTAGGGTAGTTTTTTCTTCACTTTTTTGGATTTTGTATCAAGTTGCTGCTGTTGGACATTCATCTACAGTCAGTTTTTGGTATGGAAGGCTTTTGTATCAAATTCAGAATGCACAATTTTAGGGTGGAGAATCCAAGTTGACAATTGGCTATTTGTTGTCTTACATTATCCTGGGAGTTTCAATGGGTGCGGGTTGCTAGGCCTATGATCAAACTGAAGTGTGCCCAATTTTAGGGTTGAAGATTAGGGTTAACAGTGATCCATTTGTCATCAGCTATGCAGGTTTTTTCTAGCATTGTCAGGTTTGTGTACTTTTATTCTGCTTTTACAGATTTGTTCCTGAGAATTTGATTTCATGGGAGTTGAAAGGTTTTTGCATAAGCTTGACATTGTGTTGGTGTGACAGCCACTACCATGCCCATACTGCGACAGAATATTCAAGCAAGATGGGCGTTTGAAAGAACACTTGAAGAACAAGCATGCAGATGATGAACTTCCAGAAGTAGAGGCCTCACCATCAGAGGCTGTTCTTCCGGAACCAGGTGTTCAGGACATCAAGAATGAGAGTCTGCAATCATTGAATCCTCAACGTGATGCCTCGGGCTATCCTATCAAAACACCCAAAACACTCCTTCATGAATGGTGTCAGAAGAATAAGCAGCCATTGCCAAAATTCAAACCAGTGAGTAAACTCATGGTTTACCATCTCAAGCATGTCAGACTAGCACCAGTTTTGAGCAATGCTTGTGCTTTCTGATCATCATTTTTTGTTTGTACATTTGTAACTGAAATTGGTGATTGCAGGTGGAGGCAGAGGGAGGTTGGCACTGTCGTGTCATTCTGCCCGATCTCAAGAAAAGTGAGGCAGATGTGATTATGTGGTATAACAAGACTGCAACCCGGACATCCATGGAAGCTCAGCACCGGGCCTCAGTTGTGGCTCTTCATCATTTGATGGGCAATCGAAGGTTCTCTCTCTGTGTCTTTAACTAGTTCTTCAGAGTTTCTTGGCTTAACCAGTGTTCCCAAACAGGTAGTGGGTCTTTCCTGGTTCTTGTCTGAACCATACAGATACTTTTGTTGACTGATATATTTTACTGCTGCAGGCTGGACCGTGTCCTTGGTGAAGACTACAAACAGGATTGGCTAGACCTTGATGCTGCTGCAGAAAGGCAGAAAGCGTACTTGAAGGAGCATCCTCCTCAACCAAAGCCAAAGCCTGCACCAGCACAGAGGGAGCTGCACACTGTCTTTATGAGTGAGGATAACCGGAGGTTAGTGGAAGACATACTGAAGGGATCAGATGTGGTGGATTCTGCCCATAGTACAATCAATGACATGACTTGGGAATTGGAAGCTGATAGAAATGAACATGGTGAAGGGATGACAGAGGACCTGGCCACAAGTAGCAGATTTGGAAAGCTTGAAAATCTTTCAAAGCCTAGTGGGACTGTTAGCCAGCAAACCAGACAATTACAGGCAGGCTCTGGTCATAACCATCATCAGAGACATAGAGCATCTCAGGTACTGTTGTATTGAGAGTTTCATGTTGAATGTTTTTGCAAGTCAATGTCAGGGATTGTGGGGCTCTGAGTTGGTGCTTATCCTTTGCAGACCATTTGTTTGCTCACATGTCTGTTGCAATGTACCTGGGGCTAAAGAGCCTAACTTTAAAGTCTGGGTACAGGGTGCTGCTAAGTTGGAGTATAGAGAGAAAAGTTCTCATCAAAGAGAGATGTTGTCACCTTTTACAACAAATAGGGTGTCATCAGATGCCTCAGCTGCTGACCATTTAAGGTCCCAGCTGCTACGATTTGGATTCAAGCAACAACATGTGAATGCGGCACTAGTTGAGCGCAAGGAGCTCATAAGAGCCCTGGACTGGCTGGTACTCAACGTGCCAGAGCATGAATTGCCAGCCAAATTTGCAGCAGAGTCTTCTAAGGCTTCTGTCCATGTATTGGTTAAAGGAAAACAAGGACCCAATGGATTTTCCAATGGTTTTGCAGACAGATGGGATGAGAGCATGCTATGGTTACAACAGTATGGATATGCTGCTGATGATTGTATGGCAGCTTTGGTGGACGCCAATGGGGACGAGTCTTTAGCTTTGTGTAGCTTATTTAAGACACTCATTGGAGACCAGGCTATTGTGTCTACTAAAAATGGGGCAAGCCAGGCTGCCCAAAATATTGCAGAGATGAGAGCAGAAGAAGTGGTTGCCCTACAGTCCATATTTGAAGAGGAAGGCACCTACTTGACTAAAGACTTCATGCAGTTTCCCATAACATCTGAAGCAGATGTTGATGTGCCACTGAACATGGAGGTAAATAATCCATTGATTCAGTGTTCCTATGTTTCAAGGTTTGCAACCCATCTTGTGATCCATGTGACAGTTGTGGTCCGTATTTTGAAGAGCAAGTCTGGATGCAAACTCAGCTCCATGTAATGAAGCTCATCATGTGCAGGTGAGGATACCTGCTGGATGCCATTATCCGCATGAAGTGCCAATTGTTGCCTTCAAAAGCAAGAGTCATCGTCCTGAATTTCTACTGGAACTGACAAAAGAGGTGGGGAATTTTGCAATGCAATTGGTGGGTGCACTGATGTTGTATGACCTAGTTGTCGCAGCCAGAGATTTGGCGCACTCTCTGCTGCAAAAGACCTCACTGAATGAAGATGTCTTGGATTATGAAAGTGAGACAGAGATTAGACCCACAGACTCAGATACTGGAAAGTTGGCTGGACGGGAAGATCAATCCATATCTTCATTTTCTTCCAATGCAGAGGAAATGTCTCCAGCTTCTGCACATCCCATAACAATTGTCAATTCTTCAAATACTCTGTCCACAGCATATGTTCCCCCAGCATTGAGGAAAGTGCAGCGCAGTGGAGCCTTCGAGCTAAATCCTGTAAAGGGTGATAATGTGAGGAAGCCAGATATTCCAGACAGAGATGACAGAGCACAGGTGCCAATGCTTTCAGATACTGCAAGTCATAGGCTGCACAAGACAGGCAGGAAATCATTGCAGGTTGATGACACTAGTGTGGAGAATGGGAGACTGAAGGAGGAGTGGGAGGCATGGCAAAAGTCAGGAAGGCATTCTGAGATGCGAGGGATCAGGGCAAAGCTGCCAGCATACAAGTATAGGGGTGATTTGCTTAAAGCTTTTAACAGCTGTTCTGTCACTATCGTCTGTGGCCAGACGGGCTGTGGAAAGAGTACACAGGTGCATGCATGTCTCTCTTGGTTGTATACTTCATCTCACAATGTCAAGAGGAGGATCTATCTGTTCTATCTCACAACATGGTCCTGTGTGTTCATACTGTGCAATTGGGATTGTGGGTGTGATCAGGGGATAGTTAGCATGAATAATTTTCTTTGTGAATTTGTTGCCTGTCTGCATATGTTCACAATGGTGCATACCTTGTTGGCTCTACAGGTACCACAGTATGTCCTTGAGGACTACATTGAAATGGGTAAGGGTGCCGAGTGTAACATAATTTGCACACAACCGAGGAGATTGTCTGCCATTGGGTTGGCTGATCGTGTATCAAAGGAGCGCAGCCAAGCTGTTGGTGAGACTGTGAGTTTGTTTCATCATTGGGCTTTCTCAATTTCAATCCATGGATGTCAGCAGCTGCATGTCTTCTTATAGATCCAACTCTCCTAGTGGGCATAATCTTTTGTGGACTGCTGTCATGTTCTGCAGGCATTTGCTTGTGGGTTGCATTTCATTGAAATTAGAAATGCAGGGGATTGATTTAGATTTTTTGCAAATGGGTGCAGTGGACTGTTGTGCAGAGTCTTGTGGTTTTAGATACAAGCATACTTCTGGTTCACAGTGCTGTAGAGTGAGAAGCAGTACTGAAGTTCTTTTGTTTACAGGTGGGTTACTCGGTCAGATTGGACAGCTGTCGCTCGCATCGCACCAGACTGCTTTTTTGTACTACGGGTATCTTACTGCGCCACTTGTTATCAGACCCGGATTTGGTTGGTGTGACCCATGTCATAGTTGATGAGGTGCATGAACGCACCCTGGAGGGTGACCTTCTGCTTCTCCTTCTCCACCAGTTTTTGCAAAGGTAGTGCAGCGAACCCCCAGCAGTCTTGTGAATGTAATGGGTCTTGAACTGGTGAGCCCTTTTGTTTGCACAAAACTCAGCAGTCTCTTATGTTATTTTAGAGACTCATGCCCACAAGAGGATGCAAGAATGCGAAGTTTGTACATATCTAGTGTTAGCATTCTAAGATTAACAAACCTTAGTGTGATGTTTGCTCACATGTATCTGATGGCTTCCAAGCTGCTCAACAAAGGTGAGCTCATTTATGTTGGTTGTGTTTGATGTGACTTGCCAGGAGTAACAACACTCTTCATGTGATTCTGATGTCGGCAACAGTGGATGCTGGTCTCTTTGCTAACTACTTCAGGCAGGGCCTAGGGTACAGCCCTCCTGTCATGACAATTCCTGGTTTCACGTTTCCTGTACGTGAGCTTTATCTAGAAGATGCACTGGAGTTGACAGGTTACAAAGTTGGACGCAACTCACGCTATGCCGGCAGAAAAAAAGCTACCCCAACAGAAGATGTCTCTCAGTCAGCTGGACTTGTCAGCCGGGGGATCTCTTCACTCATGGGGGAAAGAGACGACTGGGAGTCAGGGCTTGATGATCATGATGATTCTGCAACTGCAGCCAATGACTTGTACAGCAAGGCCACTCAGCAATCCCTGAGTGTGGTTGATGAGAGTATCATCAACTTTGAGCTAATTGAGACATTGATTTGTTCAATTTTACAACTGGAGTTAGAGCCATCTGCCAAATATGGCTTCCTTACAGCTAGTGATGGAGATGCTGAAAGGAGAGAGGGGAAGGCCTTGGTGTCGAGTAGTGGGCAGGCCCAGAAGGCTGGTGCCATTCTTGTCTTCCTCCCTGGCATGATGGAGATTCGTAGACTGCAATCACGTTTGCAATCCTCCTCTCAAATTGCAGCTTGTGGGCTTGGTGGTCTTTGGGTATTGGCACTTCATGGATCATTATCTGGTGAAGAGCAGAAACGTGTGTTTTTGAAGCCACCATCTGGTGTCCGCAAGATTGTTCTTGCCACAAACATTGCCGAAACCAGTATCACCATTGATGATGTTGTGTGAGCTCCTCTCCCTTGCACACAGACACAATAGATTGCGTCAGTTTTTACTTGTCAGTTGTCATATTGCCTCTCAGTACTACGAGTTCTCTGGCTTGTGGTGATGTGGGGAAGTCCAGTTCATAATACTGGGCTCATGAACTGCCTCTCATGAGATCAAAAAGAGGAATTTTGACTGGATGCTGGCTCACACAACAGGAAATTGGGTGCATAGCTCTACCTGAATGCTTGTCCAATGCAGATTTGTTTAGTGGAAGTGTTTCTGACAGTTGTGTGTTTGTGTGTCTCTGACTATATAGGTATGTCATTGACAGCGGGCGTCACAAGGAGATGAGATATGACCATAACAGGGGTCTGTCTTGCTTGGAGGACACTTGGATTTCCAAGGCAAATGCACGGCAGAGGCGGGGGCGTGCAGGAAGGGTTCGCCCTGGCTGCTGTTTGCGGCTATTTAGCAGACAACAGTTCCAGAAGTTGGACGAACAACAACTCCCAGAAATGCTTCGGGTTTCTTTGGAGGGTTTGTGTCTCAGGGTGAGCCACTTGCCAGCCTGTGGACTACCTTTTTCTTAATTCCCATTACCACTAATCCTCTTGTAATATTTTTGCATGGTTGGAGGGCCCTTTTCCTGTTCAGAAATGCAACTTTCTTGAAGAAGTGTTGTGGATTCAGTCTATCTTGGTCTCAGTCTGATTCACACAGCACAGTGAGTGCTCAATCACAGGAGGGAGGTCAAAGTCAGAAGTGATGCTCATCCTCTTGTTGTTGGATTTTGATGGTAGGTGAAATCCCTTCTTCCTGGGAAAGTGGAAACGGTGGTCTCTCAGATGCTGACACCACCCTCCATTGATGCTGTAAGAATAGCTCTCAAGAGTTTGGAAGACTTGAATGCACTTGATAAGGCAGAGACACTCACACCCTTAGGCCTGCACTTGGCTAGGATGCCTGTTGATGCACAGGTGGGCAAGTTGTTGATCTTTGCTTGCATGCTCAAGTGTCTGGATCCTATCCTCACTATAGCTGCCTCACTCAGTGCACGATCGCCTTTTGTCTCACCAATCGAACGACGCGAGGAAGCTGCCGGGGCTTGGCTGAAATTTGCTGGTAATAGCAAGAGTGACCACATGGCTGTGGTGGTTGCATACAATGGATGGTTGAATGCAAGACAAGATGGGTGGGATGCAGAAAGCAATTATCTCTCAGGGAACTTCTTGTCAAGGGAGGTGCTAGCTGGCATTGAAGCTAGCCGCTCAGACTACTTGCAAATTCTGGCAGACCTTGGTTTTGTGCCAGGATTTGAAGACAGAGAGCATGGAAAGGGTCAAAGTGCAGAGGATTCTCTCAGCACAAATGCAAACAGTGTTCGGGTTGTAAAAGCTTTGATCTGTGCAGGCTTCTATCCCAACATTGTGCGTGTTCATCATCCAGAAAAGACTTTTGTGCAAACAGAGGGAGGAACAGTGCAGAAGACAGCTGCTGCCCATGAGCTCCGATTCTTCACCAAAGAAGATGGACGTGTGTTTCTGCATCCAGCTAGTGTAAATTTCCCTGTAGGTCATTTTGAAAGCCCCTACCTTGTTTTCACAGAAAAGGTGAAAACTTCGAAAGTGTTTCTGAGGCAGAGTACCATGGTACCTGCATATGCTTTGCTTTTGTTTGGGGGTGAGATCAGGGTGAAACATGAACGTCAGGCAATCACTGTTGATACTTGGCTGCAATTTGAAGCTCCTGCCCGTATTGCAGTTCTCATACGTGAGCTGCGCATGAAGGTAGATTCTCTGCTTCTGCAAAAAATTCAGCGACCCTCTGTAAACATTTCCTCAAGTCCTGTCATAGAAGTCCTTATTCGCTTGCTCACAACTGATGGGTTTTAAACTGTGGTTAGTTGAAATGAAGCTTAGCCTTACAAGCTTTGTTGAATGAGGGTACTATCGACTTATGGTTAGCTATGTCTAGTGTCATGACCAAGTCTTCCACTGCTTCTGGAAATGCAACAGAAGCTCAGGATGCAGATTTTTGTATAATGGTTTGCCCAAAATTTAGGGTGGATTATTGTGTACTTATCTACTACACAAACTGTCAGGAGCTGATGAAGTCATGGGTGTGTAATGGCTGCTCATCACTGCTATTCTTAATGAAGGTGATAGTTTGGCAATTTGTGAGCAACTCTCATAAGGTGATGACAGCACTCATTGTCAAGTTATCTTCAAATTGTTGTGGAGATTTCTCTGCAATGTAGTTTAGTTGAAGAGCCTTAATTACACAGCAGATCTTTGCTTCTCATGCAACCCATTTCCATATCTTTTCTTGTATACTTGTCTATCCTATTACTACTAATTTCTCAAGGCTAATCTCTTGCATCACACTCACCTGCCAAAATTGATGATTCAAATGCTCCTCCCTGTATTGACCATATTCCTTTGAATTGAAACCTCACCTTATCCACCATGTTATCTTCCATGGCAATGTCATCCATTGGATTGGAAATTGGATTCAGATTCAAGTTGTCCTTTCTTTCCTGGAGTTCTAACTGTCATCATGATTTAGTCTTTCCTGCTGGAAATTTGCAAGAGAAAGTTAAGGATGTGTTTCATTGAATGCTCCACATCATGATGACTTAGTGTTCCTGTGGCTTTTGGAGAAGTGCAATGGAAAGCATGGGATGCAGATTCAGTATAATTGAAAATTTGAGCAGTTTATCATTGGGTTATCAACCAGCATTGTCTTGAGCTCATATGAAGACCACCATTGTCTTCAGCTCATGAAGTCTGTGACAGAAGTAATAGCAGCATTGTTCATTCATGATGAAGTTGATATGTGTTATCTAACGGTGATAGGGAGGACCAAATTGAATGACGGGGTGGTTGCAAGCTGGGTCTGATAGCTGAACATTATCTGATGTAATTGACACTCAGGAGAGATTCTGCCAGAAATCATTGGGAAATAGTTTGTAGAATAATTTGCAAGACCTCAGAATGTCCCCATATGCTAGTCACATGCATTTGAAAGAACAGTTGACCCTAAGAAGCTTAGGGTGAAGGGTGTAATTTTCATAAAATGAGTGACAATTATATACTAGATAACAATGGGCCAGGTTCTGCTGATTCTGGCTCCCAGAAAGCCCTTGGCCAAGCCCATGACTGAAAGAACAGTTGACCCTGAGAAGCTTAGGGTGAAGGGTGCTATTTCCATAAAATGAGTGACAATACTAGATAACAATGGGCCAGGTTCTGCTGATTCTGGATCGCAGAAAGCCCTTGGGCGATCCCATTACTGAACGAACAGTCGACCCTGAGGAGCTAAGGGTGAAGGGTGTAGTGACGATTACGTACTCGATGGTGTGCCAGGTGCTGCCAATTCTGGCTACAAGCAAGCCCATTAGGGTGAGCTCATGGGTGTGATGGAAGTGAACTAGCACTCACCAGTTGCGCCATGAAGGATGGATGGTAAATGGTCAGGAAACAGTTTTCTGTTGGGTTCCAGTTCCCCTTCAGCTAACTATGGTGGTTAGCTCAGTTGCTTGCTTTGTAGTACCTACTTATTGACAACCCACAAGCAGGTTGTTAGTAGATAGGTACTAAAAAAACAGCCCTTACCTATTTACAAACTCTCTAATTATCTACTAAAACCTATTTTCCTACCTACCTAGCTATATATATGACCTACTTCTTAGAGAATGGGTTACTGAGGTGAAACCGGATAGTAACTCAGTTAAGGTTCATCCACAAATGAGTCATAATGGGCATCCAGTGGATGGTGCACTGGTGGGTGCTGGTTGACTCTGGATGTGACGGAATCCAGAATTACCTGGTTTGTTATCTAACATTAAAGGCTGGTGAACGGCTGGGAGAGACTTCATGGGAACGCTGCAGAATCAGCCTGCTGAAGACTAGGCAGCTGGCTGGATTCTGCTTGCAAATCAAGCCTGAATAGGCCTCTCCTGTCTTTAACATACTTATGGAATGGTCAAGCCAACAAGCCTATTAGGGTGAGCTACCATGATACACCCAACATAATGGGCAAGAGCTATGCCATTCCATCAGATTACAGCCTGGGTGGCAGATTTAACAAGTTTTTTAAAAGCTCAGAGACACATTTTGGTCAATATTATATGAGTGTATGATCATCATCTGAAGTTTATGCCATGAAATCTGCCACCCTAGACCGTAATGTGTAATGTCATGAGTGATACTCATATGGTTATGATCATAGGCTTTCTTGTCCTATTTGGTTGGGTTTGACCAGAACTCTACACAAACGGTCACCTTCGTAGTGTTGTTATGTGATTTGTCTCCACGATCTCTCATGTCAAATGTTGATGGTTTCTGTAGACTTGGTTCCTCCTTATTGACTTAATGAATTGTTCAAGATACACAACACCACAAGAGAGCGGGATAACCTCTCTATTGTGTGGTTTATATGCAAAGAAAATTGAACATCTACATTGACTTTTGCAACCAATGGGTTTGTTTTTCATTAGCTAGTTTGAAATAGTTACAAAGGTGATGCTTTGCATAGGGTTTCTATTGGAAGCTGAGTTCTAGGAACACAACACACATTCCGAGATTCCTTGGAAAACCAAAGTGAAATTTGAGATGAATTTTGAGCATGTCATGAAAACTTTTACACACACAAACACACACTTTAACCCTGAAGCCCACATCAATTGCAAAGCTCCAAAGGTGTAGGTGTGCCAATGACCCCCACCTTCATGAGAACATATTGAAATGACTTGAAATAGCTGTCAAAAACCACATATGAAAAAATCACTTTGTGGACTACCGTGGTCATTGGGTACCACTCGGTTATTGCGCATACCTGTGTTAACAGACTTATTATGCAAGTAATTGCGATTACTAAAATACAATTTTGCAAAGTCCAGATGGGTTTATGCTGACAACTTGGCCTTCACTTCACCCCCAAAAAGTCTGTAAATTTTGGTTTGTTGTCAGATGCAGAGATGAACATTTACATGAATACACCAACAACTTGAACCCCACACCAAGTATCTATGTACCTCATCTGTACAAGAAAATCCCATGTAAGTTTGTCAGCACTCTTGGCAAAGATCTTGATAATGATGGCCAACAACACCTTACCAAACTTCCTCTAGACTCTCCACTTTTAAAGATAGGCTGTTGAAGAGACCCTCATCAATTTTTGCACCAGAAATGATCAAGCTTCCTCTTCTTCAGATGACCCCTCATAATAGCAAGTTATTAACATTCAACACAATACTGCTAATTTGCTAAATGGTAATCCTATTAGGGACCTCCTATTAGTACTAATCACATTCTATTAACTAGTACTAACCATGCCATTGAAACCCATCACCTATGAAAATTCTAATACATGGCTTTTACACATTTAACCCCAAAATGCCCGAGAAGCCAAAAATGGCTTTTAAATCAATGCACCAAGCAAAAACATATTTTTGTTGTTTTAGAACTGGCTATGTGAAGTGTAACATTGGCTCCAAATGACATGCCCAATAAGGAAGTCATATCAATTGTGGGGGAGGAAAAGGGGGGGGGGGGGGGGGGTTCCATAGTAATAAGGCTTGTAGAAACCTCTCAAAGAGTCACTATTTGTTATCATTTTGTGGCCTGTACTAATACACCATTGCAATAGGGGCATTAGGAAGGAAACAAGGAGTCCGTCATTATTTGTTATGTGTGTTTCAAATACCATGAAACCTTGATATGCATCACCCACAAAGTTCTTTAAAAAAGAGAAAAAAGGGTTCCTTAATTAGTTCCTAAAGATGCACTTTGAATAATCATTTTTTTCTTATGAGTGTACTATGAGTCCAAAAGATGTATTTCAAATGAATTTTTTTTTTCCTTATAAAAACTATTGAAAATTTAAAAAGCTCAAACTTAATGAAATATCAAAAAGATCTGTTTCAATGTCAGTTGATATTTGTTGGTAAAAGAAGAAGAAGTTTGGGACTTTCTTATACAGACCTGACCAAGTTGCAGAGACAGAAAAAACCGACAAATATGGTATGACAAAGTACATAACAACACCAATCCTAAGAAATGGAAGAAGAAGAAGTCATTAGTCATTTATCTTGCATGTCCAACAACAAATAATATAACCCCAATAAAAAAATCACATATATATATAACCTAAGTCATGAAGTTTGGCTATTAAATAAAAAGAGAAATAATAATTTGGAGGAGAAAATGTAAGATATACGGAGAAAAATGGAGGGTTTTTTTTTTTTTTTTTTTTATTTTTAAAAAAAGGGTTTTTTTTTTTTTTTTTTTTCCCGTTCACATACAACCACTCTTTGTTATTTGTTGAAGAAGTTCATTCATCTATAGATAGGCTAATGTGTCGTAGTAGTGATAATGGGAGTCCTCTCAGTTTGGGTAAAAGGAGCATTGGGGGAGGGGGGCTCCTTGCACCAAAACAAAATCCATTATTTTATAATTATTTGGGAGTGGGGTAGAGTAGGGTAGGGAGGGGAGGGGAGGGGTGCAAGGATCTTTCTCCTTTATCAAGGAAAAAAAACAAAAAAAAAACAAGAATGGAATCCATATCCCTTATTGTGGAAAGTGAGTCACTGAAAATTTAGAGTCTCAAGTTTCAACCAGCCATATTTAAGGAATTTCTTAATGGAGCTTAAGTGGCCATCATCCATAGGAAGATGGCAAAAGAACCCAAACATCCCTAGGAAGATTTATCCAAATATGGCTATAAACCAAATATGAATTACAAATCATTAATCAACCTTCTACATGTATGGCTACACAATGGAAAAATAGAATATCTAGCAATTTTTATTGTTCTTTTTCCCAGTTTTGGTGATTGAAACCTTCCAAAAATCACTTCATTTTTGTAATGTCATTTCTTGATGAAATTTCCCTAGTAAAAAAGAGACTAGTCCCAACCCAATTATAGAGAAAAAGGAAGAAATAAAATTTTAATTTGTCTGTCTAGGAAATGGACGGGGGCAAAGTTTTTTTTGTGACGAAATTTTGCCAGATAGGGACAAGAAAAATAAATGGTGCTGCCACTCATACAAAGGATGTTTTGTGGAAAAAACCCCCCAAATTCGCCATATTTGGAGGGATTTTTTAAAAAAAATTGCCTGATTTAGACAAATTGCCTGGTTCTTGGCTGTATTTTGACCTTTGAACAATTTCCAAATTTCATCTACACTGACTAAGCAAGAGAAGACTACGAGAATACCTTGGCCTCTTGGATGCATGTTTGTCGAATTATTTATTTATTTATTTTGAGTACGGTATTCCATTTCAACAAATGACACAAGCCCAAAATACCTAGCCTATCAAATTCTTTTTTTTTTCTTCAGAAAGAACATTTCTGAATTATTATTCTTTTGAAAATTTCAACATTCCTGAAAATAATATACATAATTAGTTTCAAATTGGCCTAGGTACTAGGGTTGTTGGCTGACCACCCCAGAACACAAAAACCAAACAAACAATCAAAAAACCAAACAATGAAACAATGGCTATGGTGAGTTCTAAGTTCAATGCCGATTCTTCCTTTCTTAAGAGAAGAACCTCCATTCCGCGTTTCAACTTTCAACACTTTAGGTTGGTTCTCTGGGTGGCGGTTTGTGCACAGGTTTGTCCAAAATTTTAATTCTATGGTTGTAATTTGGGTAGGATTTAGGGTTTAGGGCTACCCTAAACCCTAATTTTTTTCAAATTTAAGAATCTTTGGGCCTGGTTTGAAAACCAAGTCCATTTCCACGGACCTATATATATTACACACTCCTCAAGATTGAAGATTTGTATAGGTACAAAGCTTTCAACAAATTAAAACTAAGGATTGTATAGGTACGGAGTTTCTTTGACTAGTTAAAACAAGTCATTTGTCTATAAAGTTCAGCCTACTCAACAGCTTTTTCAAAATTCAACTTACCTAGGAGCCTACCTAAAGAACTTAAACCTCTTTTTAAAGAATTATTTTTCACAATTTCAATTTTAAACAAAAGGCCGAATTTTCAGGATGAGATTCTTGTGCGCAATTCCATCAAAAGAGTGTTGATTTGTGTTCAGATCACGAGAACCTAAACCTCAGGTTTAAACTACAAAACAAGGGCCGTGCTAACACTAGATCTATCGGAGTTCAGTTAAAAATAGGAAATGTTCCATGAAGGTCCCATAACCCACAATTAAGTTGAAAGTAACATCCATGGAACATTCCTCAAAATGTGGGACCAAACTGAAATTACAAAGTCATACATAATTTTTATTTTGAAAACAAACTAGTTACTTTTTTTTCTTTTTATTCGTTTGAGGTGTGTGTATTGGAGATGGGACCAAACCTTTGTCTTAAACCAAACTAATTCTAATTTTTTTTTTGGGAATTGAGTTTTTTTTCAATTCAAAAAATGGATCTCAACACCAAACCGGAGCTTGAATCAAATATTGTAAATAAATTCAAAAAAAAAGAAAAAGAAAAGAAATAAAACCAAGATTGAAAAACTGGCCAACAACACTAGTCTTTCTTTCTTTCTTTCTTTTAATTTAACGTCAATACTCGGACCAGAGAGATCCATTTGACGACAATTACAAAGTTGACTTGATCAAAACACTCCTGTTGTCTAGGCAAGAAACTAAGTACAAAGCTAC
>Ga0209611_10005842_pt1 | contig 20444 bp, 18 predicted proteins | sample S1TSphgellanicum_3_FD_187693 | JGI IMG/M metagenome (GOLD analysis project Ga0209611, IMG submission 187693) | Host-associated microbial communities from peat moss isolated from Minnesota, USA - S1T2_Fc - Sphagnum magellanicum MG (SPAdes) (version 2) | ecosystem: Host-associated > Plants > Peat...
TTTGCAAATATTGTAGTAGCTCATCCAGTGTGGCACTTAAGTGTGCCGAATAATTATTTTCTTTTTGAAAATCAAGTTTGTCAATAAAAATAAAAATTTATAAAAAAATTTGGTCTGATATTATTTCAAAATAAAAATATTCGACAATGATGAATAATCATTGCATGTAATAAAAAGAGAAGTGCTATGTGATTTCCTTTCTTTGTCACAATTTTTGTATTTCATGCAACACAAATTCCACGCAACGTGTTGTTCACTTTATCCAACAACTCAAATGAGTCATACTAGACATTGGAGTTGTTGTTAAACATGGGTAGGTAAGAGATTGGTAAATCATTTAGCTATTAAATATCGAGTGGTAGAAGGAAATTAAAAAAAAAAAAAATTAGCTCAGAACACAAAAGTCTCCAAGTTCTCAAAATTTTGGCATTGATGAGTAAGTAATTTTGATTGTTGAGCAATCATTAGAAATAGGAACAGACCCTTAACAATTATCAGGACAATTCTTCAGATTTGTAGCTACGATTTTTACAAAAAAAATCAAAGACCCAATTTTGGTATATAACTACAGGTCTCAAATTTTTGAAAATTGCAAATAACCGGCCATAAAATCACTTGTTCTTTCATGAAAACTGAATTAAATTTTTTTTTTTGGAAATAATTGGATCTAACAATTCTTTGATTCTGATTTTTTGTCAAAGAACCAGAATTAATGGTTTCTGAAAATTCAAATAACTGCACAACATTGGTAATTTCATTAACTTTCAACATTATATATATATATATATATATATTGCTGAACCTGAAAAGGTCAGGCAATAGGAAGATTTTATATTTGTCTCAAACTTTGTTGTCATGGTTTTGTGCTTGTCACTCCAAACTAGGCTTTGCACTTTGATTGTCTATTACCCTAGTACCTTGGCCATTTCAACACATGCCCGTGGAATAATTAATTAATTTTGAAATTTTCATTTTGACAAATGGAACATTCTTAAATATTCACTATTATCATTCACAATATTTTTTGATTTGGAAGAAATGATTTTTGAAAATTTCAACATTTCTAAAAATAATATAATTAATGTCGAATTGGCCAAGGAACAAGGGTAGTTCCCAAATGAGGACACCTTTAATTGAATGAATTAAAGAATGAAATACCAGGGGGTAGTCTTGAAGGGGAGAGTTGAATGAGATACCATAAAGCACATGGAAAATAAAATCTAGTATATTTGGAAGGCACCTATATTTGTGATTTTTCCTCTTACAAAAGATGAAGGATCTTAGACCTACGATTTAGGAACCGATCTTACATCTATACAAGGGAGCTTACACATGTGTATTAGGCATAAGATCCCTCTTTTTCCTAGATAGTAGACATTTAAGATCCCTCCCACTCCTACCTCTTTGTGACCTATGTATGAAAGAAGACGTCCGAAATAGGGGTGGGTACTTAACAAGATATCAGTTGGGATCCCTAACATAACGTCTTGACAAGGTACAGGTGAGAACCCTAAACCCTAAATCCCTGGAGACCTAATGTATAAACCCCTAACCCTAAACTGTCCACATACAAGTATTATAATAAGTCCTTCACTTGCAAAAACTATGTGTGAAGAAATTATAATGCATCATAACCAGCGGGATCTTCTGCGGTGGAAGGTACCAGCCAGTTGTACTGTGATCTTCTGACAAGCGGAAGGTACCAGCCAACCTGTCACTATTTCTAAAAATTGAAAAAATCCCAGCTCTGCTTTACGTAGGAAAAGGACCTGAGTACAAGCCCTTCTCCTACACCTAACCATGCCCAGTAACGGGCAAGAGACTGGCAGCCTCTCGCCCGTTACCTCGGAGGTAGATGGCAGGCAGGCAAGCTTCCATCACTCCCACCTCTCTCTATGCGTATGTGAGGAACAACAGGTATGTTTCTACAGGGAATGTGAGGTGATTGGAGAGTGGAAATCACAGGGCTTGGAAAGAGACCCACCATCCCGGCAATGCAAGATATCCTGGAACTTTTGCCTGTCATGGAAGCAAGCTTCCAGTTGTACTGGTATGTTTGCAGGTGGTGCTCGCCTCTGGCATGTCCTTGGTCACTGTGGAATCCTCTCCAAGAAGAAAGGGGATCTCTATGTCTTCTTTGATGTGTAGACTTTGTGAGACACAACTCTGCAACATTCCTGGTGTCCAGCATCTAGCAGCTACATCTTCACCAAATTCCTCAGCAATGTCTGCACTCATTCATGCACTTACAAGATCAATATACAATCTGAAACTAGCTCTTCCTTCAGATAACATACCACCCCCTTGCCTTGTCCATAGGAGCAGGAAATGAAAATCAGGACATTACCCAAATGTGCTATGTTACAAACAACAGTAATGGAGCTCAGGAATTTAAGGTCACAAACCTAGATTACTTGTTGAATTGTTTGCAGTCCTTGTCGAAAAAAAGTCTCAAGACCATCTGTTTGCAACAATGGTGCACCCAAAAGAAATCCAGTGCACACATCACAATCAATCTCTGTTACCAAACCACAGATGCAAAACAATATCAATCACTCCCAAGAATCTTATATCTGCAATTGCAGAGAAAAAATCCACAATATCTCTTGGAAGATCACCATTGCATCAGGTTCAGCATCAAAATGAATATAACAACAATGAGTGCAAAGCCATAATAACCACTTCATAAGCTTTACATATGGTGACAATATCGACATCAGTTTTACTTTGCTGTGTCAAGTCGCTTTGTCCATTTTCAAATTGAATTGACAGACCTTCACTGCAGGATTCTCACAAGAAACATCCCTGCAAAGTTGTTGCAATGTAATGTGACAATGCAACTTTGAATCTGCAGACACTGTGGAACTACACATAACTTGGAATCAGACAACAAGATGAAGGAGGGAAGCATGTTGCTATAGTAGGCACAAAATCGCCATTCCCATGATTCTTAACAAAGTTCGATAGACTGGGACATGAGAAGACATGTCCATAAATTATGAACAAAACTAAAAGCCATCTGAACCAATGTGCAGACAACTCAGCCAAAAATGCCTCCCACATCCCACAGAAATGGTTAGGGTGCCAATCACAAGACAAAAAGGTTTGCAGCATGAATACCTCTCCATCTTGGTTGTGCCAGTGGTTAACAAGTAAAGAATAGCTTGGGGAGTCTCCTGAAATGTGACCACCTTCCTGCAGCAATCTGCAGAATGGTTACAAAATGTTTGCACCCATTCTTGACTGCAATCTTCTCAGTCCAAGCAACCCAAACTGCAAAAAAAATTAAAGAAATTTTGAGGTGGATTCTTGTAAACAACAATATGCAAATTCAGTCCATAGCACAGTTGGAAATCCCAGGAACTGGATCTGTGTAAGATAGAACAAAATGGGTTTTGAGGATTTTTGAGGACGCTGAAAGGAATGTGAATTAAGAGGGAGTTCATGTGGCAAGATGTTTGAGATCTGTGTCTCTCCAGATTGCTCTATATCAAGAATTCGTGCAGTCGTTTCCTAATTCGCAGCTGCTACTCCAATGTGATGGGGATTCTTGCACTTTGGTCTTCCAATTCATCCGAGTTGCACCGTTCTTGTGGTTAGAGATTCTCGCAGTTGCACACCATTACTGTGACGGATTCTTGCCGTTGTGTGGCGAAGTCGCAGTTGCACCAGTGTCAAGGATTCTTGCATGTGTGCTGTGTTTGCTGCGAATTCATTCGCAGTAGTAGCACCATTGCGAAAGCTTCCTGCAGGTGCACAGCATTATTGTGACGGATTCTTGCCGTTGTTGTGAATTCATTCGGAGAAGGGCTTTGCACTAGTATTTTTGTGAAGGTTGTCGTTGCATCTTTCAATCTGTGCATGCAAACTGAAAGCTAATTCTTCTTCTTATACTCTTCTTCTTGAACTCTTGTAGAGGATTGTAGGGCGATCTCTACTTTTGTTTGGATTGATGTGTGCAGACACGAAATGGGTTTCTTCAAGGGCGATGTGATGATGATGATGATGATGGGTTTGTGGGTGGTGGTGGTAGCTGTTGCAACAATGAGCTCTGTGGTGATAACAGCAGAAGCTCATCATCACACTCACCACCACCATCACCATCATCACCATGAGTGGAAGGCTCCTCCTCCTCCTTGTCCTCCTCCAGCAGAAGAGAGCAAGTGTTTTGAGAAGGTGAAGTTCACAGTCTGGGACAAAGAACTCATTCAGGTGGCTCTGAATTTGGAGTACTTGGAGGCAGAATTCTTCCTGTGGTCAAGTGTTGGCAAAGGCTTGGACACATTTGCTCCTTACCTGACAAAGCGAGGACCACCCCCAATTGGTGTACAGAAGGCGAATCTTCCCCCTCTTCTTGCTGATACTTTCTTCCAATTTGGTCTGCAGGAAATTGGCCATCTGAGGTGGGTTTTCTCATCACCTTTTCCCTCTGTAGCAATCTGCTGCTGCTTGTTAGTTGATATTTTTTTTCCTGATCTGCATTGAATGCATGCATTTCCACACTGTCCAGAATCTGGATTCTGGACCACTTCAATCCAATTTTATTTTTGTTCCCAGTATGTTTTGTGTGTAGCAAGTTTCTCCTTTCTTGCATTATTCTGTTGCAACTAATCTTCCAGCAATCTTGTATGAGTATGACAACCACATGGATCATCTTTCTGCCCTTCTGAGCTCTTGATCACTTTCTATTGCCTTTTTTTTTGTTTTGACTATTGTTTTCTTTGAAGTTTCTAAGTAGAATCCTTAATGCATTTCTCTGCTCCAACTCATCTTCCAGCTGCATTGTTTGAGTATTGACAACCTCTTGGATAAACATTTTTTCCTGAGGTCTCAATCAATTTCTGTTGCATTTTGGTGATGATTTTTGGGTATCATCACACTCCAGAAAAAGGATGTGATTATTTTTGTGGGTTTTTTGTTCTTGAATGGGTTGTATACATTCCTCAGCAGGCTGCTGATTTTTCAGGATCTCTGTTGGTGCTCTCGCTCCCAGTTTTGAATTGATTCTGCAGAAGATGATCAATTACACAGTTCCTCCTTCATCAGGCTGCTAATCACCTGGTTTTGAATTTGATTGGCAGGGCAATTCACAAGGGTTTAAAGGAGTTTGCATTCCCAAGGCCACTGCTGGATGTGAGCAACAAGACATGGGCCAAGTTTTTTGACAAGGCACTAGGGAAGGAGCTCAAACCTCCATTTGATCCATATTGCAACAGTCTCAACTATGTATTATCAGCCTACATGATTCCATATGTGGGTCTGACTGGTTATGTGGGTGCAAGTCCCCTTCTCTTTGGCAAGGAAGCTAAGAAGGTACCAAAATGCACAATCAACCTTAACATCCTCTTATATCTCTATCAATCTGCCACTTCAAAAGTTTGCAATACCACCAGTTCTAGGTTTGGTTTCCAATTCATGAAAGTCGGTAATGTGCAAATGGTAAATGGATAGTATTGCACAAAATGATCAGCTATAGGTTTCGTCATGTCATGTGTGCCATCTCTAGTTTATTGGTGCAATTGGTCAAGGCATTGGTAGGAGCTGCTATATCATCATCCCCTTCTTCAATTCAGATGATTTTCAACTGAGGCCTGTGATTTTAACTTTGTGAACAGCTCATGGCAGGACTTCTGGCAGTTGAATCAGGGCAAGATGCAATAATCCGCAGCTTTCTTTACCAGAACAGGCACAAAGAGGTGAAGCCGTATGGGATTTCTGTTGCTGAGTTTACTGACAAGATCTCTTGTTTGAGGAATGAACTCAGCCATGGCATGGTGGATGAAGGGTTGGTGGTGCCAAGAGCACTCAGATCCGAGGAGTTGGCCAAGGGTAATCTTTTGTCAGCTGATAAGGACTCTTTAGCTTATGGCCGCACACCTGAGCAAGTCTTTGCAACAGTTTATGGCAATGGCAATGCTTCTAAACCAGGAGGCTTTTATCCAAAAGGTGCCCACGGAAAGATAGCTTGGAAGTACTTGCATGGTTCTGGGAAAAAAAAGAAACATATGAAGGAGGAGGATGAGGAGAAGTACAAGGAGGAGAAGACAAACAAGGAGTTGGACTATGAGCAACATGAGAAGAATCACAAGAGAAAGGAGGAAATTGAGCATGAGAAGAAGGGGATTGGTAAAACAGAGGAATACAGGAAGGCCTACAAGAAGAAGAATTGATTGACCAGGAGTGTGAGAGGAAGAATCCTGCATCCATCCTTCATCTTCTAAGATCTCTGAATCCCCTATGTCCTACTAATGATCAGACTGACATGAACAGATTTAGAGGGCAAAGATGTGCAATCCTTGCAACTTTTTTCCATTTGGCTTGGGTATTTCATGCGTAATTTTGTTAACAGCCAGGTACCATTCATGCAGCTTCATTACTCGTTGCTTTTTCAGGGTCCTTCTTTTGCACTCTTTCACCCAAGCCAACTTTCCTTCAAGGGGATCCTGATTTTTCACTAGATTGCGTTGGAATAAAAAGGTTCACATTCAAACAGAAAGGAGATAGATGTGGGGATCAGTATATGCTGTCGAAATCATTGGTTGTATTACGCTAATCGGGTAGAGAGTGTCCCTCTTGATTTCAGGCTAGAAAAAAATGTTGGCCTTTTCTTGAAGAGTTAAATCCAATATAGTAGAGCTTAAAATTTGTCTCCTTGATTGCAAGGGGAATGTGTTGATGATTTCTTTTGCTTCCTGGAAGCTGTGGCAACTAAGTTGCTTTTGAAACCCGTACAAACATTTAACAATTGTTAAGGAGTTGTTCACTTCTAGCATTTCTTCTGTTTGGTTGTTGGCTGGTTGCAGATACAAAAGTGCAGCCATCTTAGTTATGATAATGGTGTCTTCAATGTGTTAAGCATTGCTTTGTCCTACCCTGAAAGAAGCAGCCAAGTTGAAATCCCAACATCAATTCTCATGCATCAAAAATGTCGCTACCAGAAATTGCAAATCATTTCTCTTGTAACCGAAAACACTGCTACCAGAACTTCATTTCTCATGGGACCAACAGACTGTTCCCAGAAATGCATCATTTCTTATGTAACAAAAAAACTGCAACCAGAATTGCACATATTTCTCATGTAAACAAAAGAAACTGTAACCAGAACTGCATGTTCCAAATATCAACCACCTTGAGTACAAACCTTATTACACAAAAGTATATTGAGCAAAAAAGAATTTTGGAAACAGCCAGCCACCTGCGGATTAGCTCTACTGTGGCAGCGAAGAATTTTTGGGGGACCAATAACAACAGAAACCGCATTGCACTACTATACAAGCTACAATTATGGGTGCGATTTTTTTTATAAACTAACTACCCAATTCATGCCACACTGCCTTAACTGTATTCGCAAATATCACATCATGTTGTTCTATCAAACATTGCACCGCCTCCACTACTGCAAAGTTCACCGACACCGGCTCATCATCTAGTGGAATTTGTGCTGACATATCTGTACTCTTTTCATCTTCTGTATCCCCATTCAATAGCATGTCTCCTGATAGTTTCCCCGAACACAAAAACGCTGGCTTTTGTTAATCAATCTTTTCAAGAAATCCTCCTTGAAATAGTCAAAAGCAGGACTCCCCAACTGACACATTTAAGGTTTGCATCTTATATGTTTTTTGTGTAATTTTTGAGTTAGTTTATTATACTGCCTTCAAACAGATTACTAAACCCTAGATTGTTGACATTTTAACATGAAGGTACTACAAACAGCTCGACATGTTTTACATCTGCATCTGTCAAACTCATGTACTGAAACCAGTCGAGAGATAAAGGTGTGCCAGTACATCCTCCAAAGCACATTCCTTGAAATTGAACAGTAGTCCAACACAATGTACATATACCTTCTTGAATGAACCAGATATATGTTAAAAGAATACATGTTTTTGGGTTTAGGAAATAGCATAGAAAACTCAAAAGAGAAGCAGAAAAATCACCTTGCAAACCCCGCCAATTGTCATCAGTGTCATCCCCTGGGACAGTCACTTGTACTGAAATCTTTGATTGTTCCAGTGGGGGTGATTCCTTTTCTTGCATAACATCCTTGGCTCCATGGGACTTTGTACCGGAGAATCGCCGTAATGACATTGCAGGCACAGTTTGCTTGGGCTCAGACTCTTTTTTAGGTGATTCTAGTGGGCTCACTTTGCTTTTCCGCCATAGCAGAGCTGGTGAGAGCTCAATTGCTAGGCTGTGGGCATCCATCTGCCGAAACCGAGGGACACAACTGTCAGATGATAAGCAGACAACATTTTCAACTAAACACTTCAACAGACCAGTGCTAAAAGGTTTTTATTGTGTCCTCATTCAGCAGACCCAAGTCATTTATTAATTGAAGTAAATAAGAGTTGTGCTTTGAGCACTAAGAAAACCCACAATCAATATCCCCAAGTGCAAGACAAGATTGCAGAGGACATCAGGGTTGAGACTAAATTTTATACAGAAAGGGTGCAACCTTGTTCAAAGCTGATTTTTGGCTAATGCGGAGAAGCAGAGCAGAGAGGCATTCAATAGTGTAGTAATTGGCAGCAGGTAGGTTGGCAAGACATTGACGAAGAAGACTGTCGCTCCCCCGGGCATCAATGATGTCATCATAAAGCTCAAATGTCAAGAGTGGTGCAGGAAGCATGCACAGGTACAGCTTCAGCAAAGCTGCTACATCAATTGGGCTTACTCCATCCGGCAATGTTGCATTCCAGTCTGTTCATGGCACAGGATTATGTGTCATTTCCCCAACTCTAGACATCAGTATCAGAAGCCATAACTCATAACCTGAATGATCACTGAGCTAGTTCATCATCCAAATCCTGTGTGCTACAATGGTAGTCTCAATTGGGACTATTACTGCAAGTAAATAGGTGAGTGCAGCAGAGAACATCATCAACCAATACTCTGATATCAACATCTGTATCATTGAAGATATCTTTTGACTCACCACTTTTATAGAAGAGTCAGTTGTACAATTCATTTTCATCTTTTTGAAGCTAGAGCCATGAGAAAAAGAAGGCACCGATTGCTTTGAAGAAATTGCCATCTCAGCAAGATACTGAATACTGACCTTCATGGTAGAGACTAACAAGGCGATGAATCACTAGTGGATCTCCTTCTTGCTTAAATAAGTACTCTGCATGCAAACCTGCAAAATTTCATGTAAGAACTCAATTAAGTGAAGCTCTTTGCGTTATATCTTCCCATGCTGAACTAATAAATGTTATTGAACTATTTTACACCAGGAGCTCTGCTAAGCACCCTTCTACTTCTCTACCAAAGGCCCATCAATCATAAGGCCAAGAGGAGCCAATTCACAAAGGGAGATGGACAAACAAAAGCTACCTGATTTGACAAGGTAATCAACACATCTGATCACAATAAGTGGAATTGGCCTTGTGCTATTTTGTTTCTCCACAAGAACCTCCAGTGGCACCCCAAATACTGAACAAAACAAAAAGAGCAACAAACAACATTTACCCTTCCTCATCCAAACCCAAGTACAAAAATGCTACCAATTCTAGGAAAGTGAGTACCCAGGAAATGTGCTCCATGGACCCTGCATTGGTGTTCTAGAGTCAACAGTGCAGATACTAGGGTTTCAAGAAGGGGATTTCAAGGGCCTAGAACTTGAGTTCAGGCTTCCAGATCAAGGGGGAAGACAATTTGGATCTAGCATCTAATGTGGATATTGAAGACCTGAGATTGACACTATTCTGCTCCAAAGAATGAACCTCAGGATTCATTTGCAAATAAACCCCAATCAGTCAGCTTCAAGAAGAAAATTCCTCTCCTATCTTGAAAACTTTCTTCAAAATGTCTCATCAAGGAAGACCCACTAGAAGAAATTACAGAAATGAAGTTCCTTGTTGGTGCTCACCAGCCTCCTCATGTGTACCCTGCAGAAAGAAAATGCAAATCCAAAACATCAGTCTCCCCACACAGCTCACAAGCATACAAGATCAGAGAGACCAAGTTTGTGTTACCTATTGACTTTGAATTCTTAAGTTCTGAAAACTGGAGTTCTTCTTAAACTCCACCCTGTTTAGCACCAGGAAAGGTATACTGCAATATGGCTATAGCTTCTGGCTGCACCAATTTATCCCTTACATTTCAAACAAACTCCAGCTTCTATAACAATTCCTCCAAACCAAAAATAATAATCAGTGAACTCAGCTCTAATCAACCATATCAAGTTTGGATGACAGATTTAAGGACTAAAATATACTACCTGACCCTGAACCTCCAAAACCTCAATTTCACAGATTCATTGAGCGACAAGATCTTCAACTGAAAGGAAAGGGTGCAAATAACCTTGCAATTAAGTTGCCAAAAATAAACAAAAAAATTAAATTGGATTACCTTTTGCCACCAATCCATTTTAGCAATCAGGACCCTGCTTCGTACTGTCGCCTTCTTTGCTATCTGAATATCAAGTAACATAAATTCCAGAGTCCATCAAGTCTTGCTCAACAAAGTGCATACCAAAATCTCTCCCTGTTGGTTGGGGCATATGAACAAGCTACTATGCCAGAAAGTTTGGAGCTGATTGACTGTTCATGGTTGAGATATATTCACACTTTCAGGCATGAAATCCCGGGCTGACGTTATGATGGGTTGGTTTCAGAAAACATTTCAAACCTACATAAGCATTCTCAGAGAAGGTTGCTACAGACCAGTTTTCCCCAACATCTTGTGAAAATTTGGATTTCCAGCTAGGTTTATCATGTTCTCTTTGGGGATTTCTTCATGAATATGGATACAAGGTCAGCAATTCTTCAGCAACAAAAATATATTTTCCAGACTAGCTTGCTAGGTGAGAGAACTTCAACTCATCACATAATTGTGTAAGTAAGCAAGTTAGTAACTGTATGATGGTGAGGCATTGGTGTACCAAGTAGCTATCATTTACAGTGAAATTTTTCTCTTCCAACCCGGGTGATGAACCGGGTGACTACCTTGAGTTTGAACGTAGTGTGTACCTCTACAGCTTTTACTGTGCCAATGGCAACTTTCTCCTTGGTGTCAGACAACCCAATCACAACTTTCTCCTTGGTGTCTTGCAAGCCAAGTGCTACTTTCTCCCTTGTCTTCTTGAAGGCAGAGCTTGCAGATTGCCAACGGTCATGGATGGTGTGCCCGCCACCACCCTCTTTGTTACCACCATGCTGCTGCTGCTGCTGCTGTTGTTGGAGCAGAGACCAGCTTGAGCGCACCACTGACCCTGCCCGCTCAGCAGCATCAGCCACACTTGAACCTGCTGTCTTTGCCACCTCCCCTGCAACTGCAGTTGCCTGCTTGAGCTTTGCACCTGCATGAGCCCAACTCCCACCTCTCTTAGAAAAAATCTTAACGGTAAAAAGTCATCTTCTCTCACGAAAACCTCTAACAAGCTGCTACTACTACTACTACTACATCATCAATTGAAGAAGCTGCAGTGTGTATGTGTGAGGGTGCATCTGGGCTGAAGGCTGCGGCTGCTGCCACTTCAGTGGGAGAAATCCTTACCTCGTAAGAGACTCTCGATAAGCTACCCTAAGAGCAGAAAAAAGGAGCTTGAGGGAGATTTTATTTTTCCTTCACTTACTTGAGGATGAGAAGAAGCCACCAGCTCTCTCACGCCATTGATTTGACGACATTCTTCTCCCCAAATTTGCTTTGTCCTGCACAAAAATTCCACCCAAATGAAGAAAAACCAATCAAACCCTAAGAGATTGATGCAGAACTGCCACTGCTGCATCAATTCCTTTTCATCGGAAGCCCCCCCAAAAAAAAAAGATAGAAACAGAAACGTGACAACTTCAGAATCCGCTCTAGGGTTTTACAAACTCTCTCTCTCTCTAAGCGTATGTAGTCTCTACCAGCACAGCCAGATCTGCATCATGATGCAGCATCCATCAATCACATGGCCAGGTTGAAGAATTTCTTAAGGTTTTGCAATCCATGTGAGTAGCAGAAAATGCTCATTTGAAAAAATCAACAGACAGTCTATAACCCTAAACCTGGCAACTGATCTGCATGCCATGAAGAAGAGGCTGATTTCTATAAGCCCCTCACACACAATTACACCAACCCTAAACCATCAACAACAAACACACAAAAGAGCGAAGCAGCAAAACCCCACTTCCTCGGCATTAGCAACAGCAGCAATAACGGCAACGGCAGCGGCAGCCCCAGAGTTTTGTTTCTTCTTCATGAAAACTTTTGTTTTCTCTCAAATATAACCAAAGAAAACCGTAAGAAGACACCAACGCTCTGAAGACTCTCTCCTCTTCACAGATGTGTTTTTCAGACACAAAGGGATGCGTTGTTGTTGTTCTCCCTGGAGATGGAGAAGACGGGAAAAAAGAGTTAAAGAAAACCTGAACAGAAACAAACGGAAAGGACGATCCTTTCTTCACCAATTGCTCTCCATCCACATTGCGTGCCTCCTCCGTCTCCTCCTCCTCCTCCTCCTTCTCCTTCTCCTCCTCTTGCTCCTCCTCCTTCATCAACACAACAAAGTCCAACAACTAGAGAAGAAAAACTTCACCGAAACAAAAACTCTCGCGGATACAACTGCCAAGACAAAACAACAAAGTGAAGAAGAAGAAGAAGAAGATGGTTCCGCTGCTACTCCTATCCTGCTACTGCTATTCTCATCAGCTAGCGATTATTTCTAAATTTTGCTTTCGGCCTCTGCTGCCGCGACCCCACACACTCACCCACCAGCAGGAGGATGAATCTGGCGTGGAAGAAAAGGAAAAGCTGCTTGCTTTCTTCCTTTCTTTTCTTGCCGGGACTTTCGGATTGCAAAACTGTTCCGTCGAGGTCGGGATTGAATGCTGCCTGATGAGCTTTTCTTTGTTCATTTTTTTCTGTTCTGTAACTGGTGTTTTTGCAGTCTCCTTTTGCTGTTTGTTTTATTACAGGAGTCCTTCTTCTTCTTCTTAGGCAGAGAAAGATGCCTTCTTGTGGTCTGGTTTAGCGATCTTCATTACTATCAACGTTTGGTAATCTCCTTTGCTGGTTGTTTGTTGCAGGATTCTTCCTTCTTCTTAGGGATAAGAAAGATGGATTATGGAGGAGCAAGCAAGCAAGAAGAGGGGGAACATGCTTGCTATACACTCATTCTTCTTCAAGAGGTGAAAAATCTCGTCTCTCTTTGTGAAATTTTGGGCTGTTCTGCCATCCTAAGTGCTGCAAGCTTCTTCTACATGGATAGATTTTGGCTGTGATGACGATGATGCATCCATCCCTCCTCAAGTGCTGCAAGCTTCTTCTGCCTGGAGATGTTTTTGACTGTCATGATGCATCCTCCTCTATACTGCAAGCTTGTGTGTGGAGATAGTTTGGCAAGCTCCTTCGTGTGTATTGGAAGAGAACACAAAGCAGCTTTGGGGACTGGGTGTTTGTTGTTGTTGTTGTTGTTGTTGCTCTAGTCCCTTTTTTCTCTCATCATCATGGCATTTGCTGCTGCTCTGGCCAATTTCGCAGTTATAATTCTACTCCCTGCCCTGGCCAATGCTTCTTTTCTTTGGCTTCCCCCGTTTTGTGTTCTTGGATAATAATACATGATTCTTTTTGGTTGTTCCAAAGATCTGCATGGATTCAATCCAAGTTCGTTGTCTCATTATTACTACAGCTCAGAAGTGCAATGCTGGTGTTTGGGGTTTTGATGCTGGTGGCCATTGGTGAAAGGAACAAATGTGGAAGATGGGTTTAAGGTGAGCCAATGTAGTCAGAATTGCAATGCTGGGTGTTTCAGTTTTGATGATGGCAACCACCATTGCTGAAAGAAACAAATATGGTCTAAGAAGAAACAGGTTTAAGGTGGTGTGTGAATGTAGTCAGAATTGCAATGCCAAGTGTTTTGGGTTTTCATGATGGCAGCCACTATGCTGAAAAAAGAACAAATGTGGTCTAAGAAGAAGACAGGTTTAAGGCGGTGTGTGGATGTAGTCAGAATTGCAATGCCAAGTGTTTTGGGTTTTGATGATGGCAGCCACCATGCTGAAAAAGAACAAATGTGGTGTACAAAGAAGACAGGTTTAAGGTGGTGCACGAATGTGGTCAGAATTGCAATGCTGAGTGTTTTGGGTTTTAATGATGCCAGTCATCATTGCTGAAAGGAAAAATGTGGTGTAAGAAGAAGATGGGTATAAGGAGGTGCACCAATGTAGTCAGAATTGCAATGCCAAGTGTTTTTGGGTTTTGATGATGGTGGCCACCATTGCTGAAAGGAACAATTGTGGTCTAAGAAGAGGGTTTGAAGGTGGTGTGCAAATGTAGTAGACTATGCTCAACACATTACTGAATGTTGTTTGGTGGATTGAACTCTACAATTTTTTTTTAAATCTCACGATTGCGCTTGGTTTAGTTGTTCTTAGATTTGCTTTTGTCTGACAAGCTTTTCATTTTTGGGTCCCCAACAGTTGATCTGTAATACACAGGTCTTCCTCTGTCTGGTCTTTAATTAGAGTTTCATGATGCGTAATTTGCTTTACTTGGGGTCCAAATGAATGAGGCGATGCACAGTTAGTAAGCAAACTAGAAGTTTTTGACAAAGTGTCTCTGTTCCTTCCTTGATAAGCTCCAACATACTAATCCCTACAAAGAGCTGATGGGTCAAGGTGTAGGATTTGAAATCTGATGGTTGTGGAGCTTTTTGTGCAGTGGAGCTTTGAAGAAGAGGGTAGGGAGACATTTCAGTCCATGGTATCAACAGTTTCTGGAGTGCTTCTTGGAATTGCCATTGGAGTCTCATTCAAGAAGGTAAAATGGCTGTTATTGGGCTATCAAATCTGAATTGGACCTAATGATATTGTATTGTGATTTGAATCATTGTCATCGGTTAGTATTTTTTTGCCATAACTGTATATGAAATTAGTACACCCATCTTGGTCAGCATCAAACCTTGCACATTTTCCTTCAGTTTGAGGAAATGTGGGAAACAGCAGCTGCCAGGCAGATGCTGGATGCAACAACTGAAATCCATCCTGTTCAGGGGCTACACTCTACATTCCTAATGAAGGCCACTCATTTCAATTTTTGTTGCCACAATGTTATGAGGCTATTATGAATGAATGAGTGTAGCAACATCCCTTGAAATGAAATGGGTGTCTCAAGTGCATGAGATCTTAATAGTAATGTTCTCTTCTCCAAACGATCTGTGGATTTTGATGTAAAGTTGTTGTGCAGTTTGGCATTGTGTCCAATGTGGGTCTTCTTTTCAACCAGCAGCATGCTGCTGATGCTCAGGTCCAACTTCAGGTGAGTTTTAGGAAGTCAATAACTGAAGACTACAGCTTCTGGAATTTTAGTACTGATCAGCTGTTTTGTATTCATTTTGTGCTCTGCTTCTCACACTGTAGTTGACTTTGTATCATACAGTTGGGTTCAGTGTTGTGACTGACATCTCTTAGGTGTGCTGGTCACAAATCAGGAGCAAGATGCTTGCAGATATTTCACTTGCCCAGGAGCACAACCAGTGGGGACAGAGTTGCTACCTGAGGACATATTAGCCCCACTCTCTGACCTCTATCCTCACAGATTATGGGGTAAACCAGAGGAGGTAAATGTTGGATTACATGTTGGGAGTGATGATTTAAACCTCAGAAAGTCAGGGTCAGGGCTTAGGGTTCAGGGTTTTGAAAACCTTTTTACTTATGATTCCATGACATTTCCTGCAGCAGCTCTTTTCAGTACAGTCAAGAATGTAGAAATTCAACAAAGACATATTCCTCCTCCTCAGGGAGCTGCTTTTTTAATTTTTCAAGGCTTTGGACTGGATTCAAGGACTTCATGCAACCCTAAACCCTAAACCCATGCAAGAACATGATGACCAAGTTCCTCTACTCTTATTGATCAATGTGGCAGGATTTGCCTCACAGGCCTAAGTATCTACTCACACTAACTGTAGGCTTGAAGCAGAAGGACTTTGTTAACCAGTGTGTACAAGGTATGCTCTCCAGGCCTTCCTGTTCTTGTGGGATCATCTGTAATGAATGGATTTGAGAGGTAACATAATGTGCCAATTTGCTGCAGTTTGTAGTAATGAGTTTCAGATGCATTTTTACATTGCACATCTCAATTTATGATGTGCACTCCTCTGTAGTTTTCAAAGGAATGGCAAATTCTCCTGTTCCATTGTGATGGGCATGTGAGTGAATGGGATGACTTGGATTAGTCTGCAACTGCCATACACATCAGCACCCATGGTCAGGCAAAGTGGTAAACAGTTCTTGCACCTGCTGCTAGTTTTCTAAAAGAGGGATTATAATGTAAACTTGGGGGCGAGCACTACAAAGGAAGTGATTTTTCACATTCTACTTTCAACCTTATTTTTTGTTTGTTAACTGCTAAACCAACTTTCTTATTCCCCAGATGGGTGAACCTGGATCTAACAACTCAAAAACAAAAACAAAGAAAAAATGTTAATTTGATAAGCTGAGAATTGGAATCTATGATTTTGTCACAGGCAGCAGCAGTGAATTGTTGTGCTAAATTTCACATCAGTGGATCCAATAAGCTCTTTGTCAAGCACATTCAATAACCTTGAAGGCTTGTTTGTTTGTATAAGTGAGACATTGATGGGTCCTTTTGATATCAGATGTTGAGAATGATGAGTTGATGTTGTAAGTGTAGAGCACTGATGGGCTCATTTTGCTGCAGGTGGTATGCTAAGAGGTTTTTGCACCCAGATATTGTGGAGCCCTACGAGTACATTTTCATTTTGATGCTGAGAAGTATGTCCTTTTGACTTGATTCAGAGCTTAGTTAGTTCCCGGTTTCATGTTTCCATCTAGGTGTGTTTTAAGCTCCCAAGAAGGCCCTGAGATAAGATCATAGGCATGATCTAGTTGATGGTGGTGGTTTGAGTTGGTGCCCAGGGTTAGGGTGGATGGGTGGATTTTGGAGATCTCAGTATTACTATAATATGTGTTAAGGCACCAAGTGGATCTCACAGGGATGGAATTGTATCTGGGTTCTGAATGTCACTGGGTCTTTGTTGGGATTGCAGATATGCAGAGTTTTAAGAATCATGGGCTTGAGATATCACAACCAGGACTCGAGCCAGGTCAAGGTTTGACTTGGGAAATGACTAAACATTAGGTTGACACTGAAGTCCACAAGTAAGCACTAATATTGTTTATCATTTTCCCCAAAGCTCCCATGAGTAAGCCAAGTTCATGATAAATTCTCACCTTCTTTTTCTTTCCGACATATTTATTCTTTCAGAGGAACAGTGGAGCAGGACAGTTGGTGTCAAGATCCCCATAAGCCCCCATGTGCAGGGTATATCTTTCTCTGAACACTTCAACTTTTGCTCAATGGTCACCAATGAAGTTGTGCTGCATGAGCTTTGCATGTTTGACGAGATGATGGACATTCAGCTTGGTTATTTTTTTGCGGTTGCAGGTTTGTAGAAATAATTGCACCTGTGTTTTCTCGAAAAGCATGGTGATGCATTTAGCACATGATACAGGTATCAGAAGTGTATGGCTTGTAGGAAGGTTTTGTCACCTTTGGCATAAATGTGATTGTAGCAACAGTCTTCATCTCTTCAGTCAATATTGACACTTGTTCCTTTGTCACAAGGCTTGCTACCATTAGGAGTGACTACAAATCTATCGTAGGACAGTTGAGATGTGATAGATTGGAGTTTAGTTTCACTTTTTTATTTCATCTATTTTGGTCAAATGGAGTCAATATGATAAATCCTCGAGTTATGTAGTAGGGCTTAGGGTTTAGGGTTTAGGATCATGGTGGCTGCCCATGATCATCTAGTCAATAAGGAATGGCTTAAAAAGGACTGTGATGGTGTGTGAGTGCAGAATGATCTAGTTCATGTGTGGGGCTTAGACTTAAGTCTACAATGTTGTGTTCAGGTGAGCAATGCCTCTCATACTTGCACACTCTTTGTAGAGCAACCCCTCCTGCTTGACTACTTGTGATTATGGATTGAGAGATTTATGTCCAATGGCTCACTTTGAGAGAAGGCTGCCCTATGGTGGCGCTTAATGTGGGTTGAATGAATGAAGCATTTGACATCCAACTGATGCTTAAACATAAGGAGAGATGTCATGACAGCCAGCACATGAGAAGATAGAGGTAGTGAATGCACAACAGGTGCGGCATAGAGTTGTTCCATCCCTGGGAGATCATGTGTGTGCCTGCCATTTGGGCTACTCCTATCTTACTGCCATTTCATTCTGTTTGCATGTTTCCTCCTTGACAATGCTGCCTCTATGATTTACATCCATGTTATTTTGCTTTGATTTGCTTATGGTTCTCTAGAGATCCATTGCCAGAAACCAAATGTAGGTGCTGATATCTGTTGAATTCCTTTTTGACTGCATAGGGAGAAATGGACATGAGCAAGCTAGTTGGGGAACAGGTAATGCTCCCTGCTCCATCTTACAATGCATTGAACATGTTGTATCAGAGACAAAGAAGTCTGGGCTAACCTCCCCAATTCAACCACCCAAGTGTCCATAACATTTACCCATTTACTTGAGTACCAATTAAGACAACCCGCAGAGCCATTCTTCTACATTGTTGTGGTTGAAATGACAATTTTGAGGATGAGAAGCATCAAATGGATGATGGGAGTGGTGGATTATGATGATGCAGGTGAGGGACAGATGCCAGTATGAATGGAGTCTATATGCTAATCATTGGAGGATGGCAGACAAAAAGCAAAAGCTAGAAAATGAGGCAAATGAAAAAGAGCAAACTTGAGTAGCCAAATAATGCTCTTTTTTTCCTTTGGCAGGGTCCCATTTATGCTGCTATTCCTTCAGGTAACTCCCATTCTTTTTTTTCTTAGTTACAAACGGTTTTGTAAATTTGCATTAACGTCTGTAATGACAGTTTCCTCAAGCTGACATTCAAAATGGTAACATTATTTGAATAAGTTGCTGCCATGCACACTTTGATCTCCAAAAGAGAGTTTTGGCATAAGAAGCTGATTGAACTTTGCTTTGCCTATTTGCAAATGTTGCTTGTGTGTTGCTGAAGAACTAATCTTTTGCAATTGGGTCCATTTATTGCTATCCATGATATGAATAGCAATTTATGAAGTGCTTGGATTTTGGGTAATTGTGGATCATATCAACAATTGTTAGTTAATGTGAACTTTTTTTTACCGATGAAGTATGCACGACATGGTCCACAAGGAGCTCTACAAACCTCAATACCTAGTTACATATTAGACATGGCCGAAATCACAATTTGACGAAATTATGTGACCTACTTGAGAGAGATCAATTGAGGACAAATTGTCAAGCTGCTGAATTTGATGACTTTGTATTGGAAAAGCTGTGGCTTGATCACTTTCCCATCTTTTGTAACTTAGATACCTATTGAAGGTTGTACTGCTTGACACCTAGGGTTGAAAACTGAAAAGATCACCAATGCTAATTTTTTTAGCATTTGATATAACTAAATCTATTAATTATTAGTTATGGCCACAATTTAGAAAACTATTTTGCAATGCAAATTTTTTTTCCCAAGCATGCATTTCAACAAGATTTGTTGCCTCAAAACCATTGGTTGCATTTCAATTTTAAGAAGTAGGCAGAGAGCACAATGATCATTAGGAGTAGTCACATAGCGTTGAAAATACCTTCATAGGCAACACAAACGCAAATTGAATGAATTAAATCATATATTAAGCATATTATTCTATTAAGACACATATTAGTCCAATTAGGTGCATGTTTTAAACATTCCAATGCATTGATCATAAGGTACTTATTTTGTTTTTGTAATGATGTCATTACTTATTTAATATTTACACTAGTTGTGGGTAGTTGTTCTATCTAGTGCGATGGTTGAGAGTGTTTTGTGACTTTTGGGTATCATCAAAATTTTGTGAACCTTCTTTGAACTTTCTTTGTGACATTAGACATTCAAAGAGATGCCATTGCAAATCACAACATAGCTAGTCTTTAGTGTTTTTAGAATTACTTTTTATCATCTTTTCCTCATGCTATACAAAGAGGTCCATGATGTATAAGTGTTCAAGTATTTGTAGTTGTTCAACCATCAAGGTTTGTGACATTTTCCGCAATTTGCAAGGAATTTGATGTCAAATGAAGTAAGGGATTTATTGCAATACATTGAAACTAGTTTTTCAAATGGTCCAACAATGAAGGCCAAACCACCCATTTTGTCCTAGCACACAAAGTAGATGATAACACAAATACACACACATATGCTTCCTACTCAAACTCTCTCTTGACTATGAAATAAGTATTTCACAAACTTTATAAATCATGGAGCAACACGGATGTGTTGTTTTAATCAAGTCTAAGCAAGTTTCAAAAATAGGTTGAAGATGATGGGTTATCAAGGTTGGAGACCTATAAAAAAACTAGATTAAGCATTCAACTAATTGTAAGAGGTCATGCACACACATGAATGTAGCTCCTTGACAGATAAATTATTCATAGCATGCAAAGTTTTAT
>Ga0209611_10005847_pt1 | contig 20441 bp, 13 predicted proteins | sample S1TSphgellanicum_3_FD_187693 | JGI IMG/M metagenome (GOLD analysis project Ga0209611, IMG submission 187693) | Host-associated microbial communities from peat moss isolated from Minnesota, USA - S1T2_Fc - Sphagnum magellanicum MG (SPAdes) (version 2) | ecosystem: Host-associated > Plants > Peat...
CGAAAATAATTTCTGCATTTGTATATTAATTTATTAGATTTCCATTCTAACTACTACAATAATTATTATATAATAATAAAATTGAAAATAAAAACTATATATAGTAATTGATCATAATAATTGAATAATGAATAATGAATAAATATTAATTATAAAATTGAAATATATAAACTTTAAACTATATATTAATATTTTCTGGTAATTATTATAATATAGTAATACTTCATAATTTATTACTTATAATAATAATATTAATGTAATTTGTAGCTAGCTTAAGTTTAATTTAGAATTCAAATATCAATTTCTAAATCAAATAAGTTTTTTGAATTTAAATAACAATTTCCAGAATTGAAATGTAAATTTTCAGATTCAAATAACAATATTCAAATTGAAATGTCCATTTTTAGACTTAATTAATAATTTTCAGACTAGAAGTATTAATTTTGAAAATCCCAAATAATAATTTGGAATTGAAATTTCAGTTTCAAATCAAATGATTATTGAAAAGTTAAATGAAATTTTTTCAAATTTGAAATATAAATTTCCATATTCATATAAAAATATTCAAAATTAAAATGTCCAATTTTATAATCAATTAATGACCTTCTGAATTGAAATACTAATTTTTGGATTCGAAAACATGAATTTAAAATCCAAATATCAATTTTTAAATCAAAGAAGCCTTTTTGAATTTAAATTGAAAATATCATATTCAAATAAAAAATTGGAAATTTAAATAACAATTTTCAGATTCAAATATCAAGTTTCAAATTCTAATATTGTTTTTAAAGACTAAAATAGTAGTTTCATAATTGGAATATCAATTTTCAGATTTGAATTAAAAATCCAAATATTAATTTTGAGATTCATTATATGAACAATATACATACGTATGCATATATATATAATTTTAGTACATACATTAAAATACACCCGTATGTCATTGTAGAATACCTTTAGGATGCAACTAATTTGGTGATTATTGCGACTAATGGGACATATCAACCTATTAATGGATGAAAATGAATGTAAAATTGATCCAACCAATAGGATGAAAATTTTAATAGTTGCATCATAGTTGTGAGAATCACTAAAATAGTTGAAATTCGGTCTTGTAATTGCAAATATTCCCAAATCCAGTTGCAAACGACTACAAGTCGCATGTAGTCATAAATGGAGTGGTTACATTTTGGCTAATTTCTACTAGTGAATCCCACTTTGGACATTTACGTTCCAAGAGCTTTTCAATGATATAAGGAACGTATTAATCCAATGAGTTTTGACCCTTGCAATTGCCTTCTAAAGATTTGGAAGTCCATTGGGACTCCAACTCTCAAGATGGGAATGCACTTTCGAGAGCATAAAATGTGACTCCCGGGCTCACTTTTGGCCCGCACCTTTGCAAACTTTTTCCTTGGTCACGAGCTCAAGGTTGGGGTTGCGACAAGTTTATTGTTATTATGGTTTGAATTTTTGAATTGAAATATGTGTGTCATGTAATTATGTGGGTTCGAGAATTTTGTTTAAAGAATTGTGTTATGGGTTTGGTTTATTTTGATGGAATCAAGTTAAGGATGTAGATGGGTCACACATAAGAATGAAAAGTGTGGTTGATTATCATTTAATAAGTAGTTTGGCCAATGATTGGCCACAAAACCTAATAACAAATAATCCCAACAATCAGCTCGGCCACTATAGCTCCCTTTTTGACCTTCCCACAAACTATGGTGCTTTATTTAACACTTTGCTTGAGTCTATGAGTTTCATTGTTCGATTTCATGCTCCAATGTGCTCACATTCTTGCGTTCCATAGCCATTTTCTCATGACACACAATACCCTAGTTTCACCGTTCACTTTCATGTTGCAACGTGCTCACTTACTTGCATTCCATAACCATTTTCCCATTGCACATAATATAGGTTCACCATTTAGCTTCGTGTCCAACGTGCTCACTTGCTTGCATTCCATAGCCATTTTCTCACTACACATACTTCAAACATTATGTTTCTCAAAAAAAATTTGAATCACTTTTTTTTGGGTCTTTCTCACTACACACAATACATGCATTGTGTTTCTCAAATTAATCTTTGAATCACATTTTTTTCTATCTTTTTCACCATAGAACCTTCTCAAAAGCCAAGTTTCTTGACCTAGATGATGATGGGTTCAAGCTTTTCCCTTGTCCATTGTGCCCCACACAACACCTCTAGATCCCCCCAAATTTAAGAGATTGGAAAAATGATTCTACAATATTATTGTTGGATTTGTTTGAGAAGTTTCCTGCCAATAACACAAATAACTTGACACAACAACATTGGCAAAAAAAATATTTTATTGAGGATTGAGGAGGCATTTCCATTGACCCCTTTGCGTATTTGGGCTCAAGTTCAGTCCAAAGTAGATAAAACACGAAAGAAATTTAATCAATTGAAACAAGAACATGAAGAATCTAGCTCAGGTCAATGTACATGGCCATGGTTTGAGCAATGTTTATTAATTTGGGGCAAGATTACCAATGCTTGTGGCATTGTTTCAAACATGGACAATGGTGTTCCAATTGATTCAATGGATGGATTTGTGTAGGAGCCTATCAAGTTGGAAAATACTGAAGAACATGATGCTCCTCCTTCTCTAGATAGACAAGTTCCTCCATTTGTAAACTACTTTTTTCAAGTCAATAAGACTCCACCCACATCAAGGTTAGTAGCTTATAAGAAGCCATGGGTGGACAATAAGCTAAACAAGAAACGTAAAAAGTTAAGTGGTGAATCTGTTGGACTTGCAAAGGCATTGTAATTTATTGAAACTTTTGCAAAAATTGAAGCCATGAAATTTGAAATATAAAAGGAAATTGCTTTGAAAATTATAAAAATTCAACTTGCTATGGTTCGAATGTTTGCAAAAGTTATGCGTGTTAGTGGAAGTGGTGTTGGTATGGGTAGAGGAATTTGTTTTTAAGAAATTGCGTGGAGGGTAGCGATAGAAAATTTGATGGAGGAGCTAAAAAGGTGGGTATGTGACTAGACAGGAAGTTAGTTGGATATTTCTCATGTGAACACTATTTTGTTTTAGGGTTTAGGTTTTTGTTTTGAATGGCCGTCAACTTTTTTCATGTAGACGACGAAGTTTATGTTATCACTATTTGTTAGTGGTTGTAATGATTACTTGGAGAAGACCTATGACTTTAGGTAGGAAATTTTGTTTGTTTATGTGTTATGTGAAATATGTTGGCAACAAACAATGGGTGGCCAAGGGCGTTGCAAACATTCAATGGAGAGGGGAAGTAAGACGCTGCAGGATGAATATAAGAAGGGGAGTTCAAGGGCAAAGAAAGACAAGTCTGTTGTTTTGGTTTAACCTATTGTAGATTGTGTAGAATGAAGAGCTTCTAGAGATTAGTAGTTGTTGTTTGATTTCTGTTGCACTAGTGACTACATCCTGGCAAACTTTGTGTTATTGCTAGTGTTAGGCTCTATAAGGGGTTGATGTTGAGGGCTGATGACGCATAAATGAGGTTTGAGTTGTAAAATTATGAGCATGTAGAGAGATGCATATGCATGGGATATTGGTGGAACCTTTCCTGAAATCCAATGAGTAGCACATGTGTCTGAGTGAGAGTTAAAAACCTTAGTGGGGGTATCCTTGGGTTGGGCAGAACGTGGGTAAGAAAGGAACAAAATGGGAAAGATTATAAAGAATATCCATAGACCCATATTCTGCACAAAGTTCTATTTTTCCTAAGTGATTGTAAACCAACTTGGCATATATTGCTCATCCTTGGTTTGTACCCAGAAATCAACTTGTTTATAAAACTAAGCCAAATATTTTTCTACATTATTTCATACGGTAGAGGGATGGATTAACAGTTCATAACAGACCAACTAAACATTAAGAGCTCTAACCTCAAGCTAGACCCCATTAGTTCATGCACTCACAATGTGTGGAATTGTTCCTAGTAGCAGTTTAAAGGCTACCACTATAGTAATCTAAAAGAGACTGATAGGTATGTGTCGTCTAGAGATTCACATGGGTATGGAGAATCATGTTCTGTTAGGATTAACATAGTAGCACCAAGGTGTTGTAACAGTGCCAAATTGGCAAGATATAAGCTACAGAAATTATTGCACAAAATTTGAATTTGTAATCATAGAATATTCTTTCTACCCTTTTTTTTAGGTTACAAGTAGACTACTCATTTTGTCTGCCTGCCTACCTTTTTGCCAGCAAATTCAAGGAGCAAGCAGGTAGAAGCTGCAATTTTCATAATTGTGTGTGCGACCCAAGAGATAGCTCGAGGAGACTCAGAGTGATCTAATCCCATGGTAGTGCCTTAGATTGCCAAATAGTTACTCCAAGATATGTACAAATGATGAGGTGTTCTTGTAGACTATTTCATTAATCTAATTTGTGCATTGATTTCCTTCTTCTATTCAAATTTGCATAAAGATGAGTAAGCTTGTGTGTCCGGTCCTTTTTTCGTTACACCCCCTCTGCCACCCCCGCCCTAACAAAAGCCAACCTTAACCTCCCTCTTGTAAACATGTCCACCACTCCCACCAACCCAGTCTAAAGACCTCCAAGACGGAAACCATTTCACCACTGTGTGAAACTAGATATTCTAAAATAAGAGCTCAAAAAAGACCCTGATGTGAGAGGGCCCCCCGGCCCACCCCCAGGGGTCAGGGCCAAAAGAGGAAAAAACCACACAAAATAGCCTAGAGAGAGTGGATCAAAGTACACGTACAAAGGGCCAGTAAATAAAGTTGATAAATAATTAAGGCCATAAAGAGTTACATATTGATTGGCAGTAAGTGGGTGAAAAAGACCTGTCAATTAATTACCCTAGATAGACTAGTATTAAAATGCTCCCCCCTCTACTCACGGATCTTCGGATTTTTCCCTATGGTAGTACATAATCAATCCAATATTTACCCCAGCTACTTAACCTACAGGAGGGTTTTAATCAAGTGTCTTTAAAATTAGGTTAGGTTAAACTAGTCATCGAACGCATTAAACCATATACTTAACTTAGGGTTCCTAGTATTTTTATTCTTATTTATATATTGACAACAACTTAGAATTCTCATTGTTTTGCATTCAAATTAAAAATCCACAAATCACTTCCAATTTAAAAAATGATTTGGTTAGCTTCTTTTTTCCCTCCAATAACGATTGCATTAAAGTAAAAAAAGAGCTCCCAAGAAAGGGGGAAAAAAGTTTTAAAAAGAGCTAGAAAGGTATGTAAACAGTGTTGTCCTCTGTCACTCGAGCATGTAGAGGGTATAGGTAGTACGTAGGTATATAGGTACTGACCACGCTATAGCTAAGGTCTGTAAGACGGTAGGGTGGTAGGGCGATAGGCCTAGAACGCCATTCACCCAGCGCCACTTTCGCCTTGCGTCTCGTTTTCTCTTGTACACACACCGCGAGTGAGAGAGAGGAGAGGACAGAGGGAGCCGAGAGGACGCAACGGAGCGATGGCGGGCGAAAACTCCGAAGGAGTATGCGGGTATTTGTGCTTTGGTGCTTTGTAATAAAGAGGAGCGCGTGAAATAGTTGTATCCGTCTGTCTGTGGTGTTGGGAGGCATGGAGGAGGATCCCAAGGTGGGAGAGCCGCCACTAGCAGAATTGACGGGGCTCCAATTCGGTCTTCTTTCCAACGAGGACACTGTAAGTCGAAAGCTCTAGCAGCTGCTTCTTCTTGCTCCTTTTAATTTTTTTGGGGGTCGGGTTTTAATAACTTTTCCGCACCTGGGTTTTGTATATGGCTCCGTCGGTGAGGGCCGGGCGAGGGAGAAGAGGTTGTCCAAGAAAATTGGGTTTTTGCTGTGTCGTGGAGTGTGTTTCTTTGTGTTGTGCGTGGATGTTTTCGTGCGAGCGGTGAAAATGCTTGCGGTGACACGAGTGTGATCGTGGAGGGGAGGGACGGACTTTTGGAGTTTTTGGCAATTGGCCAGCGGTGAAATAGTTTTGAGCCGTGGATTGGATGAGCTGCTGTTGTTGTTGCTGATGAAGTTTTGGCATTGAATGCAGCTTGCAATGTCCGTGTTCGAGAAGAGCCAGAACATTATCGGGCCGAAGACTCTTTGGGATTCCCGGCTTGGAGTGTATTTTTTGACAGGGGATGGTAATCGGTGTGGCAGCTGCGGTGCGTTCACGAAAGACAGCTGCGATGGTATGCGAGCAAGCATGGTGTTTTGTTCACCGCATGTACTTGCATATCTGTCCGCTCTCTTGTACTTTGCATAGCCGTCCACCTGCAAATTGTGGTATTTTCGTTGCTTACGTGTGAACACCTCCTGTATTATCCTCACGGAATGACAGAAGTCGGAGCTTTTGTTTCTTTTGCAGTTTTTTCCTAAACTAGAAAGACTTTGTCTGAAAATGCTGCTATGTTTGACATAGGACATTTTGGACATATTGTGCTGCCAATGCCAGTGTACCATCCCTTCCATGTCACCTTCACACACCAGATTCTCTCTAAAATCTGTATCGTATGCTACAGACTCACAGGGAAAAAGGTGAATTCTCACTCTTTTCCACGTCTCTGTACTTCTGTTTTTAGATTAATTTTGTAAGGGAGCACACAGGAATGTATCCACCATTTGCTGCATTGTAGTGGAGACATTGTGGAGTCCTTGCTCATTTGCAGCATTGCTGATTTTGATGGTACTTGTTGTATCTTTACTGCCTGATGCATTGTCTACATGTGCTTCTTTTATGGGGCAAGAACTCTTCTGAACTCTATGCCACGTTTTTCCTGCCTGATTTTTGTCTTGGAATCTGTCTCTTAACATGCTTTTGGAATTGCAAGAGCTAACCTTAACTATTGACCAGTCTGCTGTTTCCTGCTCGTGACACCCTTGGTTAGCCCTTGTCCTACCAGTCAACACTAAGGGCAAGTGTTACGACTGTAGGAGTCCAAGGTGGTGTTCCCTTCATGCGAGGAACCTGTTCAGACTGTAAAGAGTGCCACAGCACATAAAGATGCTGAATTGTCCCAGAAAGCAAGAAAGCATGGTGCAGAATTGACCAATACCTGTAAGGCAATCAACATTCAGAGAAAGGTTAAAACTGGAGTATTGGTGAGGAAACTACAGCCGATCAAGGGTTACAACAGGCAGGCAGCCGCTGAACTGGCTATGAAAGTCCAAGCTGCCAATGCAGTTGACCAGTCTTCCTGTGGGTCTCCCAAGTCTTCCAGATTTAAAGCGATAGCAACAGGGAAGGTCATTGGTGTAAAGCTTAGAAAGGTATGGGTGATCAAGCATGAACAAGAAGTTGGTCATTGACTCTAAATCTGTTTGGGATCTGCTGAGCTCTGCAACCAGAGAATGTGCTGTCCTGCTTGCTAATTGAATCTTCTGTATGCATGATTAAACAGGATACGCTTTCCCTGAAGACTAGAATTCTATCAACTGCTCTGGATTCACGTGCCACAATAAAATTGTCTGAGACCATTGAAGATGGCTGCAAGTATTGTGGAGTAAGAAACATTCAAAGTTCAAATAGTGACCCCTGATATATTAGGACCCTTTCTTTGAAGAATGTTGGAAGATATTTCATGTGTTCTGGTGCATGGAGTGTAAAGGGTGGATTTCTGAAATTCTAACTGCAGAAATGTTATTGGCATCAAGCTGCTAGCCCAGTGGCTATGGCTTATGGCCCTTGTACAAGAGGTCTTGTTTTGACTCCAATACTTGATTATGCTTAGATGTTATAGGACACCTTTAGTGGGGTCAATGATTATCAAAAGTGTGAGAGCTTAGGTATTCTAATACCTTAAGGGAAGAATAGTTTAGGGTTTAGGGTCCATTTCACCCTTGTTATGGGAGTAGAAAGGAGATACAGGCTCTAAGGCCAAATTGAAACTCAATCATGCTTGGTCAGCAGACCATCATTATTCTTGACCAGGCAACTGGAACCTTTTGGCAGGCAGACCTGAAGGATTCTGACAATCGGTACCCAGCATTACAGCTATTGATAACAAAGAGGCGTGAGGATGGCTTTCAGACAATTACAATGAAAGCAAGGTGCAAAGAGGAGAAAGTGCCACCTGACTACTGGAATTTTGTTCATGGACATCCAGGAGGCAGCAAACAAACCAGACCGCTCTTGCCATTTGAGGTTGTCTATCCACTCATTGCAGATTTGCCCAACTTAACAAGATCTTGTGCTGCTGCAAGTTATACCTAAAGTCCTTAGGTGACTTACTTGTATGCTTGTCAGGAGCACTTCTGAAATGCAGTGGAACATGACTTGATTTGCAGGCCTTGAAGATCCTGCAACATATTCCACAGAAAGTGGTAGAGAAACTTGGCATGCACAATTTTGTTGCACGACCAGAGGCATTGATCCTTATGTGCCTTCCTGTACCACCTAGCTGTGCACGTGTCAAGATGCCAGATACCCCATCCATGGTTACCAAAGTTCTAATGGTATGTTGTAAGATTTACAGAGTTCAGATTGCATAGGCTGATGTTGTCATGCATTTGTCTTATAATATCACAACTATGTCTTCTTTTTCAATCAGGATAACCAGCATAGGCTGCTTCAAGCAGTTGTAAAGAAAGTCAGAGTACTTCAAAATTCAAGGACTGGCAAGCCAGGCTTCGCAACAACGAAGAATGAAGTCACAGAACTTCAAGTGCTTGTTGGACAATACCTCACAGGGTGTAAGGTATGTCTAAACTCCACAGAAGTGAATTTATGTTTTGCTGCAACATTGCATGTTAATTGGCTAATGATTGCATGCCTCTGAAGAATCAGTGGAGAATATCTAGTTTCTAGTCAGTCACTGGAACTTTTTAATGCCTCCATCTCTGATTGCAGATAGTGAAAGGTTTGCCACCCTCAAGATTTGCAACCTCCCTTAAGGCTGAAAAGGAAGAGAAACTAATGAAGGGTCATGTTCTTGCAAAGCGCAACAATATCTCTGCACGGTGTGTGGTAGTTGGTGATCCCTCCATCAGGATTGATCAGATTTCAGTACCATTTGATCTGGTGAATTATTTGACAATTCCTGAGAGAGTGACAGCACTGAATATAAAGCAGCTGCAGCAGTATCTTGACAATGGTCCCCATTCAGACCCCTTCAAAACAGGGGCAGTATGGTATGGCAGAGGGGCTGTTTTGCTTAGTAATTCAACCAGAACCAAAAGAGCAGTTCTAAAGATTGGTGATGTTATTCATCGTCACCTAAAAGAAGGTGACTTGATCATTGTCAACAGGCCACCCTCACTTCAAAAGCATTCCTTAATGGCACTACATGTCCGTATGCATACAGGCTCTGCATTTGGTATCAATCCTCTCATATGTGCTCCATTTGGAGCTGATTTTGATGGGGATTCTATGCATGTGTTTGTCCCACAATCTGCTGAGGCTATGGCTGAAGTCCATGAGCTTTTAGATGTTCCCAGTCAGCTGATCTCATCACAAGGTGGTCAATCAAACAGTGGACTGACTGAGGACAGCCGGCTTGGAGCACATCTTATGACAAGGTCATTTGTATTTTTTGGCAAAGCTGAGATGCAACAGCTCACAATGTGGTCCTCTGAGTTACTACCCATCCCAGCTGTTCTCAAGTCCCCGGAAGGTAGATGGCCCCTTTGGACTGGTGCCCAACTATTTAGTATGACAATACCAAAGGGAGTTGACTACAGACTGCCACACCGGAAACACTCCAATTGTTCAGACAAGGGCATATTGGTTAGGGATGGTGAGCTTCTTGTTTGTCATGGAGGATCTCGCTGGCTAGACAACTCTCCAGATGGGATTGTGGTTGTAATTTGCAAGAGTGCAGGTCCCACTGTAGCAATGAAACATCTAAATGATGCTTCAGAACTTTCAAACCAATGGCTTTCTGGGCGGGGCTTTAGTTTGGGATTGGTAGACTTCCAACTAGCTAGAGATGTGTCTTCACGCACGCAAATGTTGATGAGTATGAAGGAAGAGCTCATCAGAGCAAACCAGGAGGCCCTTATAGTGTCTCTGATATCAGACCTGCAGGTTCAGAAACAGGAACTCAGGCGACATCCAACAAACACAAAGGGATTGTCAGAGGATACAGTGTGTTACAGAAGCTTAGGTCTATTCCTTGGAAATGCTAGAACTGCAAAGCAAGTGAAGGCTTTGCAAAAAGTAGCAATATCAAGATTTCAGGGTAGTTTTGGCCAAAAGATCAGTAGCTTGGCCAGGGATTATAGGGGTCATGATAACTCTCTTTTTGCCATGATTAAGGCAGGAAGCAAGGGGTCCTTTAGCAAAATGGTCCAGCAAACAATAAGCTTGGGCTTACAGCTTTACAAAGGAGACGAATTACTGCCTTTCAGTTATAAGCTCCTACCATGCCAGAGTCTACTCAAAAACTCAAAGACATATGCAGTTTCTGATTTGCTTCAGGCTCCACAAGGACCAACTTTTGCTGATATTTCTGGACATTGGGAGTCTAGGGGGATAGTGCTGAACTCATTGGGAGATGGTTTGAGTCCATTACAGTTGTTCTTACATGCAATGGCATCACGCTATGGTATAGCACGAGAAGGTGTTGAGGAACCAAATATCTTGCTCAACAATCTTCTCTTATTCATGCGGAATTTACATGTTGGCTATGATGGGACTGTCTGTGAGCCTCAGGGGCAGAACATTGTTCAGTTTGAATATGGTGGATTATTGGAGGTGGAGGGGAAGGCTGGTGCCTACAAGCAAGCACATGGTCCTGATGACTGGCAAGCTGCAGGTGAACCTGTTGGGATATTGGCAGCCACTGCTATAACAGAACCTGCCTATCAGCTCAAATTAGACTCTCCACACCAAATTGGAGCAAAAGAAATCAGCCCCTTGCAACTTTTAAGGGTATCAGTGCTATGTTCCATGTCAGAGTTGATGCTAAGTATTTCTTCTGGTGCAAGCATGTCTGTCTTTTTCTAGATTCTGTGCTGATCTCATCCCCAAAGGTGTGATTGCTGCAGGCTGAATTGTAATTAGGATTGTTGTCTCTTGAGGTCTCCAATTTGTGTTGATGGACCATTGAGGCAATTCTTTCTTACTAAATCCTTATTTGTGTCAAGGTTACAAATTATCTTCATGTTGGTCAGCAGGTGCCTGCATTGGTAGTACTCTTTTTATTTCAGCTCTGGTTTATGTTACATGTTATGCATTGTGATTGGCAGGAAAGCCTAAGGGCTAAGACAACAATGTCCTTAGTTGATCATCAGATTCTTCTGAGGTTTCCTTGTGGCCTTCGCAATAGGCATCATGGTGAAGAAAAGGCAGCTATAAAAGTGGAACAACACTTGAAGGCCATCACACTTGACATGCTCACACTGGTTACTATGATTGAGTAAGGGTTTCGAGACAACCCTGTGCCATACCCTAGATAAAGCTCCATATTCTTCAAATGCTAAGTCGTAGTATGGGAGAGGGAGACTGAGAGCTAGGTTTTCATGCAAGTGCCTTGGCAGGTTCTTAAGAGATTGTGAAGTAAGTTGAAAATGGCTAGAAAGTGGGATGGGTTGTTGGGGTTTGGCATTTTGTCATGGACTTGTGCAAGTTCACAAAGTTGATTTGATGTTTATGAATTTGGTAAGAGCATGAAGATCTTTTACAGCAAGTAGTGCATGTTTTCATATTGCTAAGGACTTACACACATTGTCCTGCTGTTGGTAGATATCAAAAGGTGGGAACAAAAAATGATCATATTAGAGCAGAGAAGAGGAGGTCACCTTGGGTTGCTCGGATACAACTCTCCATGGTAATGCTTCTCCTTTTCAGATAACTGTATGTTCTAGACTACAGTGGAGGAAAGATGATGTCTTAGTCTATTTTCTCTGCTGCAGCTGGGTGGCAGTATTCTATTGCTCAAGATGATCAGTCATTGCATGCATGCAGGAGGAACTGAGACAACACCATATATCAGTTGAGATGATCCTCCAAAGGTTGGCAAAGAAATTTTCAGACAGAGAAGGGCAAAAGGGCATTGCCTTCTTTTCTACGAATGGGGAAAGGCTGGGTCCATGCATTCATTTCTACCCAGATTTGTCAGAAGAAATTCAAACACTGTGTGCTGCAGTGTATGAAGACACTATGTCAAATATACTGGAGGCTATGAAGGATACCATGCTCCCAATTATCCTTCAGACAACTGTGAAAGGTAGACTGATGATATGACCAACTTGATGGAGATGTTTATCTTGTGTTCAAAGGTGATTCCAAGAAGAAGCTTCTTCTTAGGTTCCAGGGGAGCATTTGGCTTCACTGCTGGCTCCAGATAGTCCATGACCATCTCAAATAAGGAAAATGTTCAAGATAAGGAGGAAATTTGCAGGGTTCTTCAGTTTTACAGGGCAGTCCAGTCACATTGTTTGGTTTCACATTTCTATCTAGCTGTCTTGTTTAGAATAACCCGTCATGTCTTCTTATGCATTCTAAGGTGTTCGACATAATGTTCCGTGCAGGTGATGAACAAATCCAATCTGTGAAAGTTGTTTGGGAAGATAGGTTGTGGAATCCAAGTGCCTTGGTCCTTTCCACCAAGGAACAATTCAAGTATGTTAACGGTGAGCTAGTTGTGGAGGTTACTGTCAAGAACTCTGCAACTAAGACACGGGGCCAGGCTTGGGAAGTTGTCAAAGAGGCTTGCCTACCTATCATGGAGACACTGGACTGGCAGCGGTCTATACCTTATAGCATACAGGAAATCCATCAGAATCTGGGGGTTGAGGCTGCTAAAGAAGTGCTGTTACAGGTATAGACAGTCCATGTGGGTTGTAATATTAGCTAATGCAATATTTTGCTGGAATATTCTCAATTTCATTGGAAATCTGAGAGTTGTCATTGAATTGTTGTAGAGGCTTGGACTAGCAGCAGCAGGTATGGGCAAGCATTTGCTCTCAGAGCATCTAAAGCTCATAGCTGATAGTGTAACGTACTGTGGAGAGGTTATGGGGGCAACATTTCCTGGCTTCAAGGCCCTATGCACAAGTACCTCTATTTCAACACCATTTACAAAGGCTGCCTTTCAGGTCTGTGATTCATCTATGAGAATTGGGCTGATTTTAGCACTGCTGCTCTCATGTGACAATTTGGTTTCTATGAATTTGGTTTGCCGACATTTGAGAACCAAGGAGTCATTCTGTGAGTACTTTACGAAGCTTTCTGGACTGCTGGACTAGGCACAGTGGCCTTTGCCTTCTTGTTGCTTATAAGTTGCTCTTCACTGTCCCAAACATGCAGGATCCAAAGAATATGCTCCTTCAGGCAGCAAGAAATGGGTCATGTGAGGGGATGGAAGGGTTGGTCACTGCAGCTGTTTGTGGGAAAATGGCACCTTTTGGAACTGGAGCAGATTTTGAGCTTCAGTGGCAAGACCAGGTAATGGTAAAACAACTAGGTGGGTCAGCCTTCTGTTTGATTTTCTGGTTCTAAAGCTTATCTGTTTTCTGAGCTGATAATCTTAGTGCATCTGCAAGTTGCAGATTGTGCCAGACTGTCCTGTCGGACACTGGAAGGGAATGGATATCCATGAGTACATTATAAATATTGACAGTCTGGTGGAGCATGGACGACAACATGTGCCCTCTGCTTCAATGCCAAAATTGTACTATGAAGGTCATAATTGTGGCTTGGCACATCAGCCCCCATCCGTGGCAAAGATTCATCATGGTGCAGATGGTAGCAAGAACGCATATCTTCCAGACAGGTGCATTGATGAATCTGGAATATCTGCAATTATTGATATTCTGATTGAGAGGGCTGTTGCTCAAGTTTCTTGCTGCCCACAGCCTCTTGCCACAAATACCAATCTCAAGTTGTCGGAGCCTTCAAAATTGCACACTGGTTCACACAAGCATTCATGGTCTGCAGCGGCCAGGAAGAGACTTCAAATGTTGGGTGATAGGGATCAGGTATTGGAAGATGGACACACTTATAGAAAAAGGAAGACAGATCAAGAAGGTGAATGTGTGCCAAATACTAACTCAGAATTTCTGGGCACCCAAATACATGGAGGCAATCCAGTTTCTAGAGCCCAACCTGGTGCCTGGCTGTCTGTTTGTGTGCAAGGCATAGCAGTGAGCGAAGATCAGTCTTCTGATCCACTGGATTTGAGACCAGTCTCACCAGATGGCAGCTGCTCATCCTTTCATACACCAACAGGAACATTGGAAGCTCATAGTGGCAATTCCAGTCCCTGCTCAACTTTCCAGGAACTCCCTCATCCAGCAACTCCCTCTGATGGGAAATTGTTGGAAAATGATGGAGTGAGCAGCAATAGTCAGTCATCCTTAGTGAGGACTCAAGCTGAGGTTTTTCCAACACATTCATGTATCACTACTGTGGAACATAAAAAATTTGTAACATTTTCTCCGTTGTTTAACCAGGAACCTACTTCTGGTCTCATATGTTCCATGAAGGAGGCACAAAGTGAATGTGCAGGTAGTGGGCGTAAGACTTTGTCGGCAAAAGGTGATCCAAGATTTGAGGAGGCACAGCAGAGGCTTGTTGATGACACAAATGTCACATCTCCGCATAGGCTAGGCAGAGATGGATCATCACCCTTCAAATCGGGCAGAAGGAAATGGAAGAAGGACATCCACTTGATGCAGCACAACATTCAGAAGTCTGCAACTCCATCAGACAATGTGGCCTGGTGTGAGGATCGAAAACACAGTGAAGAGTGGGAAACATTATTGCAACTTTCCAATATTGCAAGATCTATTTTACATACAAGGTGTGTAGAGCTCTTCAGTACAGCAACTCGTAAATTTAAATAGACTTGTTCTCCTGCTCTTCTCAAGATTTGTCATGGGTTATTCCTAGGATTTTGAGATCAGTTGCTGTAATTAGGGTTTTTCTGGCCACAGTAATCTTGATATCAAAGGGATCAGTTGATCATTAGTATTTGGAGGGTCCTACTGCAAATCTAACATTGTGTAACCCAGGTACCAAGTAGGAGAAAGGCTTGAGATACAGGATCAGCGGTTCATTTTGGAAAAGGTTTTACGATATCATCCGTTTTTTACTGAAAAAATTGGGTGTGGTGTCCATTATATCAAGGTAAGTTTGGCAAAGTGGCTGTTACTCATTCCCTTTTGACTCATTCCACTGTTAATGTTCCCTGTTAAGCACCTTTAGTGTGCTTGTTGATTTATGGTCACTCTTGGTTACAGATGCATTGCAGTTAAGTGTGTAAATGCAGAGAAATGTTAGGACTGCAAACCTGATCTGGAATATAGATCCTTTTTCTGATAGCTACTACTGAAAGTGCATTGAAACTGTGTCATAAGTTTTTAAAATGTGATTCTATCCGCTTTTTTTACCGCATTGTTAGAGGTTGTAAAAGCACAAGCTAACTTCAGGAAAAAGCTCACCATGCTGATTGGAAATATTGCAGGTTGATCACCATGATAGTCATTCTAAGTCACGCTGCTTCTTTGTGGTTCGCACCGATGGAAGTGTTTGTGATTTCAGCTATCACAAATGCATCAAGGGTAAGGCTAATGCCAAGAGTCCTTCTCTGGCCCTGTGGTATGATCATGAATATTGTGTCAACCATGGCAGGGATGAGATATTTGAGGATGTCACACTCAATTCTCCTGACATTGATCCGTCCCATATTCACCCAACCTGGACACCATTGGCATTGCATGGTGGCCGAGATGCTGAAGGTGGCCCCCTAGCCAAGGCACTGTAGCTGAGAATCAAAAGGTTTTGGAGTTTTTTTTTGGCAGCCTTTTGAGCTATGGTGTATGAGGCATGTGCCATCAAGCTTGGTGATCAGTGCAGTGGTGGCTGGGGCACTCCTTGTTCATCTCTGCATTGGATCTCTCAGTGGACCAAGGTGCAAAATGAGAATCTCATTATGGTCCTGTTATTATTGTACTGAACGTGTGAAATGTAAGACATCTAGGAAGTTTAAATATATTGTTGTGTTCTATGCATTTTATCTTAAGAGTGCAGGTTACATGCATCTACTTGTGCGCAGGACATTTGCAAGCACCTTTTATCTGTTTTGTCTACATGATGAGGTTGTGTCTTAAAAGGACAATCTAATCTAAAAGATCTTATGCAGTGAACTTACAATTGTTTGCTTGGTTTTGTAATGCAGATTGAGTGCTAGGGACAGGTTTTCTCTTCCGAAAGATGTGGAACCCAATCCTGGCATTATAATATTTCTGAGATTCATCTTGGCTTTTAACAAATAGATGAATGAGAAATGGTTTTGACCAATCATTTTAAGGAGGGAGCATAAGGAAAGTGGTCAGTGGGCTCAAGTTTGAAGATAAAAAGTAGTGCACGATTATCTTTTACATTGTGTACAGCACTGTAATGTCAATCCACTGTACTTGTGAGGAGGGTCTTTTCCAATGGCAAGGGACTACTTGAAACTACTACAAAGTTTCAAGAATTTAAGTGCAGTAAATGGGCTTAATTGGCAGTTGTTCAAACCACCACCCTCACCCACACAACGAGGAGCCCATCTCAAGCCACAAGCATGAGAGTGGATGGGCTTGGGCTTTTTGTTGTGTGGGTTAGGGTGGTGATTTGAACGTCTGAAATACTCACCAAATCTTGTTTAAGAGATGAATACTAACAGTAAAAATATCATTGAGGCCTCAGGGATGCTTTTGCCATACAATTGAGAATCAGAAACAAATTTATTAGGGGTTCAAGTAGATGTTTTGTGTTGAATTTGTGGGTGCATCACTTTGCTTGCATCGGAGTCATTCTCTATGTCCATGCATGTGGTCATGGTTAATAAGTGTTTTCGCAAGTCAAAAGGTTGAACTGCATTTTGCACAAAGGATTAGTACAGCCTGTGATGTTGGCCTAAGTGAACTAATTTTTCCTTCCAAAATCAGTTTGTGCAATTTATTTGCATTTCTAACTACAAGACCTAAAAATTCGATATGTCAAACACCTTAGGTCTAAAAATTTTCAAGTTACTTTTATTCAATCCTACTTGCTGAAGACTTTTCAACAATACCAAAATTGACCAAATTCTTTCAAAATGTTCAGTTTAACATTCAATAACTTCTCCATCATAGAATTTTTAACATGACTGCCCCTTTTTGATGGTGCCCCCATCCATTTACCATTTTTTGTTGTCTCAGACACAATCTAGATTTGATAGAGTATGTCTGTGTTACTAGATGCTTTACCTAGCTTACACCTAAGCCACTTTACATACCATCAATACTTTGCAAGCTTTTCAACCCCCACATTCATCCCTTTCATCTTCAAATTTTTGGATGGAATTTCAATTGGATGTAGATTTGGACTTTTTCTTGGACTACTTTAGGTCAGCATTTGATTACTTGCCTCATCTTTCAATTGGAAGACCTATTGGCATGGTATTGAGCACCTTCAAGGTTCATTCAATTGTGAGGATTTTGTCAATGCTTTTTTGCAATTGTCTTCATATGTCATATCCATGGGTCCATAGTTTGAGCCTTTGAAGTTGCATGGCTTTTGATGTCGGCCAAGCTTTCCAAAGCCATTTGGCTAATTGTTGAAAAAAAAGGGTTTTTTATTAATTAACAAACAATGCCCTTAGTCTTTAGTTTCACAACATATTTTCAACTCACTTTATCTACACATCAATTTAACGTCACAATTAAGGGAGGGTGTGAAATAATGGTACACAATATTCATGTAGCTTTCAACATTCGCATTGAGTGAGTGTTGCTATAAGTAGATGTTGTAAATGCTTTTCACATCATTTCCTACATGGTCATATTCCAAGAGTTTATGTGGTAGGGGTCAATTGTCCTAACTCATCCCATTTGTTTGTTCCTTTTATGCCTTGTAGAGCCCCATTTTCTTCAATCATCATTCCCTTTTTGGGAATGTAACTATTTTCCATTGGCATGAATCAAAATAATCCAACAGGTGGGTTTTTTTCACCCTTGTTCACTTTCAAGCTATGCATTCTTTAGCATCCCTTTCATAATCAATGACATACATGTCATTGGCCCCAACTCTATTGTTCTTCACATCTTTGATCATTTTGCATCCTAATGGGGTTTGGCAATGCAACTATCATGTGAATGCATGAGCGTGAGCAGTGAGCTTGGGAATGGTGAACAATGAGCTTGTGAGTTGAATTTTTCTAAATCCCATAGAATCTTCAAAATATATATTTGCCATGTAAATCAAATATTATTTCCACATAGAAAAGAATATTCCATACACGTGGATATAGTATTTTATTTACGTGGCAAGAATATTCTTTTAATTTTACAAAAATATTCATCCTAGTATACATAATATATTATTTGTGACAACAATATCATACATAACTTTTGTTGTGGGTGCATGCAATTGAAACTTGGAAATTATTTCCCATAATCTTCCAATATAATGTTTTAAATAATTAATGGACATTTAACTTAGTCTGATATCTAATTTCTATTTAACAATGAAACATCATTCATGCTAAGCAAAATATTGAATGAACAATTGTCGATGTTTGTATAAAACTAAAGCAATAACATCACTTGTTAGTTCTAGTTTAAGAACCAAACACATAGCATCATCATGAGCGTTAGAATTGACAATGTTCATTGTACTTAGTTTGTATGACAATTTAGAAATGTACTACCTACATAAAAATTACATCATGAGCTAACAAGCAACAAACTTCGTCACAACTCCAAGTTGGAAAATGGATGAAAATTTCAAACTGCCCACAAAACATGACATGTTACAAAACATAGTACATGTGTTTATAGGGCATCCACTTCCCTAACTGACCTAACAAACTAGAAATTATTGTTACAAAATCCAAACAAGTGCAAATTGGGAAATTCCAACTTCATATTGTAACTTCATATTGCCTCTTGTTTGGATTTTAACTAAATATAATCTTATATATTCATCCATATTGAGGAGGGGGAACCTCCAATGGTGGGTTTACAATTATTTGAAGAAGTCAACTAGCCTCTTATTGATTGCAGGGTAGATTTGACATCTTGAATGGAATTGTCCAGTGGACAACCTTACCATCATGTGTTGTTGGCCACGACATTTCATCCACTAGCCTATTTATAGGAATGGAACCTTCCCCTCCGAATAGACTTTAAGGAAAAATCGATTACCATTTATTTAGAATAAATCCCACTTCTTCAAGAAACTTGATTTCATCTTAGGTGAGATTGGTTTTAACTTGAATGAGCCAAATTTTTGGATAGCTAATTTTTTGAATGCATACTTGCACTTTGTAGTGTTCATGTCATCTACACAGATGTAGAACTTGTGTAACTTTACAAGTGCACCAAGGAACTAAGACCACAACCCTAAGTAAGTCAAGTAGGGACACTAATAAAACTTGGCTTGGTAATTATCCTTGTAGCACAAGAATGCTTGTTGGATTTTTACAATGCAAAACATTAAACATGCAACATAATTGGGCATCTTTTTATATACCAAATTCCATCTCCACATGGAGTTTCAAGGACCTCAACCTCTCAATGAATTTGATTTGCCCCGGGTTGTTCAATTTGCACATTTGACTTGGCAATGCATGGTTTACATGAAGATGAAAATAATTCACACAATTGTGCTTATGTGAATCCCCTTCTAATTTGGTGGCTAGGCTCACTTCTATTTTCAAGAGCCAAAGATATCTTCATTCTCCATATGTGCGATTTTAACTATTAAGTCAATCCTAGGGAATATTTTAAAAGTGCGTCTGCAAGTTGCTTTGGATTTCTAGATTGGGTTATTCTACACAAGAGCAGTTCATTTATATTATGCCTTTTACTTGGTTGACCACTATTAATAGTTTTTTTCTATTCTTTTTAAATTTAGGATTTTTAATCTTTTAAGCTTTCTAATTCTAGTTTAAGTGTTATCTACATGTTGCTTCATATCAATAGTTAGAAGAAATCAGAAATAATTATTTTCTTCCAAATGCAAAAACAAAACAAAATTTAATCTTTCAAGGCAAATTGAAAAAATAAAGATATCTAAGTTCTAAATGAACATGTTCATAAACCAAATAAATACAATCAAAAAGTAGTCTCCAAAAAGTTAAAAGAAGAAAAGAAGTTCCAAAAGATCAAAAGTTTACAAGAAATTCCAAAAAGATTTCTCTATCAATCCTCATATCCTTTTATTTATACCAAACATAACACTATTTTAAATTAATTAGTCACTAGCCAATAAAACTTGAATTTAAATTATAACAACTACCGATCATAGGTTTAAACTAACATGTATTGTCAATAACTAATTATTGTATAGGTTGGTTACCAATTTACTAAATACCATGGTTACCTTAACACCTATTACTAGTTATTTTAACAGATCGGTTCACCTAAGATCTTGCTACTTAATAATAAATTTACTAAGCTTTAAACTTATGTTGCCTCATCGATTACCAATTGGTAACAACTAATTAGTATGTACACACTTGAAAAATTAGGTTAACATTACCCC
>Ga0209611_10005848_pt1 | contig 20438 bp, 6 predicted proteins | sample S1TSphgellanicum_3_FD_187693 | JGI IMG/M metagenome (GOLD analysis project Ga0209611, IMG submission 187693) | Host-associated microbial communities from peat moss isolated from Minnesota, USA - S1T2_Fc - Sphagnum magellanicum MG (SPAdes) (version 2) | ecosystem: Host-associated > Plants > Peat...
ATTGGGAAAAAAAAAAACCAAAAAAATCCAACACCCACATACCCTCCCAAAATAATAATAATAATAAATAAATAAATAAAAACAAACCTGGGTCTATTGGGTGCATGTTGCTTGCATTGGTTCATTGACTGATATTCTCCAACTGTGTTCATCACTACTTTTTTTGCCTAGCCTAATACCCACCCCTTCCTAGGATGTAGATGTAGATACCCACTTCAAGAAGCTTTGAAGAAGCTCTTGCAATAATAAGTGCCTCATTAATCTCATGTAAGTAGCCATCATTATGCATTGTACATACCCTAATAAAACTCTGCACTCTTGGCTTGGGGGGGGGATGGGTCATTGAGTGAGTGAGTGAGTAGTACAATCCTTGTCATAAAATCAACTTAGAATCCTATTATTGTTTACAACAACCTCTTTTTTGCAACTGAGCCAGGTGGGAAGAAAACAGCACTTTTTTCTTTTCAGTTTGATAACATCACCTGAAAATTTATTGCTACTACAAATTCAATCCAGTTTGCATGCAAGGGATATATAGGTATCTACTCTACCTTGCCCTCTCTAGTATCTACAATCTACCTTTCATTCATAGTTCTAATCCACCCAAGACTTATAACCAAATATTTAAGGACACCCTCCACTTTCAGTGTGTTTGTCTTACATTGCAGATGGACCTTTTCTGATGAGTGCACAGCTCCCACAAGACTCATAATTAACTGGACCATGGTTTGTATCAGCCATTTCTTTTGTGGTAATTTTTTTGAAATTTTGCAAAAGGCTTTCTGAGAAAAACCTTGGAAAACCCATGTTCTTTCCAGCAAAAAAGTCACCTTTTCTAAATTAAAGAGATACGTAGGGCATATTTATTAATTATATATATATAGGGCATATTTTAAGTGATTCACACTAGCAAAATTTTCATTTAGAGCATGCACAATGGTCTGTTGTAAACAACACTACATCAACACATAGAGCATATAGGGATACAAAGTGGGCCACAATGCACCCCACTTGCAGGCTGGCTTTGCAAATAAGTGAATAGCCCATCAAAATTTCCTCAAGCCGAAAAACGCCATGCAAAGTAGAGGTCCAAGGGTTTTGCTTTGTACATTGCAATCAATCACAACAACAATGGCTTGGATTGACCATGGGAGCATGGCAATGATGACTTTGATTGAAGGTGGAGTGCAACAACAATCGCTTGAAGGTTGAAGGGTTGCCATGGAGCACTGCAATGGGAAAAACTATGTGTGAAAGAGGAAAGGGAGTTTTGTTGAAGGTTTCTTGTAAATATCTCAAGATCCAATCATAAGGAATGGCCAACAATCACTTGCATGGGAGCACATATAAGCCCTTTGCTCCAATCACAAGCCATAGGGTGAAGCAAATTGACCTAGATTTGAAGTTTTTAAATGAAATGGGGGATTATTAAGCACAATGTAGCAAAATTTGTGAGTTGTTTCAACTTCGTGCTTGCATTGAATGAATTTGTAACTTTGCTTAAGGGTGCCTTATAATCAACCTTGTAGTTATGCAAGTTCAAGCACCCCAAAAGTGCATCATTATGTTTCATTGGTTGTTGGTTATTTCTAAAAGACATGCCCAATTGGGTTGACACAAATAACAACACAAACAAAACACCTTTGATGAATTGTTCAAGTTGATTGCTTATGTAATCACATTACAAGGAACCAACAATGCACTTTTACGTGAATCTTAGAAAGCAATGGCTGAGCCAACCATGTTGATGTGGTAGAATATGATTAGTTGTTCAAGGGAAACATCATTGATTCCATGATTTATAAGTCAATATGATTTTTTTTTCTAAATTTATAATCTTCAAAATGTTTCAATATATTATTATGTTAGAGTTTGTATGAAATTTTTTTCAAAAATATGTCATTTTCAAAAAAATTCATGTCTTTAATTTTGAGATTTTTCGAAATAATGAAAACACTAGTTACATTGTTTTAAATTTTTTGGGGGGTTTTATTTTAAAACATTATATTGATTACAAAATAATCTAGATATGTTCCTGTAATGTATTTTGAATGTTGTAGATAAAAGTAAGTCTAAAACTTTCAACAACTTAAATTACCACCTAAATATATGAAATATTAATCAATGGTTATAAATTTTTTAGTACATATTAGCATAATTGAATCCTTGCCAATAACATGGTGAAAAGGTTTGAGCTAGATTGTGAGGTCATGGAATCTTTGAATGATAGTGAAAATAAACACACAAGTGGGCACAAGCTATCAAAGTGGTGGAAAAAAAATGTAAAAATTAAAGAATGTGCCCTACATTCACAAGCAAAGGCCACCATTGATATGGCAATGACAATTTTGATGAAGATTGAAATTTTTTAAAACTAATCTTCACGATGCCCAATGGCTAACTAACTTCAACATAAGCAAAAGGGTACTCTAATGTCACATAGTTCTAATGTCACTTGATTGAAAATAATAGGTTCATCACCATGACAACCAACATTAATATGATAACCACACCCCAATCAAATCTCAATTTGAACATAAATCCAACACCTCAAGGACAACAATCTAATTCCATATGAGAAGGTGTAACAAGTCAAAGGTAAATTTTCTAGTTTTATTGAAGGATGAGGGGTGAAAATCCTTTAAGGTGTACCACATAGGATAAAAAGGGCCTAGTCTTTTTTGCAATCCTTTTTTACCTTATATTTTGATCCCTATAACAAATAATGAATCTAAAGTTGTCAAATTTTTCAAAAGGACTATATTTTAAACTGTTACAATTCTAGATTTCATCATGATCATCCATAAATGTGTTTCTACATGGTAAAAGAAGGACGAGGTAAAAAAAACATAAAAGGGTGACATGTGACAAGATTTTGGTACGCCTTAAAAAATTTGGACCCTAAGATAAATTTATGGTGCCAAAGTAGATTTTTTATGGAGACATGCCAACTAAACAACATGGTAACTATTAAATCTATGGGCATGGCATTAGGGGAATACTACATCACAAACTTAATATCTCATGACTTAATAATGGAAATTGTACAAAATTCGTTCATTCATAATTCATATGTTTTACACATTAATATCATGCATTGAAAACACATTTGATGCATGGATTTCTAAGAAGATGCAAAATACCTATGACATTTGTTCATTCATAGGTTTGTACTTCATTTGTCAACACATTTATCCATGTGTCAAACATGTTTTCAAGGCATGATATTGGTGTGTAAAATGTTCATCTATCAACACATTCATCCATGTGTCAGACATATTTTCAACACATGATATCAGTGTATAAAATGTTCATTTGTCAACACATTCATCCATGTGTCAAATATATTTTCAACACATGATATCGATGTGTAAAATGTTCATTTGTCAACACATTCATCCATGTGTCAAACATATTTTCAACACATGATATCGATGTGTAAAATGTTCATTTGTTAACACATTACCCATGTGTCAAACATGTTTTCAATGCATGATATTGGTGTGTAAAATGTTTATCCATCAACACATTCATCTATGTGTCAAACATGTTTTCAATGCATGATATTAGTGTATAAAATGGACAAATTACCTATGAATGAATGAACTTTGCATGATTTTCATTATTAATTTGTTGCATATTAAATTTGTGATGTACATTTTGAAGATGAATAAACTTGTATTCAATGAACACTTGCATGTGCAAAGGGGAAATGATTCTATTTGGCAATAAGTAGTTAAAGGTGTTATGGTGGAAAGGAAAAAAAACTTGTTCAATATGTGTTCATCTTTTATTTCATTTTCAAAATAGCCCCATGATTGAACATGAGCAAATGCAATATTTGTTTGCATTCCCCAAGGTGCTTAATATAATTGTACCACCCATCCAAACATCGAATAATAAAAGCATATAATTAGGGCAAACGAAAAAAAAGTTGATTTTGAAAATTAAATTTGGTGTTACTACTTTGATGAAGACCCAATAAGTACTTTGGTTGAACCATGTTAATAGGAGCCATCAACACCTTTGGAATCACATTGTGACAACTTTTTCTACATTATTTTACAATGCTTAGATAATGCTTTAAAAAGTTTTTACAATGTTTCATTATGATTTCTAAACATGAAAAACACTAGTCATAGGTTTTAAAACATGTAGAAAAATCTTTTATATTTATTGAATTACTTTCAAACTTATTTTGATGTTAGAATTTGTATTAAAAAGATGGGCATACACATACAACAAACAATTTCCACATTATTTTAGTTTATGAATCTTTCAAAAATGTAAAAAAAGGATTGGTTACACTCAAGGTGACACTTATTAGCATGGTTTGACCCCTTACTTCATTGGGATCCATTGTATGGCCCATAAAACCAACATTGTAATGCATAGTTTGGCTTTTATGCTAATGGTTTTGAAATTGGAATACATCTTTCAATCATTTTACGGGTATTTTTTCTAGCTCTCCAAAACCTTGTCTTGAATTCATGCAACTTGTTGAGATGTGAAATTAAAGGGATTTTAAGTTTTTTGAAATGTGAAAATGAAATGGATTAACATGTTAGAACATTTGAAATGGGTTTGGAAATAATCTAGATTCTAATTACTAAGTTGGTGACTAATATAATCTTCATGAAATTAACCAAGGCCGATTTAGTGAATTTAAATGCCATCAATATAATCTTAAGTCCATGTGTTTTTCTTATGTTGAAGTCTATCAATGATTTGATGAAGTTTACACAAGCAAAAGATGTTGTCACTTGTGATTACATTATAGGTGTAAAAATTTGTTTAAAAGATTTGTACAAAATGCATAGTGATTTAAACAATTCATTATAATCTTAAAGCTTTCTTAAATTTATTAACAAGGGTACAAACTAGGGTCATATTAACATCAAATGTGTTAGTTTTGACATCAATGTTGTTTCAACCTTAGCCAAGTCTGAAGGCCATAAAAAAGGATGTGGGCTAAGAAAATGTGTTTAAGACTCACAAGTGTGGGAGAGTGCAAAATAGGTGAATCCTAAGCATTCCCAAATGGGAATCACTATGGGAGTTGGAATTTCAAAATGTTTCGAATCTTTGAGACAAAAGTGAAAACGCTAAACCTTTAAACCTAGCTTTCATTATACCATTGGAAAGGACTTGAAACATGCATTGATATCAAAAGTGGGCTCACATTTTCCATTTGAAGATTTAAGCTTAATATTTGGCCTAAAGAAAAGTCAAAAGTCAAAGTCGCAATTTGACTCTTAACCACTAAAACTTGAGAAATAATGAATCAAATAAACTTTAATTCAAGTATGTGATAGGAAATTAAAAACATATATTCGAAGGTTACAACTTTCCTTTTGAATATTTTCAATCAAAGTTTTTATACACGAAATATGAGCATGAAAAGTTGTGGGATTCATAGCTTAATAATTCAAAGAAATTTTAGTCATTTTCCAAGGGGGGGCACTCCTTATTATTATTTTAAAATAGGTGAATAAAGTTATAGGTTGTTACATATTGGTTTTTGGATTAAAAATATAATTTTATTTTTTTAATATGGTATTTTTTATTAAGAACCCAAATTTATAATTAATATGAGGTATGTAATCATTTCAAATTATAGTCTAGAATTAATATAGGTGGTTTAAAAGGTTTTCCAAGGTAAACAAAAAAACCAAAAAAATTATGGAAAAAATAAGTTTAAATTTAATTCCAAGCAGAAAACATGGAAATAAAAATCAAGAACATAATGTATGCAAAACAAAAATGCAAATGAAAATTTATTTTGATAACATCTTAAATCATGAACATGAAATGAAGTGAACATAACTATGGTGCAATATTATACTTCATATTAGTGTTGAACAAATAAAAAGTAATGGGGTGGTCATTACTTCTATTTATACCCTTTGAGGACTTAGCTCAAAAATATCTTCATGAAAGTTTTCATACACCCACCATTCAAGGAACCTTCTTGAAAACCTTCCTAGCTATAAGTGAACTATGAGTGAACTAAAAATCTTGTTTATAAATGGACTAAAAATAAACCACATGTAAATTAAAAATTAACTGTAATTTAATTACAAGTTGACATAGATAAATTCCAAATCATTTACAAAATAAACTACAACTTGGTGGTGAATAAACCTCATCTATTGTGAATGAAAAATGAGTGAAATTTTAGGGAAGCCATTTCCATTTTATTCCAAACAACATGCAAAAATATATAAGGTGCAACTTATTGAAAAAATAAAATACATAATTTACTTCGATTTAAATATGGTGATTATAATTTATTGTGAAAATATAATTAAAATATACCTAAAATATATTAAAATATACCTAAAATATGTCATTACATTTCATGACAAACTAAAAAATACAATTTTATCCTAGGTGTTTTTTTAAATATACAAAAGATGACATCCCCATGAATGAAATCCATCCACGATGATGTCAATGATGATGTCATTAATGATGATGTTGGCCAATGATGGTGTCCATGATAAGTGTAATGTGTATATTATTATTTTTAAATAGGGTAAAACATTTGGACAATTATTTAATACCCCACAAAAGAAAACTTTGTTTAATGCATGTAGTCTAAAACTCCTATGATTAATGTCCACCTTGAAAGTCATTTCAATGAAACCCCTTGCCAATCACAAAGTATATTTGATGCATCCTTAGGTTTTGTTAAATGGTATTGAAGGTAATTTCTTTTTTGTTAATTCCCAAGTTCATACCTTGGATAGTCTGAATGACTCCCATCATGCCTATGTTTATTTTTGTCATCAATAATATCAATCTAATTTTGAAATTGATTATAGATTGAATTTATTTTGAGTTGAGTGTGGGTTAACCCTCTTTTTTATAAAAGTGTGATAATTTTTCAAGAAGTTGTGATACTTCTTGGAATAACAATTGAGGTAATGGATTACCCACCTTTTTTCAATGTTACGATTGATGTGTTTTTGTAGTTATGTCTATGATCAAGAAAAGAAAGAATTTTTCCCATGGAATAGTTACTCATTGTTCTTAAGCACATGGAGTAGGAAAGTCAATCATTTTGTGAATCCATTGCACATCTATAAAATAGTCAAGCCTTGACAAAAGCGGGGTGTGTTTCCACAACACAACTATAAGCAAAGGAGTGATGAATCAATCTCCTAGGCAAGTTTGATTATGTGTTCAAAGTTTTGAGGTTTTGTGAATCGAGTGTGATTGGCCATTCAATTTCATTTTCATCACTATCCAAATGGCCCAACCCGAATTGGATTCATAAGCACATTGTTATTAGGAATGGCTTTAGCATGGTTTACACATTTGTTGGAATGCCAATATCCACTTCTAAACAATTTTGAAACATTTATTGAAAAATTTAATGCCACTTTTGGAGATTGAAATGAAAGTGCACATTAATAAACAAATTACAAACATTTTGTTAAGGATCATGCCCAACTAGTTGTGGACACATTTAAAATCAAGCAATTACATATGACATTTCATGGAATGAAGTTGTACTCATGAATCAATTTCAATTCAAATTATATAATGATGTGAAGCACTTGTTATTTACCATGTTATATCTTACAACATTGAGTTAGATCATGACACAAGTTGTTCGATGTGATAATAGGCTTTTCAAACACCACTAGGAGAAGCATTAGGAATCCTTGCCAGTATAAGTGAATTTCACACCTTCCATGCCATCACAACCAATGGTGTTTACACCAAAGATAATGACATTGACAAGACATGATTCATGTTATTCATAAAACAAAAAAATAACATAAATGTGCAAACAAGTTTTACTTGTATAATGAAAACCGGTCACATAGTTGTAACTATTCACAAAAACAAAGTCAATGCACATCATGTGCAATTATTTTCACCACCCTAAATCTTGAAGAATTGAGAAGTAAAGATGTTTAATCTTAGTAGAGACCTTGAGACCAAACCTTAATGCATCATGTGTTCAAAATGATCTTAGCTTATTTTCAAACCCATGATAATAAAAACTTAATCATTGAATGTGCATGATCAAGTAACCTTCAATGATCAATGAACTTGTGCTTCAAAAATATATCAATGAAAATCTCAAAAAAGGTTCATTCATTAATAGAAATCAGCCAAAATGTAACACTCAATTTACAACTACATGTGACTTGTAGTCATTTGCGACTAGATTTAAGAATATTTGCAACTACAAGACCAACTTTCAACTATTTTGGTCATTTTCAGAACTATGATGCAATTATTAAAAATTTCATCCTATTGATTGCATCAATTTTACATTTATTTTCATCCATTAATAGGTTAATATGTCTCATTAATCGCAATAATCACCAAATTAGTTACATCTTGAACAAATTCTACAATGACATAGGGGTGTATTTTAATGTATGTACTATATATATATATATATATATAATATGCATACATATGTATATTGTTTATATATTGAATCTCAAAATTAATATTTCAATCCAGATAATTATTAATTAAGTCTGAAAATGGGCATTTTAATTTTGAATATTATTATTTGAATCTGAAAATTGACATTTCAATTCTGAAATTTGTTATTTAACTTCAAAAAAATTATTTGATCTAAAATTTGATATTTGAATTCTGAATTACTATTTTGGAATCTTAAATTTATATTTTAATTCAAAAATTTATTGATTGAGTTTTTAGGGTTTTTTGTACTAGTGTTATCCATAATAAATCACTTTTATAAATAATCATAAATGATTATCTTTATTAAATCTAAGTGACACTAAATAATTATTGTTATAACATAGGTTTATATATTTTATATTTTATATTCTTATATTAGAAGAAATTAATTAATTCAATTATTGTGACATTACTTTAAAATCATTGTAATTACTTCAAATAAGAATTAATTAGTATGTGCAGAATTATTTTGTAATTGAACATAATTATTCACACTCTTGAATTTATAATTTCAAACCTGAATTAAAATTTTGGAAAAATAATAATGTAGTTAAAATAATTCAGTAAAATAATTGTAATTTCACGAATTATTATATAATAATGTTATCTTAAAAAATTATGTGATTAATCATCTATGATAAATATTTTATAGTAATTATGAAAATTTATGTTATGTTTAACAAATTATTGTATTTATAGTTAATAATTATCAAGAGAGAAAAATTACTTGACCTCTAGTAATTTTTACAACAATAAATGTAATTATACATTAAGTAATGTAATTAGTTGAATAATAACTTTTTAAAAATTCGTGTAAGAATTTACTTTCTAATAACAATTGTTAATTGATTACTTATAATTATAAAATAAATATTTTAAATATTTAATTTTAAAATTATAGTCATTAAATTATTTTATATTAATTATATTTTATATAATTCGATCAGATTTTTAAAAATAATAAAATATTTTAAAATATTTTAATTAATTAATTAATTATGAGTTATGTATTATAACTTGTGAGTAACTAGATAACTAGTTTGTTAAATATTAAGAAGTCATTGCTTATTTAAATAATTGACAATGAATACTGAATATTTGTAGTGTATAGTTCATACTTTAAATATATGTAAATTTAATCATTATTAATTAAATTATTATCTAATTATCTAGTACTTGAATTATTAAAAATCTAAAAACTAAGAAAGTAAGGCATAAATTTTTTTTTGGAATTACAACTTAGTTTGTAAGGAAATTGCAACTTCAAAACTTATCCCATATTGTTTGTTCTTTATTCCTATTTTGAACATTATATAAACAAAGGGGGTGTGGCCATCTAATTTCACATTAAAAAATTTATGCACATGGGATGAGCTAATCAAAAGGCTCAACCCAAAACCAAAAAATAAATAATGCACAATTCTAAAGTACTTACTTCCCCAACCTACTTATCTATCTAACTAAGTAGGTATCTAGTTTGACCTACCCATCTAAGTTGGCCTATGTACCTACCTACCTAAGTACCTACCTATATGAATAGGTATTTAACCTAGGAAAGTAGAACCTACCTATTTATTTATTTACTTAAGTAAGTAGGTAGGTAGGTAAAGATTATAAACATTTGTTTATGTACCTATTTAAGTACCTACCAACCTAATATTAATATTTTTATTATTATTTAAATGTCACATGGCATATTTACATTGGGCCATGTGTCATAATATAAGATCATCCAAATATTTGAATTGAACATCTTAGATTATTTCAAAATAATAATATTTATTATATTTTGAAAATCAAATATTAAGACACGTGGTAGTACATATTTGCCCTTAATTGTGACCAAAATAGTTGCATCTTAGTCGCATGTGACAATATGTATACAATAGAGTCAAAATATGAAATGTATTTATTGACTTTTTTTTTCATACAATACTCTTTGTCATTTGCGACCAATTTATCACATGCAATTTGTCTTAGGCAACTAAAAGGATTTTAGTTGCAAAATGTCTCTTGCGACTAAAATTTAGTCGCAAAGAGTAGTCGAAAATACATGTCTTTCTTCTAGTGATTCAACATTAAAAATTTATAGCTAGTGTCTTGATCATGTTTGTCAAAAGGAAGGATGGTTCCTTATGAATGTGTGTCAATCATTGTGTGTTGAATCAACTTACCATCAAGGACTAATATATTTTATCTCTAATTTCAGGTTTGTTGGATTAGTTAAATCATGCCAAGGTGTACATTAGGATTGACCTATGTGGAACATATAATTTGGTACATATTCGAGAAAACAATGAATGGAAAACAACATTTATAACATGTTGTGGCTATTTCGAATATGTCATGATACCTTTTGGTCTCACAAATGCATTTGTTAATGTTTTCCATCAATTACAAGTTGGTGATGAATGAACTTCATCCTTTGTGAATGAAAAACCATTGATATTGATCCATGGTGATGTTGGTTGATGTTAGGTGAAAGGGCATTAATGTGGAAAAAAATGACATGTCATGAAAATTCATAATGGAAAAAAATACAAAGAATTTTTAACCAATTTTTAATGTTGAAGGGAAATTGATTTTAAAGAAAAATTGATGGACATTCATAATAAATTTGTAAATAGCCAAATGGTTTGTAATTGATTCATAATTCACTTGTAATTAACTTTCAATTCACTTTTAGTTTATTTATTAATTTTAGTTCGTAGTCAAGATTTTTAGTTCATTCACAATTCATTTATAATTCAGTCATAGTTCATTCATAATTAAAAAGGTTCTCAAGAAGGTCCTTTGAACAGCGGGCATATGGAAATCTCCATGAAATTGTTTTTGAGCTATGTCCTTAAAAGAATATAAATAGAGATAAGAGTCCCCCATTACCTTCAATTTCATTAGTACAAATGTGGCCATAGTTCATTAACCTAAATCACTATGGGGCCTTCATAATGAAATAATTTTACTTAACCCTAAAGCCCAATTCACCATAGATGAACTAAGTCACTATGTAATGGACCCATTTCATTATATAGTTCACTGTTCATCTATTGTAGTAGAATTGGGTCACTATGCAATGGACCCAATTCACTATGTAGTGCATATAATCCATTCATAGTTGAATTGGGACCCTTGTTTTGGACTTAATTTGTTATACATGGAACCTAATTGATTTGAGACATTTTTGAATTATTAGACAAATAGTTTATGTAATTGATAAAAATTAGATATATATATGTTTGCTTTTGTTGCAACCCAAAATGGTTTTTCAATGCCATTGGTTTATGTCACATAAATGCTAACCATATATGGATTTTTGGTCACAATGTTGGCTAGTGCATAAATAAAAATATGAATAGTTAAAAGTGGCATTTTAAAAAAACCAAAAAAACTAGGGTGGAATAACTCAAAATAACCTAAAATAACATATTTAGAATAACCAAAAATAGCCAATAATTATAATGACATAAGTTGGAATAAAAATTAAATAACCAAAAGTAGCATATCTAAAATAACCTCTATAATTGAAAGTTAGTTAGGGTGGAATATTCTACAATAGCCAAAAGTAACTTAGGATGAATGGTTTACAATAGTTAAAAGTATTGTAAATAACCTAAAATTGCCAAAAATAATTTAGGATGAATGGTTTAGAATGGCCACAAGTAACCTAGGATGGAATAACCTAAAATACCCAAAAATAGTAAAGAGAAAGCCTAAAATTGCCAAAAGTAGCTTAAGGTGAAATAAACTCTAATAGCTAAAAATAATTGATAATAATTTAGAATAACAAAAAAAACCTAAAATGAAATAAGTTATAACAACCAAAATTAACATATAATATCTTAAAATTATAAAAAATAGCTTAAAATAACCAAAAGTAACCTAGAATAGTTGAATAACTTAAAAAGACCAAAAATATCCTAGAATAACTGAAAATAACCTTGGGTGAAATAACCTAGAATAACTTGAAACCTAGGGTGAAATAACTTATAATAGCCAAATGTAACATAAAATAACCTATAATTGTTGAAAGTACTTTAGGGTGGAATAGTGTACAATAGCCAAAAGTAACCAAGGATAGCCAAAAGTAGCATAAGATGAGACAACTTAAAGTATCCAAAAATAATTAGAATAACCAAAAGTACTTTAGGGTGAAATAACTTAGGATAATTAAAAAGAACCTAAAAACTTAGAATTGTGAAAGTAGTTTAAGATGAAATAGCCTACAACAACCAAAAGTAAGTGAGAATAACCTAGAGTAATAAAAAATAACATAGTTTAAGTAGTATTATATCAACAAAAGTATTTTCCATTTATTAAAATTTAAATCTTTTTCAAAAGAATGATTGTTGAAATTTGATTGAATAACGATATTCAAATATGTTTTTGGTGAAATGATTTTACATTTTCAAAAGGAAATAAATATAATTGTGTACATTATTGAAAAAGTTGTGAAAATAAACTTTAATTATTTCATTTAAACAAAATGTCAATAAGAAATGAAATTTCAAAGTTGAAATTTGTGCAATGTTTAAATAAAGTATTAATTAAATAAAATGCATTGTAATATGTAATCACAACAAGTGAGATAGTTTGGTGGTAAGGGTGTTTGCTTTCATCTTTGTGATTCAAGGATTTAAGTTTCACCAAAGATGTGGTTGTGGTCAATGCAGGTATGTTGATTAAATATTCCCCTGAAATAGTGCTTACATAGGTTGACTATGTGGCCTACCTACCTAAGTTAGATTTTAGCCTAACTTAGTAGTGATATGAATCATTATGGCATAGGATGAAATCATGAAAACATCAATAATGTAAACAAGCATATTTTAATATTGATATAAATATGTAAATTATTAATTCAACATTATTGCCAAGTGAAATGGTTTGGTGAATCTATTTCACTTCAAAGTAACCTTGTTTCACTAGTTATTGGTGAATTAATTCAACTATCAATAGTAACTAATCCTTGTTCCCTATGGGTTGGCCACTTTTGTCGTGGTAAATATGTCCAAATTCACTCAAAATCTAATGAACACATAATGAATTTGGATGCATATTGATGTAGTTTTTGTTCAACATTAGTTTGGGGTATGATTTTGCATTTAATTTTATTCATTTCATCTCATGTTCATAATTTCATATGGTATCAAAATAAAATTTTGTTTGCACTTTTCTCTTGTATGCATGGTGTTATGATTTTTTATTTCCATGTTTTGTGTTTGGAATTAGATTTAGACTTAATTTGTCATGGTTTTTGTTTATTTTTAAAAACCTTTTAACTTCATAGTTTTTGTGTCATGTGACAACAAAATACAAACCTAGTTAGGGGGTGTTCCCTAGCTCTCAAAGAGAAACAAACTTGAGAAATCTAATATGGGACTAGGTCAAATTCACAATCATGAATTAAAGATGAAATTAATCTTCAAAAACCAAAACAAATGATGGTTAAAGCCAAAATGTTACATGGATAAGCCATGGGCAAATTAAATTCATAAGACACCACAACTGGGTGAAAACATGGTAAAGTAAACAAATGTTGTTCTTTGTCACAAAAAATGACAAGTAGCCATAAGTAAATTTTAATGTATTGAAAGTAAACATATTTATTCAATGACTAATATAAGGATAATATTTATTTTATTATAATAAAATTGAAGAGTTACATATTTTATTATGCATTTAAATAAATTCAAAAAAATGAATCTATGTGAATAATTGTGGGTTTTAAAAAATTAGTTGCAAGTAAATGAAAGTAGGTAAAATATTGTTTTTTTTCTATTTTCAAGTTAACATGGGCTTAGAAGATGGGTTCTTATAGTGTGCATATTATAGTCATAATGTATCAAACTTTTAATGTAAAAGTAATTTTCAACACCATATTGACAATTAGTTTCAAAGTTGCTTGTCACCTACTTTTATTATATTAATTAGTTTTTAAAATTTTATTTAATTCTCCAAAAACTCAATGGAGGTCTATATAATATGATATTTTTACTTACAAAGGTTTTTGATATATTTTTTTAAGAGTATGTCAAAAAGTGTTTCAAATGTAGACTGGATTTTGGCCAAACTACTTTTTCTACCTATTTTACCATCCTTTTGCCTCACTTGAATTTGGAGAGGAACCACCGCCTCTTTTCTTATAATATACTATGTGGCTAATAGTGGACATTGCATCAAAGTGATAAAAAGTCCTTAGACTCTTGGGAAGGAATCTTGAAATTTTTCAATTTTGCCAAATTACAAATTTCATAACTTTGCAAAATCATAATTCGCACATACAAGCTTTGATTGAAGAGCTTTCAAATGAAAAGTTATACCCCTTGAAGATGTATTTTCAAAACTATATCACATGATAAATTTGAGGGTCATTTGAGCGCATGTTTCTTAGGTTTTAGTGTTCAAGAATCAAATTAGCAATCAAGTTATCAATTTGACTCTTGACCTTTCTTAAGGACATAAATCTAAGGACATAAATATTAGTATACAAATCCAAATGAAAAATTTAAGTCCATTCCAATGATATATTGGGGGTCCAATTTGGACCATGTTATTATTTGCATGTTTGTTTCAAAATCCACAACATCACAAGATTCCAACTCCCAAAGTGGGAAAACAACATGGGAGTGGTGGGACTCCTTCTTTCACACTTGCGAAAATGTGTTTGAGTCTAAAACATTTTCATTCTTTAACCTTAGTTGCAAATTTAAAGCTAAGATTGTAAAAAAATTATATAGAGGAAAGTGGTGCCTCTTCCCAAGGGTATGCACTATGTGAATAAAATAAGTTGGGTTGTTCACGATTAAGTGATCCTAACACCACTTAGCTTTAACTTGTGCTACCTAACTTGTTGTTTGGTTTGTCCAAGTTAACTTGTCCATGAACTTGCACTAGCACTCTCATCCTAGTCCCGTCCCAAATATTTTGCACATGCTTGTAATCTTGAAATGTATGGAGTTAGGGAAAATGTCTTTGGTTGCATTTCATTACAACATTAAAGATTGACACATTATTTGCCCCTAATACCTTTCAACAAGCCCAAGGGGACAACATACATATTTTAATGTCACATTGATTTAGGGTCTACCTAAGGTCAACATAAGGTCAAAATAATTACGCTTTTACAAGGGTAAAATTAGTTACCCCAATGGTGACCAACATTCTATATATCACCATAAAAGTTGGAGGATTGGGTTAATTGGGTGGACTTGGATCATAGTCCATATGACGATTGAAGTTTAATTGCAAGAAGAAATTCAAATTGTCAAAATGTGATGTCTCCATTTTGGTTGGCATCTTTGGTGAAAGCACATTAAGGTGGAGTAATTTTAAGCACATGTGGAAGTCCATAATTGTCCAAATTAATATTGTGGATGCATAATACCTTGAATCACATTAACCATGTAGAAAGGTGTCATTAGACATCCATCATTAGGACTTTTGCAACCTTAGTTTAATTTATCAAGATATAATATATGAGAGATGAACATCTAAATTATTAAATTTAATGAATGTATGAGTTTTGAAAAAAAAAACATATTTCAATGTACATCTTAATATTTGGTCATCAACATTATTTCAAATTGTCTTCATTAATATCAACATCATCACACCATATTAACATTGAATCTTTTATTCATTAATAGGCATTATATGTAGGTGCATTGAATCCATATTTGTTTATTATGGACTATTACAAGTTATTTGGTAATGTATTAAAAACCTTATATGTTATGGTGATTCAAAATTTGTTCATGAAATTTTTACAATGTGATTATATGATACAAAAGATTATTATATTGAATCATTTTTCATCTTAATCATTTTTATGTATATCCATGACCAATTATAAATTGCTAAATCCTACAAATTTTGTAGGATTTAATTACATGTCATGGATTGTTTAATGTGTTTTCATATTCTTCATGGTTTGATTTTCAAAAATATAAAAATATAGAGTTATACTTAGAATCATACCCAATGCAACTCTTTTTTGGTTCCTTTTTCATTGTCACCCCTTTTTTATTGTTATTTATAAAGTCCAAAAAATTGATCAAATAACAAAACTCAACATAAGATTATTGAATTTTGCTATGATTTACATCTAATGAAACTATGGTGGAAACCATCTTTTGGTTGCTTATTTCAAGATTTGCATTAAGAATCACATCTAGGACTCGACTCCTTTTATCATTTGTGGAGGTGCAAAAAATTGTTTGATTTTAACTATGGCACTCAATGCAAATTAATTAAACAATTTTATGTTCACCAAACCATTTCAACCATTTTTGGACCCTTAATGAGTAATTCCATCTTTGTCTGGGGTGCTTTATGATTAACTTTTATGGATTAAGGTGGATTTGGGTTTTAGTTCCTATAATGACTAGAGATTAATTTTTTTACAAAAATCTTGTCCATACATATGTGACAACTAAATTTTGATTAAAACTTCAATGGTCAAGATTTACTTATTTATTTAATTTTGGTCAAGATTGAAACATTGTTATGACATGGACTAGGATTGGGCCTATGTGGTGAACATTTTAACTTATCCAAGCGATGACTAAATTTCAATTGCCATCTTGATAGTTTGGATTTTCTTTAAGTTGGTTTTTTTCACAAAACATTTTGGTTGCTATCTAGCCTAGGGTGTCCATAGGGATTGGACTTAGATTCACCCCAATTTGAGCATGTGGCAATTATACTTTAGTTATGAATAGGAAAAATATATCTTAAAAGTTTTGATTATTGAAATGGTGATTAAAATTTAGTCACTACATCATCTTGATGTTTTAGATTTTTTGAAAGTGTTTTTTGGATTGGAATTTGGTGTTCACATGGACCAAGATGGATTGGGTGGATACTTTGACCAAATGACATTATTGTACACCCAAAAAACTTGGTACATTTGGCATTTGGATTTTAAAATCATTTTTAAGGGACCATTTGGATTTGCAAATATCTATTTTCAAGCTATAAATGAAAAGTCAAGCTTCCAAGGGCATTGCAAAGCCTAAAGATGAAAACCCAATCATTAAATTGTGGAATCAACTTGTCAAAACAACATGTTTGTTGTTTGTTTTTCTTAGTTCATGAAACTTGTTAAAATGGCCATTGTTTATGTCATTGGGCTTGTGGAAGATGAAAAAACATTTTTATGAATTCCAAGCTTTGGAATCAATTGGTAGGGCGTTTGAATATTCCTACATGCATGTTTGCTGAAGATTTTTTCATTAATTTTCTCTTTCCAAACTGCTATTACAAATTGGAATGATGGAAACAAGGTTAAAATGTGAGTTAATGCATGATTTTTAAAATTATGATTGCAACTTGTTTTTTGTGAACTTCAGGGTGTAGTTGTTTGTTGGTTATTTACTAAATTGGTTGCAAGTTGATGTTTAAAAAAAATTGTTGTAAGATGTGCAAGTTTTTTTTAAAGTCATTTGCACATGACGAGCTACCATATTCCAAATTGCAACATTTTTCTCATAAGTGTTTGAATTTTTGTGTATTAGATTTGCATTCTAATATGGTTTCAACCTTAGTGATTTTGTTTCTATGTCTCATCAAGAATGATTGATGGATGTGTTGGCAATTAATCACAAGGATATAATTGCAGTTGTGTTTCTCATGGGTCACATTGCACAATCATGTTTTGTTTATGCATGTTATAATATTAACAGTGTTACTTGCTATATGTACTTTGTGCAAAATGGGTAGGGCCCTTGAGAGTAGGGTTCAAATGATTTTTTTTTCAATTTCATGAGGTAGGTGGGTTGTTGATTCTCCACAAGAGAACAAGCCAAATTTTGCTTCGTGTCAAAGTAAAAAGGAGAAATTTATTGAAACCTTGCTATGTACTAATGAGTTGCAAGAACCTATAGTCTAAAAGTGACAACCTAAATCCTTTTTTTCTCCAAAATGTGGTGCAAATTTGGGGGATTTTCCCATTAAACCCTTTGTAGAAGTCATAAGCCCTTTTTTTTGGGGGTCACCAATTGATGAAATGAAAAAAAAAATGGGGTTCAAGTCTTTACAAGGTGCTTAGACTTAGTAATAAGTACTTACATTTTAAATATTTACTTATAAAGACCACATGTTGCACAATTGCATAATAACATAATTGTATGCGAAACATCTAAAACCTGAACACTTCTACACATGTAGAGCTTGATTTTGTAGACAGAGATGTTGATGTCCATATAGGAGCCCACAGTTACCTCTGCAAATTCAAAACTCTTCACCCAATTATGTTGTTACACTAGATCCACCCACATACAACACACACATATTTTTTTTGCAAGTAGTCATAAGGGCACTACCTTCTCACATTTCCTTGCTACTCATGCTAGATATTTGGAGTAGTTATAAAAAGAAACAAGCCTCTAACCTTTGAACAAAGGCAATCAAGGAATTAAATGTTCCATTGACTTAACCCATTGCCCCACCATCATTCCCCCATATGACAAATTCTTGAAATGTGGACCTCCGTCTAGGCCAAACAATTAACTAGGCTAACCCATCATGGATATATTATGCCCTACAAAAACTTCATTATACCTTAGTCTAAGCATCTAGGCTATCTTGTTATGTGAAGTCATTGTTCTCACATGTCTATCTAACACATGAAAACATATGAAATCGAACATCACCCTTTTGGACAAGAGTACTTCTTCGAGTAAGGTAGAATTGTAACAACATCATTAAACATAACGACCACTACCACCACCACCGTTTGTACTTACTTAGTTTTAGAGTAAACACAAAGTATGAAAGGATAAAAAAAGGGGCGCCATTACATATGTACCTAAACCATGAAGTACACATTATCACTTGCACATGGAACATGAACAACCCCCACTACAATCTCATTCAAAATGGGCTTATACCTATTGAGTAAACATTAAGACTGGTATATAACAACTGGCACTTGTGACCCCACGGCTCATACTACTACTACTACTAGTACTACTGCTTATTAGTACTACCCAATGGCCATAGTCCAATGTACATGTTTTTTTGGGCAACCAAAATAAAGCCACCATTCTATATACTATAATCCTTATTGGGTACTTAGTACTTACTATTATCAAACATAGTTTTTTTTAAAGTACTCATTTCTTGTTGTTTGTGTAACCACAAAGATTTGAACAACTGCTCCATAGGTACTAAAAGTACTAGTTACTACTTTTAACCCAATTTTTTTGGTTGGTTGTTGAAACCCATTCTTGATTTCTAATCTATTGAGAACCTAGAGTTTTTAAAATGACCATTTTGTGTTCATCATAAATGCTGCCAAGTTATGGTTTTGAGAGTTCATAATGATGCATGATTGGTATGTGTTGGGGTTAACGCCCAAGAGATCATACCCATAAAGGAACAACAACAAACTTCTCTAGGTACCTCTTGTTTGTGAGTTGTCAATGCATTTAATTGGATGGGGTCCTTTATTAGGTATACAGAACTTCTTGGGGATTGTTTCATCAGATTCTATACCCTACATTTCAACACATAATGTTTTGGCATCCCTTGTAGGCTTCCACTAAAGCACCATGGTTCATAATAATGTCCTGATGGTGGCTAATGTGGAAATTGCAGTGTGAACTCATGAACTTTATAGAGGATTTAGCCAAATTTGGCTACAAGAAAGATAATGAAGTAGAAAAAAAAATTCTGAATTCTGCTCTAAATTTGGCGAGCTTGCTAAACCCTATAGTCTAAATCTGGCAACTTCCATAATACAATTGGCCTGCAGTTCTGGTGAAAATTTTACAAAACCCTAAAACCCAGATCCAGGGTACCCATCAATCTATTTTCCTATGCTATGTAACCCACTTGCTTGTAAGTTGCCATTGATCAATTTTCATAATCATTCTCAAAGATATATAAATTAGCATAGTAGTAGGAGATGGGTACATTGAAAACAACCTTGCCACACTTTGGAAGGTAGTTTCATGTCCAAAAGTGGAGGCTAACTACCC
>Ga0209611_10005849_pt1 | contig 20433 bp, 18 predicted proteins | sample S1TSphgellanicum_3_FD_187693 | JGI IMG/M metagenome (GOLD analysis project Ga0209611, IMG submission 187693) | Host-associated microbial communities from peat moss isolated from Minnesota, USA - S1T2_Fc - Sphagnum magellanicum MG (SPAdes) (version 2) | ecosystem: Host-associated > Plants > Peat...
AGCTCGTCTCGCTCGAAGGCGAGTTCGCGCCGGCCGGTCAGCACGTGTTCGGCCGCAACCTCAACGACGAAGATCGCCGCGACACGTTCGACGCCTGCCTCGAATTCTGCGACGTCGACCTCTATCGTCTGCTGGCGCAGTGCTACGGCATCGACTACGACGCGCTCGGGCGCAACCCCGAAGGCCGCGACGCGCACGGCCACTACCATCACGACATCGTCGACGAACTGCGCGCCATCGGTCGCGATCTGATCGCCGCCGAAGTGCTCAACACCGGCGGCACCGTCGGCCGCGCGGCGCTCGCATCGGTGCTCTCGATCCGTACCGTCGGCGACCATCGTCTCCAGAAGAATCCATACGACGTGCCCGAGCTCGAGTCGTTCATCGAACGGGCGCGCGAGCTGTGGAAGCAGCTCGGCCGCATCGGCGACGCCGAAGTGCAGGGCTTCCTCACCGCGCTCGACGGCAAGTACCTCGAGCCCTCACTCGGCGGCGAGATCATCGGCGACTGGACGGTGCTCCCGACCGGCCGCAACATGGCCTCGACCGACGTGCGCATGCTGCCGCGCGAAGCGGCGCAGCGCCAGGGCCGCCGCACCGTGCAACAGATCCTCGAAGCCGCCGTCGCCGAACGCGGCCACTATCCCGAAGCGGTCGGCGTCGTGCTCTGGGGCTCGGAAGTGCTCGAGTCCGAGGGCGTCGGCATCGCGCAAGCGCTCGACCTGATGGGCGCCCGCGTGCAGAAAGACCGCTTCAACCGCGCCGAACGCGTCGAGCTCATCTCGCTCGACGAACTCGGCCGGCCGCGCATCGACATCCTCGCCAACACCTCGGTCGTGTTCAAGAACACGTTCCCCGGTGCGATCCGCTTGATCCACGACGCGGCGGTGCTCGCGGCCGAAGCCGACGAACCGCACGAGTGGAACTTCGTCAAGAAGCACAGCGACGAGATGATCGCCAAGGGCATGGACCCGATCCTTGCCAAGGCGCGCTGCTTCGGCATGGGTGAGGATGCGTTCATGGGTCAGGTCGGCGCGATGCTCGACACCGGCCGCTTCGGCGACTTCAACGACATCGGCGGCGCGTGGATGAGCGACAACTGCAACGCCTACCTCCCGACCTTCACCGCCATCATCATCAAGCCGGCGGCCGACGTGCAGCGCTATCTCGTGCACAAGGTCGAGGTGATCCAGCAGCCGATGATCCAGATGGCGTCGGGCGGTCCGGTGAAAGAAGACATGTTCGCATCGTTCACCTCGGCGTTCGGCGCGGCGAAGCGCACGATGGGCCACGAGGACACGATGATCGTCGTCAGCGATCTCACCCGGCGCGAGCCGAAGGTGCGCAACTTCCGCAACGTCGTCGTCAACGGCGTGCTCACGCGCTACCACTCGAAGTCGTGGCGCGATCGCGTGCTGCAACACGGCTACTCGGGCGTGCTCGAGTTCGGCGACATGTTCAAGGCGATGCGTTCGACCGAAGCCGCGCTCGGCAACACGATCTCACCCGAACTGTGGAAGCGCACCGTCGAAGTGACGGTCGAAGAGTGGGAGCGCATCGCCGATGCCAACCCGCACAAGACGCGCGAGATGGGCGAACTGCTGCTCGACACGCAACGTCGCGGCATGTGGGAAGACGCCGAACTCGAGCAACAGCTCAAAGACAAGCTCAACGAACTCGACGCCGACGTCGAACTCGCCACCTACCGCCGCCAACTCAGCGCCACCGCTGGAGAATGACCCCCGAGGGCGCGGGCGCGGAGCGGGCTACTGCGAGGCGAGGGCGCTTGGGGCGGCGGCCGCGGCTTCGGCGTCGAGCTGTTCGGCTTCTTGCACGATGCGCGTCGCCATGTTGCCGAAGATGAATTCGTGGAACGGGACGACGGCGTACCAGTAGACGTAGCCGAAGAGGCCCTTGGGTTCGAAGAACGCCGTCTGACGAAGCGTCGTGCCGCTGCCTTCGTCGGGCAGCGCTTCGAACTGCAGCCAGGCGAGTCCGGGCAGTTTCATCTCGGCGCGTAAGCGCAAGAGTTCGCCGACGCGATACTCTTCCACGCGCCAGAAGTCGACCGCGTCGCCGACGCGCAAGTCGATCGGGGAGCGCCGGCCGCGCCGGATCCCGACGCCGCCGACCAGGCGATCGAGCACGCCACGCAGATGCCAGAGCATGTCGCCGTAGAGCCAACCACGTTTACCGCCGAGTCGCGAATAGATGCTCGACACGCGCTCCGGCGCGGCCAACGTATGACGCTCGCGCCGATCGATCAGCATGCCCTGCGTGAGTCCGGTGAATGTGCCGGGCAGCGTGCGAACGTCGTACGCATCGAACCAGGTCGTCGTCGGTCCGGTCGAGAGCGATCGGTCGAGCGCGAGCCGTAGCGCCGCTTCGTACCCCATCGGAACGACCTCCGGAAAATCGCGACGTGCCTGGTCGTTCTTGACGATCACTTCGTTGTGCAGGCCGTCGATCAGCGGCCGCGCGATGCTGGCCGGGATCGGCGTCACGAGATGCACCCAATAGGACGAAAGCCGCGGCGTGAAAATCGGCACGACCAGCATCCGGCGGGCCAGTCCGCGCAGCGCCGCATAGCGCAGCATCATCTCCCGATACGAGAGCACGTCGGCGCCGCCGATTTCGTAGATGGTCGAGCCGGGTGGCCCATGACGCAGCGCCGCGACCAGGTACGACACGACGTCGCGATTGCCGATCGGCTGACAGCGCGTCGACACCCACTTCGGGGCGACCATCACGGGCAACCGTTCGGTGAGGTAGCGAATCATCTCGAACGAGATGCTGCCCGAACCGACGATGATCGCGGCGCGGAATTCGGTCACCGGCACGCCACTCTCGCGCAAGATGTCGCCGACTTCGTGCCGGCTGCGGAGATGGCGCGAGAGCTTCGGCGAATCCTCGCCGAGGCCGCCGAGATAGATGATGCGGCCAACGCCCGCGGCGCGCGCCGCGCGCCCGAACCGCTCCGCGGCGACGCGGTCGCTCGCGGTGAAATCGTGCCGGTTGCTGCTCATCGAATGGATGAGGTAGTAGGCGATGTCGATGCCGTCCATCGCGGCGGTCATCGACGCCTCGTCGAACACGTCGCCGCGCACGATCTCGACGCCCACGAAGCGACCCGCCAACCGTTCGGGCAAGCGCGCGACGCACCGTACGTCGATCCCGGCGCTCACGAGCGCCGGAACGAGTCGCCCGCCGATGTATCCGGTCGCGCCGGTGACGAGTACGCGCACGCCCGTTAGACGCCGTCAGCCGCCGAGGTGGACGTTGGCGAGATCGAGCAGGCGCGCGAGCCGGTTCGCCTCGACGCCCGCACCCGCGCGCGCGATGCGCACGCCACCGACGATGAGTTCGAGCGTGAGCCCCGTGCGCACCAGCACCGGAACCACGCGCCGCGCCAACGGGCGCACCTCGCGTATCCAACGCAACACGCGCAGCGCGCCGGCACCGCCGTCGATGCGTGCGGTCAACGTGCGGCCGGTACCGTCGACGCGCACGCGCAGCGCCGGCGATTCGGCGGTCACGTGCGCGTCGATGGCCAGCACGTCACTTCTCCGACGTGCGGATCTTGAGCGCGCCGTTGATCTTCCACGGCGCGTGCGTCGCCTGGTCGCTCGCCGCGCTCGGCACGCCGATCTCCATGTTCTCGAACGTGTACTCGATCGTGGCACCGCGTCCGGTCAGAAATCCGTAGAGGCCTTCCGCCAGTTCGGGCCAGGTCGTCGTCTCGCGGGTCGTCGTGTCACTCATGCGCGTTCCTCACGTCAGCTTCGTTGATGTACCCTATCGGACGCCAGGGGGTGCGGAGAGTTCCGCGCGAACGAGCGGTCGGCGCTCAGGCGAGGAGCGATTCCTCGAGGTCGATGTCGTACTGCAAACGCCGGTACGTCACGTCGGTGATGTCGCCGCCGAGTCGCAGCTCGACGAGTTTGTTTCGCTCCGCCGTGAGGACGTTGCCGATCAGCGTGCGCGCGATCTCATGGCGCAAGCCGTCGCCCTCGAGACCGACGCCGTCGACGTGCGCGCGGTAATGCAGCACCTGTTCTTCGTAGCGCGCGCGCAGTTTGCCGGCGATCTCCCAATGCGCGGTCGAGACGAACGAGGGCTCGAGTTGTTCGAGCCGCTTCAGCCCCGCCTCGGTGATGCGCAAGCGCGCGAGTTCGAGCGCGTGATCCGAGGGGTCGTCTTCGCGCACCCGGAGCCAGCGGATCAGGAGCGGCAACGTCAATCCCTGACCGACCAGCGTGACGAGGATCGTCACGAACGTGATGAACTGAATCAGATCGCGCGCGGGGAACGGTACGCCCGGAATGACGTCGCGCGGAATGGCGAGCGCTGCCGCGAGCGAGACGATCCCGCGCATCCCCGCCCAGCCGAGCACGAACGTCCAGGCGAGCGGCGGCCGCGGACCCTCGCGCGCTTCCATCGTGCGATCGACGATCGAGCGCGTGCGAGCGATGATCGTCACCCAGACGATGCGCGAGACGATCACGGTGAGCGCGATGACGCCGGCGTAGAGGGCGAGCGTCGGCGCCGGAAAGATCTGCAGTTCGCCGAGGATCGAGCGCAATTGCAAGCCGAGGATGATGAAGAGCGCGCCGTTGAACAACAGGAACATCGTGTTCCACACGCCGCGTCCGATGATTCGCGCATCGGCCGTGTAGAAGCCGCCGCCCTTGCGGCTCACGAAGATCCCGCCCGCCGCGGCCGCGAGCACGCCCGATGCTCCGCAGCGATCGGCGAGCACGTAGAGCACGTAGGGGCTGGCGAGGGTGATGACGGTCGTCAGCGTATCGTCGATGAGCCCGCGCGCGAAGAGATATTCGCCGCAGCGTAAGAGCAGCATCGCGCCGACGATGCCGATCGCGATGCCGACGACGGCCACGTACGCGAACTGCGCGACCGCGACGCCGAGCGAAAACGTCCCGGCCAGCACGGCGCCGACGGCGAACTTGTAGAGCACGAGCCCCGTCGCGTCGTTCACCAGCGACTCGCCGCCGAGGATCACCTCGATGCGGCGCGGGAGGTGCGTCTCCTCCGCGATCGCGTCGGTCGCGACGGTGTCGGTCGGCGAGAGGATGGCGCCGAGCACGAAGCCGACCGCGAGCGGAACGCCGATGAGCCAGTGTGCGACGAACGCCACCGTCACCGACGTCGCGATCACGAGTCCGATCGCAAGGTAGCCGATCGGGCGGATATAGCGCTTGAAATCGCGCCAGTCCGTTACGAAGCCGTCGCCGAAGATCAGCGGCGGCAGAAACACGAGGAAGACCAGCTCGGGCGCGAGTTGCACGGGCGGCATTCCCGGCACGAGCGCGAGCACGACACCGCCGGCCAGAAACACGATCGGATAGGGGATGCGCGTGCGCTTCGCGATCACGCCGAGCACGGCGATCGCAACGAGCAGAACGAAGACGAGGATTTCCACCGGCGGTCGAGCTCAGCCGGCGCGCAGCTTGGGGTGCGCGGCGAACGTCCAGATCGCGACGATCGTGCAGAGCAGCCCCGAGCCGATGAAGACGTCGCGCAGATCGACGAAGCGCGCGATCGAGCCGATCACGAGCGCGCCGCCCGGCACGAGGCCGAGCAGGATCATCGAGTACACCGAGACGACGCGGCCGCGCATGTCGTCCGGCGCGAGCGTTTGCACGAGCACGTTCGACGAGCCGACGAAGCTCTGCGTGCCGAGGCCGATGAACGTCAGCACGATCGCCGCGATGCCGAGCTGATCGGTGAAGCCCAGACACATCACGCCGATCGACGCGATCGTCCCCGACACGAACCAGATCACGGCGCGCCGCCGCACGTTGAGCGCGGCGATCGAGAGCGCGCCGAGCATCGCGCCCGCACCGGTCGCCGCCATCAGCCAGCCGAGGCCGCGCGCGTCGGTGTGCACGACGTGGACCGCGTAGGCCGGCAGCAAGAAGTTGTAGGAGCGCACCGAGAGCGCGGTGACGATCAGCATCAGATAGATCCAGCGCAGCACGTCGTGGCCGTAGATGAACGCCACGCCTTCTTTGATGGCGGCGAGGAACGACGCGTGCGATTTCGAGCTGACCGGCGCGGGCTTCATCAGCACGATCGCCGCGACGACCGCGAACTTCACGATCGCGTTGAGGATCATGCACGGCGCGATGCCCGAGGCGGCGATCAACAGACCCGCGAGCGGCGGCCCGGCGACGCTCGGCGCGTTGAAGGCGAACGAGTTGAGCCCGATCGCGTTGCCGACGAATTCGCGCGGCACCATCAGCGGCACCCAACTCTGACGCGCGGGCGCGTCGAACGATTGCGTCGCGGCTTGCAGTGCGCTCAAGACCAGCACGACCGGCAACGAAGCGAAGCCGCCGAGCAGCGCCGCCGCCAGCAGCACGGCGAGGATCGCGGTGAGGATGTTGGTCGAGAGCAAGATCATCCGGCGCGGATAGCGGTCGGCGACCACGCCCGCAAACGGCGAGGCGATCAGCACCGGCACCATGCGCGACGCGCCGAGCAGCCCGATGTAGAACGCGCCAACCGCGGCGTCGGGCGCCATCTTCGCGACGTAATAGCCCAGCGCCGTGAACTGCATCCACGTGCCGATGTTGCCGACGAGCAAGCCGCTCCAGAGCAGCGAGAAGTCGCGATAGCGGAACGGGCCGAGAAAGCTCCCCTGGGGCTTCGGAACGGGTCGCTCGCCGGCAGCGACCGGAACCGCCGCCTTCACCGGCGCGCTTCCACGGCCGCGACCACGATCGCGGCCGCACCCGCCGCGCCGAACGACGAGACGTCGATCACGACATCGTAGAAGCGCGGCTCGCCCCAGCCGATGTCGTATCGTTCGCGGGCGAACGCGCGCCGGGCGGAATCGACCCGCGCGATCTCCGCGCGCGCCTCGGCGTCGCTCACGACGAGGGACTCGGCGATGTGCGCCGCCCGCCAGCGAACGGGCGCGGTGAGGAACACCCGCACGAGGTCCGGCCGCCCGGTGAGGATCGCGCTGCCGCCCCGCCCGACGATCACCACGTTGCCGGCGTCGGCCGCGGCGCGGATCAAGCCCTCGATCTCGCGCATCGCGGCGCCGCTGAGGTCGTCGGTGGCGACGCTCGGCTGAAAGGCCTCCGGAACCGCTCCGCCCAGCGAGCGCAAAAAGCGCTCCCCGAAGCCGGCGCTACGATGCTCGACGCGCTCGACCATCTCGGGTGAGGTGCCCAGCCGCGCGGCGACCACGACCGGCAGATCATCGTCGACGAGGCGGTACCCCAGCTGCTCGGCGACCTCCCGGGTAACGGCATGTCCCAGCGCGCCATAGGCGCGCGAAACGGTCACGATCACGAGTCCACCAACGCCCGTGATGGTTATCACCGTTGCAAACGGACCGTCGGCGTACGCTGCCTGTATGCTAAAGATCGCGGTCTACGGTAAGGGCGGAATCGGCAAGAGTACGTTCTCCTCGAACCTCTCGGCCGCGTTCGGCCGGCTCGGGAAGAAGACGATTCAGGTCGGCTGCGATCCCAAGCACGATTCGACGTTCACGTTGACGGGCTACCTGATCCCCACGGTGGTCGAGGTGCTCTCCGAGAACAAATTCAAGACCGATGAGATCGAACGCGAGGACATCATCGTCCCGGGCAAGTTCGGCGTCGACTGCGTCGAGGCAGGTGGTCCACCGGCCGGCGCCGGCTGCGGTGGCTACGTCGTCGGCGAGACCGTCAAGCTGCTCGAGAAGTTCGGCGTCTACAAGAATTACGACGTGATGGTGTTCGACGTGCTCGGCGACGTCGTGTGCGGCGGCTTCTCCGCCCCGCTCCAGCACTCCGAGCAAGTGATCATCGTGGCGACCAACGACTTCGACTCGATCTTCGCCGCCAACCGGATCGCGACCGCGATCACCATCAAGCAGAAATCGGGCGGCGGCACCCTCGCCGGTCTCGTCGCCAACCGCGCGAGCAACACGGAACTCGTCGGACCGTATGCGCTCCGCATCGGCTCGACCGTGTTGACCTGCATCCCCGAGAACGACGGCGTGCGCAAATCGCGCCTGACCGCGCAGACGGTGTTCGAACAGGATCCGAGCGGCTTCATCGGCGCGCCCTGGATGGACCTCGCCGAGCGCATGTTGGTCGGCGTTCCCCTCGTGGTGCCGACCCCGATCCCCGAGCGCGAGCTCTTCAGCCAGCTCGGCGCCGACTACGTGCGGCCGGCCGACATCCCCGCGCCGCTGATGGCCGTGTAGCTGCCCGAACGCGCGTGAACGAAAAAGGGCGCCCGGCATGCCGGGCGCCCTTCGCGTTGCTTAGCCGTGGGTGCGGCTTACGACGCCGTTGCCCTGGTTGAGGATGAGGATCCGGTCGGCGTGGAACGCGCCGAGGAACTTCTGATCGAAGTAGACCTTGACGTAGTCGCCGGCCGCGACGTGGTGGAGGTCGGACGGCGTGCGGCCGTCGGCTTTGAACACGTTGCCGAAGCGCGGAACGAGCACGAACGCCTGGGTCTGCTTGGTGGCCGGGTTGTAGACCTTGATGTTATTGCTCGAAATATGGCGGACGATTCCCTGGAAGACTTCGCTCCCGGCCTTGGCGGCCGAGGCGATACCGGTGGCGGCTAACGCTGCAAGCAGCGCAAACGCCGGGACGAGACGTGAGCGTGTATGATTCATGGCGTCGTTCTCCCCAATTTTGGGCTTGATTACACGCTCTGCCCGGAAGCGATCCGGGCGACCAATTCGGCGGCGTGACGGCGCACGGTTTCCTGGGCGGCGAGCTCCCGTCCCTGCCACGACCGGACGATGACCGCCATGCGCGGATTGCGCGCGAAGCGCGGCGCGTTCCGATCGATGAAGTCCCAGTAGAGCGCGTTGAACGGGCAGGCGTCGGGCCCCGTCGTTTGCTTCGGGTCGTAGCGGCAGTGGCCGCAGTAGTCGGACATCCGGTTGATGTAGTTGGCCGACGCCGCGTACGGTTTGGTACCGACCTCGCCCCCGTCGGCGTGGAGCGCCATGCCGATCACGTTCGGCACCATCACCCAATCGTACGCGTCGACGAACATGCCCCAGAACCAGTCGTTCACGGCCACCGGCTCGAGCCCGGCGATCAACGCGAAGTTGCCGAGGATCATCAGGCGTTGGATGTGGTGCGCGTAACCCGTCTCGCGCACCGCGGCGAGCACCTCGCCGAGGCAGAACATCGACGTTTCTCCGGTCGTGAAGAACGCGGGCAGCGGAACGGTCGCGCCGAGCGCGTTGCGTTCGCGATAGGCGGGCATCCGCTTCCAGTAGATGCGCCACACGTACTCGCGCCACCCGATCACCTGACGGATGAAGCCTTCGGCCGACGCGAGCGGAACGGTGCCGTCGCGATACGCCCGTTCGGCGCGCCGCGCCACCTCGAGCGGGTGCAGCAGGCCGACGTTGATCGCGTAGGCCAGGTGCGCGTGCGCCATCTCACGCTCGCCGGCGAGCATCGCGTCCTGCCAGGGGCCGAACGTCGGCAGCCGGTCGGCCACGAACGCATCGAGTGCGTGCAGGGCGTCCGTGCGCTGCACGGCGAGTGCGAAATCGCCGATCGTGCCGGGGTTCTCGGCGAACCGGCGCTCGACGAGCGCGATCGCCTCACGCGTGATCGCATCGGGCGGGTAGCGCGGAACCGCTGGAAAACGCAGGCCGCGCGCCGGCGGCCGCCGATTCTCCGCATCGAAATTCCACGCGCCGCCGGCCGGCGCATCGCCGTCCATCAAGAGACCGGTCGACCGTCGCATCGCACGATAGAACGTCTCCATCGTCACGCGCGCGTCGTCGCGCTTGAGGAGCCGGTCGTAGTCGGCCGCGGTCGAGAGGAAGTTCGCATGCGCGGTGACCGTCACGTCGCACCCGTGGCGTGCGGCGAGCGCGCGCATCGCCTCGGTCGCGCCCCATTCCGACTGCTCCATAAACACCACGCGCGCGGGCGCGAAGGCGGCCACGTGCGCGGCGAACGCGGTCGCGAAATCCGGCGCCTCGACGTGATAATCGACCGTCCAGCCCGCGCTCCGCAGGTCCTCGGCGAAGTGCCGCATCGCCGCGTAGATCAGCACGAGCTTGCGCTTGTGATAGCGCTGCAAGCGGGCACGTTCGATCGATTCGATCATCAGCACCACGGTCGACGCGCGATCGGCCGCAGCCAGCGCCGTATGATGCGGCGTGCACTGATCGCCGCTGATCCAGACCGTCGTCGACGGGGCCATCGTCCCTGCTGACCGCCGCGCGGCATGCCGCGTTCCCGCATGGTCCGAATCGTGAAGGTCGAACCGTGCGGCGATGCCGATCATCGAGGTCCGCGATCTGCGCAAAGTGTTCCGGTCGGTGAAGCGGCAGCCCGGCCTCGGCGGCACGCTCCGCACGCTCTTCTCGCGCGAGTACGTCGACAAGGTCGCGGTCACGGGAATCACGATGTCGCTCGAGGCGGGCGAGCTCGTCGGCTACATCGGGCCCAACGGCGCGGGGAAGTCGACGACGATCAAGATGCTCACCGGCATCCTCGTGCCGAGCTCGGGAGACGTCCGCGTCGCGGGCATCGTTCCCTACGAACAGCGCACCGCCAACGCGAGGAACATCGGTGTCGTGTTCGGCCAGCGCTCGCAGCTCTATTGGGATCTGCCGCTGGTCGAGTCGTTCGAGTTGCTTCGCGCGATCTACGGCATCCCGCGCGAACGTTATCGTGCCAACGTCGACGCCTTCGTCGACATCCTCGAGATGGGCGACTTCCTCGCGACGCCGGTGCGGCAACTCTCGCTCGGCCAACGGATGCGCGGCGACTTCGCGGCGGCGATGCTGCACGACCCGAAGGTGGTGTTCCTCGACGAGCCGACGATCGGCCTCGACGTCGTGGCGAAGGAAGCGATCCGCACGTTCATCGCCGAGGTCAACGCCGAGCGCGGCACGACGTTCATCCTCACCACGCACGATCTCGCCGACATCGAGCGGCTGTGCCGGCGCGTCGTGTTGATCGACGGCGGCACGCTGATCTTCGACGGCGAGATCGAGACGCTGCGCGAGCGCTACGGCACGCACCGCACGCTCGTCGTGCGCCTGGCCGAAGCGGCCGCAGCGATCGAGATGCCGGGCACCGAGGCGACTCTCGCCGATCCGACGACCGCGCGTTTTCGCTTCGACCGCCGCACCGTGACGGCGGAATCGCTGATCCGGCGCGTGATCGACACGTACGACGTCACCGACATCACGCTCGAGGAGCCCGATCTCGAGTCGATGATCACGCGCATCTATCGCGACGGCTACGACGCGTCACCCGCGCCGGGCCCCGAACCGCAAGCGGCGACCTGACGTGGTGCGTTTCCGGTTCGAGCCGTACGTCGAGTTCGCCAAGAAGGCGTTCTCGCGCGAGGCCACCTACCGCATGGAAGTCTTCAGCAACCTCGGCGGCGTGTTGATCCGGCTCTTCATCATGAAGTCGGTGTGGACGGCGCTCTACGCGCACAACGCCGCGCCCGCGGGCGTGCCGCTCGACGCGATCATCACCTACACCGCGGTCGCGCTGCTGATGTCGATCATCCTCGAGATCGACGGCACGCGTTTGATCCAGACGCGCGTGCGCGAGGGCACGATCGCGACCGACCTGATGAAACCGATCAACCTCGTGCTCTTCTTCTTCAGCGACGGCATCGGGCAGACGCTCTTGCACGCGTTCCTCATCGTGCCCGCGCTGGTGCTCGCGCTCGCGATCGTGCACATCGACGTGCCCGCACCGGCGACCCTCGCCGTCTTCGCGTTGAGCTTCCTGGTCGGCTACATGGTGAACTTTCTGCTGAATTTCACCATGAACGCGATCGCGTTCTGGACGCTCGAGACGCACGCCATCCAGCTGATGGTGCGGTGGGTGAGCGACTTGCTCGGCGGCCAGATCGTGCCGTTGATCTTCTTCCCGCCGGTGCTGCAGAACGTCGTGCTCGCGCTGCCGTTCGCGGCGATCTACTCGACGCCGCTGCTGATCTATCTCGGAACCATCACGCCGGAGCAGTACGGCGCGGCGCTCGGCTTGCAGGCGATGTGGGCGCTGGCGTTCGCCGCCGTCTCGGCGGTCATCTGGCGAGCCGCGCAGCGCCACATCGTCATCCAGGGCGGGTAGCGCCTACGCCGGCACCGCCGCGAGGCCGGCCCGATTCCAGGTGCGGTGCTTGCCGATGGCCTCGATGAACGAGGCGGCGATCGCGGCGGCGTCGCCAACGATCACGCCCTCGGTCGCATCCACGATCCCCGAGTCGTCGGCACGAATGCCGGCCTCGTGCAGTAACGATTCGCCCTCGCCGCTGGCGGCGATCGCCTTGGCGTGCTTGAACGCCTCGACGATGAAGTGGACGGCGTCACCGTCCTCTTCGAGCGTTGCCACGCTCGCCGCACCACCGGGCACATAGACCGCGTCGTAGGCAACCGACGGCATCGTGACGATCGTATGGTCGACGGGCACGGTGCCCTTCGCGGCTTTGATCGTGCCGAGATGCGGCGCGAGCACGTGCACGACGGCACCCGCCGCGGTCAACTCCGAACGCATCGCATCGAGTTCGGCACCGTCGACGCCGTCGGCGGCGAGGAATGCGATCTTGCGCGTGGTGATCGGGAGCGTTTCCCCGGTAATCATGCTGAGCGCCGGCGACACCTCGACGCCGAGCAGCGCGCTCGAGCCGTTGGCGTGACTCTTCGCTCCGTTCGTCGGCGACGCGGCCCCGTTGGCCGATGGCTTGGGCGCCGTGAGGCCGAGCGTTTTCGCAACCGCGGCCGTGAGCGTCGCATCGACGTTCGCCAGCACGGTGAGGTAGCGCTCGCGCACGGCCGGCGTCTCGACCTTCGAGAGTTCGAACGAGTACGCGCCGATGATGTGCTGCTTTTCGATTTCCGACATGCTGTTCCAGAAGAGCTTCGCCTGCGAGTAGTGATCTTTGAACGAATCGGCGCGCACCTTGCGCTTCTCGCCCGCGATCGGCTCCTTGAACGACTCGAAGCCGCCCTTCGCGACCGGCACTTCGGTCGGACCGTTGGTGAACGAGTTGGGATCGTTCGCCGCTTTCCCGACCGGGATCAGCATCTGGTGCACCCCTTCACGCTGGTTGTTGTGATAGGGGCACTTCGGCTGATTGATCGGGATCTGATTGAAGTTCGGTCCGCCCAGGCGCGAGAGCTGCGTATCTTGATAGGAGAAGTTGCGGCCCTGCAGCAGCGGATCGTTGGTGAAGTCGATACCGGGCACGAGGTGCATCGTTCCGAACGCGACCTGTTCGGTCTCGGAGAAGTAATTGTCGGGATTGCGGTCGAGCGTCATCTTCCCGATGCGCTTCACCGGAACGAGTTCTTCGGGCACGAGCTTGGTCGGATCGAGGATGTCGAAATCGAACCGGTCGGCGGTCGCGTCGTCGAAGAGTTGCACGCCGAGTTCCCATTCCGGGAAGTTGCCGCTCTCGATCGCTTCCCACAGATCGCGCCGATGAAAGTCCGGATCTTTGCCCGCGAGCTTCTGCGCTTCGTCCCAGACGAGCGCGTGCGCGCCGAGCAGCGGCTTCCAGTGGAACTTCACGTAGGTCGATTCGCCCGCCGCGTTGAGGAAGCGAAACGTGTGAATGCCGAAGCCTTCCATCATGCGCAGCGAACGCGGGATCGCACGGTCGCTCATCAGCCAGAGCACCATGTGCGCCGACTCGGTGGAGAGACCGCAGAAATCCCAGAACGTGTCGTGCGCCGACGACGCCTGCGGGATCTCGTTGTGCGGCTCCGGCTTGACCGCGTGCACGAAGTCGGGAAACTTGATCGCGTCTTGGATGAAAAAGACCGGCATGTTGTTGCCGACGAGATCGTAGTTGCCTTCGCTCGTGTAGAACTTCACCGCGAAGCCGCGCACGTCGCGGGCCGTGTCGGCCGAGCCGCGCGATCCGCCGACCGTCGAGAAGCGCACGAAGACCGGCGTCTTGACGCTCGGATCGCCCAGAAACGCGGCGCGCGTGACGTCGGCCATCGATTCATAGACTTGGAAGTAGCCGTGCGCTCCGGCGCCGCGCGCGTGAACGATGCGCTCCGGAATGCGCTCGTGGTCGAAGTGCTGGATCTTCTCCAGCATCGCGAAATCTTCGAGCAGCGTCGGGCCGCGCTCGCCCGCCCGCAGCGAGTTCTGGTTGTCGGCGATCTTCACGCCGACGTTCGTGGTGAGTTCGGTTCCGCTCGCGTCGACCCGATGATCGGCGACCGGATCGTGGGCGGTCGTTCCATTGCGCGGTTTATTGGCCATGCCGTACGGTGCCCCGAACGACGCCGTCGCACACGCGCTTACACGCCCTTGAACGATGCGGCCGAGCATGCGAGCGGTGCTCGCGTGCGGAAGGGCCGCGCATGAAGATGACACGTGCCGGCGTGCTCGCCTCTGCGAGCGCCTTCGCTTCGATCGCCGTGCTGCGGTGGCCGGGCGACGCCGCCGAATTCAGCTACAAGCTGGCGAACGATCAGACACCCTCGCATCCGATGACGAGCGAATCGGTCGCGGCGGCGAAACGCATCCTCGACGCATCGGCGGGCCGGCTCGACATCCAGATCTTTCCGAACAGTGCCTTGGGCGGCGATCCGCAGATGCTCGCGCAGGTGCGCACCGGCGCGATCGAATTGCTCCAGACCGGCAACAACATCCTCAGTTCGATCCTGCCGGCCGCGGCGTTATTCAACATCCCGTTCGCGTTCCGCTCGGGCCTCGATTTGCAGAACGCGGCCAACGGACCGCTCGGAGCGTACGTCGGCGACGCGGTCGAGAAGCTGGGCGTGCACAGATTTCCACGCACGTTCTACGGCGGCACGTTTCAGGTGCAGAACAGCCTGCGCCCGATCGAGGGGCCGGGCGACCTGCACGGCATGAAGATTCGCGTGCCGCCGGGCCAGCTCGACGTGGCGACGTTCAAGGCGCTCGATGCGGCGCCGACGGTGGTGTCGCTCGCCGAAGTCTACACCTCGCTGATGACGCACCTCGTCGACGGCCTCGAAGCACCGCTACCGACGCTGCAGAACTTCAAGCTCTACGAACAAGTGAAGTACTGCGCGATGACCAATCACACCGGACTCGCCTACTTCATGCTGGCCAATTCCGACGCGTGGCAGCGCTTGCCGGTTCCGCTGCGAGATCTCGTGCAGCACGAGTTCGGTGTGGCTGCGGCGACCGCGTCGACCGCCTTCGCCGTGCAAGAGGCCACGATCGCGGCAACCTTGGCCAAGGAGGGCATGACGTTCACGCACCCGGCACCGGAACCGTTCCGCACGATCATCCGCAGCGCCGGACTCTACACGCAATGGCGCGCGCAATTCGATCCGAAGGGCTGGGACGCGCTCGAGAAGACGACCGGACCCCTCGGCGCCTAACACGATCAGATCGACCAGTTGGCGATGTCCCAGGTCTCGACGACGGGATTCGGATCGAAGCCGTGCAGGTCGGGATTGATCGCCTGCACGTTGCGTAACCACCAGAGGAAATCCATCGGCGCGTCGGCGACGAGCAGCGATTCGATGGTTGCGTAGGCCGGCTTGCGCGCGGCGATATCGTACGAACCGAGCGCGCGGGCTTGCGCCGCGTCCATCGCGGGCGAGCAGTAGAACGACTCGTTGTAGCCGTTCGGCGGGCGATTCGCGCACACGAATTGTGCCGAATCGTCGGGGTCGATTCCGGCGACCCACTCGTAGGCCGCAACGTCGTAGTGGCCGCGCGCGAGCGTTCCGCCGGCGGCGTACCCGCCGTAGATCGTCGAGCTGAGTTGGCCGCGCGGGCGGAGCTCGATCCCGATGGTCGCGAGCTGGCTCTGCACTTGCACGACGAGCGAACGGAGCATGATGGTCGAATTCTCGTACGCGAAGTCGAGCACCAGCGGTCGCGCCGGCGAGTAGCCGAGTGTGGCCAGCTCCGCACGCGCCGCGACCGGATCGTAGGGCAGATCCGAGAGCGACGGATCGAACGCCCACAGGAACGGCGGCAGATCACCGGTCGCCACAACGCCGGCGCCGTCGGTGAGATCGCGCGCGAGCCGCGGACGGTCGATGCCCATCACGATCGCGCGGCGCAGGGCGCGGTTCGCGGTCGCGCGACCCGGCATCGTGTTCATCATCATGCCGACGTAGCCGTTCACCGGCTGCAGGATCACCGTCGTATCGGGTAGCGCTTTGATCGTCTTGTAGGCGGTGACTTGCGCTTCCCACATCCAGTCGATCTCGTGCGTGCGCAGCAGCGTGATCTCGGTGTTCTCGTCGGGCACGAGACGCCACACGATGCGTTTGATCTTCGGGCGCCCGCCGAAGAAATCGTCGTTGCGGACGAACTCGATGCGATCGCCGCGCAACCAGCTCACGAATTTGAACGGACCCGTGCCGATCGGCGCGGCGTCGTAGGGCACGTCGTTGAGGCTCGCATACGTCGCGAGCAGGTGCGCGGGCAAGATGCCGTAGGGGCTATCGCTATCGCCGAACACCGTGGCGACGAACGGCGCGAACCGTTGCTTGAGGTGAAAGACGACGGTCCAGGCGTCCGGCGTGTCGACCCGGTCCACCACGTCGTAGCCGTGACGCGAGATCACGTCGTTGTTTTTGTTCATGATCGCATCGAACGTGAACTTCACGTCGCGGCTCGTGAACGGAGCGCCGTCGTGCCATTTCACGCCGTGCCGGAGATGGTAGGTCACGGTCAAGCCGTCGGCGCTGATCCCGCCGTTGGCCTGCGTGGGCACGGTCGTCGCGATGTCGGGGACGAGCCGGCCGTGCGCGTCGACGGTCACGAGGACGTCGGTGGTGAGTCGCGCGAGCGTCGCCTCGACCGTTTGCGTCCCGAGGATCGGGTTGAGCGTGCGCGGCACGAGTGCCGACGCGACGCGCAGCGTATCGGGCACGGTCCACGGATGACGCTGCGGGCCGGAACCCGTGCCCGCCACCGGGGTCGTCCCGACGCGCGTACACGCGACGATCGTCGTGGCCACCAGCGCCACGACGAACGCTCGCGCGAGGATCACGCGTCTTCCAGCCGGATGTCCGTCGGCGGCACGTCCCAGGCGACGAGTTCGGCGGTTCCGTGCAGCGTGAAGCGCTGCTCGCCCGTCGCGCGTACAGCATCGCCCGTCTCGAGCCGCTCGCCGTTGACGCTCACCGCGCCGTCGGCGACGAAGAGAAAACCGAACCGTCCGGGCCGGAGTGCGACCTCGAGCGAGGCGTCCTCGAGGCGCGCGACGCGCACCGTCGCGTCCTGGCGCAGCGCGATCGGCGCGTCGACGCCGGCCTCACCGCTCGCGATCGCAAGCCAGCGGTTCGTGCGATCGGCCTGCGCGAAGACGTGCTGGCCGTACGCCGGCCGTTCGCCGGACGATCGCGGCAGCACCCACATCTGCACGAAGTGCACGTCGCGTTCGGCCGAGTGGTTGAACTCGCTGTGGAAGAGGCCGGTGCCGGCGCTCATGTATTGCACGCCGCCGGGCGGCACGACGCCGCGATGGCCCATCGAATCTTCGTGCTCGAGTTCGCCCCGCAGCACGTAGGTGACGATCTCCATGTCGCGGTGCGGGTGCTTGCCGAAGCCCTTCCCCGGCTGCACGACGTCGTCGTTGAACACGCGCAGCGCACCCCAGTTGAGGTTCTCGGGATCGAAGTAGTCGGCGAAGCTGAAGCTGTGGTTGGTCGAAAGCCAGCCGAAGTCGAAGTGCGCGCGATCGGCGGCGCGTTGCACCGTGAAGACCGGCGCGGTGAGGGTATCCATGCCTCCTATGACCCGCGGCCGGTTGCCGCCAGTTCCACGTCGCCCCGGGCAGCCAGCCGCCCGAGCAAGAGATGGTAGTAGAGCATCCCGCGCTGTTCGCCGAGCTGCTCCAGGAGCGCCGGCACGTCGACGTCGGCGGCGCCGGAGAGATCGCGCACGCTGCGCGCCACGCCGGAGTCGTTCATCGGAAAGAGATCGAGCCGGCCGAACCCGCGCAGCGCGACCACAGCGGCCGTCCACGGACCGATGCCGCGGTGCGTTGCGAGCTCCGCCATCAGCTCGACGGTCGAGAACGTCGCGAGCCGCTGCTCGTCGATCGTGCCCTCGAGGATCGCTCGTGCGACCGCGCGTACCGAGACGACCTTGTTGACGCTCAGCCCCAGCCCGCGCAGTTCTTCCGCGTCCGCATCGACGATCGTCTGCGCCGACGGAAACGCGAACAGGCGTGCACCGTCGATCGCGACTGGCACCGCATACCGTTCGATCACGCGGCGCAGGATCGCGCCCGCGGCGTGAATGCTGACCTGCTGGTAGACGATCGCGTTCACGCACGCTTCCCACACGCTCGGATAGCGCGGCGGCTTGACGCCGAGCGCCCCGCGCACGATCGGCGCGAGCCACGGCACGCCGATCGCGGCCGTGGTGAACGACGTGAGATCGACGGCGGTGCCGAACATGCGCGCGACGAGAGCGGGCAGATCGGCCGGAACGGCGGCGTCGCCGTCGAGCGTGGCGCGCACGCGATCCGGCGCGATCTGTTCGAGCGCGAGGATCGCGGGATCCGCGCTCGCGCCGAGCAACCGCCGGTACGTCGTTCCGTCGAAGGTATCGACGACGTTGGTCGAGAGCCGGCGCAACACGTTGGCGGTGAGGTCGAGCCGGAACGGCGGCCGGACGGCGAGCGTGATTGCGTGCATCGGGCGTCGAAGCTCCCCTCGTGTACCGCGAGACGTACGCGCGCTATTGGCGCATCAACCTGCTCACGATGCTCGAGTATCGGGCGAACTTCCTCATGTGGGCGGGGTTCACCGTCATCTACCACGCGACCGCAATCGTCGCGCTGTGGGTGACGCTGCGCAACTTCCCCTCGATCAACGGTTGGGACTTTCGCGACACCGCCTTCATGTACGGCCTGTGGTTCCTCGGCCACGGCTTCCACAACACGTTCTTCTTCACGATCGGCGACGTGCCGGATTTCGTGCGCGAGGGGCGCTTCGACCGCTTCCTCGTGCGTCCGCTCGACGCGCTTTTCCAAGCGGTCACGACGCCCAAGCAGATCTGGCCCGACGAGTTGGTGCTCTCGCTGATCTATTTCGCGGTGATCGTGCCGTACTGCGGTGTGCACGTCGACTGGCTCTTCGTGCTCTATGTGCCGCTCGTCGCGCTCGGCGGCGCGCTCATCGACTGCGCCGCGAACCTCGCGGTCTCCACCGCCGCGTTTTGGTTCGTGCGCATCGACACGCTGCGGTGGACGATCATGTCGCTCGAGCAAGAATTCTCGCGCTATCCGATCTCGATCTATCAGAAGAGCGTGCAGGTCGTGCTCACGTTCGTGCTGCCGTTCGCGTTCATGAACTACTTCCCGGCGACGTATCTCTTGCACAAGAGCGAGGACGGACTGCACCTGAACCCCGCCGTGGGCTTGCTCACGCCGCTCGTCGGCGTGCTCGCGGTCAGCGCGGCGTACGCGTTCTGGCGCGTCGGGCTCAACCGCTATCAAGGCACGGGCAGTTAGGACGGCCAACTCCGGCGGCATGCGAGCCGTTGTGGGTACCGTCGCCGGCGCATTGCTGGTGTTCGGCGCGAGCGCTGCCGTCCGCGCCGCAACGGCCGACGTGGTGATCCAAGCGGGGCATCAGGGGCGGCCCGCGTCGTGCGCGCCCAATCACGTGCACGCGTGCAACATCGGCGCGAGTAACGGAACCGACCGCGAGATGGCGTGGACGCCCATCGTCGCCGACGCCGTCGCAACGAAGCTGCGCGCCGCGGGCTATCGCGTCATCCGCCGTCCGGCCGACTACCCGGAGCACGATACGGCGCGCGTGTTCGTGGCCATCCACTTCGACGGCGCGGTGCCCGCATGCGCGAGCGGCACATCGGTGGGCTTTCCCGCCACGACGCCGCACCGCTTCATCGCCGGCTGGGAGAAGGCGTACCGCCCGCCGTTCCGTTTCGTCGGCGAGAACATCAGCACGAACGAAGAGCACTACTACGGCTTCCATAAGGCCGACGCGCCGTACGAGATGCTCGTCGAATACGGTGAGATCACGTGCCCCGCGCAGGCCGCCTGGCTCCGCCCGCGGCTGCGCGATCTCGGCTGGCTGACCGCGACGTACGTGATGGGATATCTGCGTTGATGCGCCGCTCGCTCTTCGTCACCGGCGCTGCGTCGGCGCTTGCCGTCGCGACGACCTTCGCGCGTGCCGACGCGCAGACGATCGTGATCGCCGATCTGGTGGAGAATTTCGAGGGCATCGTCGGCATCGTCGCACGCACGATCGTGCCGCACACGCCGCCGGTCGTCGCGGTGCGCGAACACGAACGCTTCCCCGCCGCGTCGATCATCAAGCTGACAATTCTCGCAACGGTCTTTCGCGCGTTCGACGCGGGCAGCGCGACGCCGAAGACCGAGGTGACGCTGCTGCCCGGCGACATCACCGACGGCGCGCCGGTGCTCGGCGGCGATGCGCACTCGGGCCAG
>Ga0209611_10005852_pt1 | contig 20424 bp, 21 predicted proteins | sample S1TSphgellanicum_3_FD_187693 | JGI IMG/M metagenome (GOLD analysis project Ga0209611, IMG submission 187693) | Host-associated microbial communities from peat moss isolated from Minnesota, USA - S1T2_Fc - Sphagnum magellanicum MG (SPAdes) (version 2) | ecosystem: Host-associated > Plants > Peat...
AAATTCACACTGCTAAGAACCCTTCCCCTCCTCCTCCGTGTCCAGATCTACATATATTTAAGTTCATGAAAATGTCCATCTGGTGCTTTTACCTTCCACTAGAATGTTTTAATACTGTTCCATTGACTGAGAAAATTGTGAGTAGAAATAAGGTGTGATGGCTGCTAAGCAAAATTTGCCAGTATTAAACAATGTTCATCATATCTCTCAATGACCCAATTCACGACTGTTCAGAAAAAAATGGGTATGAGTGGTTAAACTACTCTGGTTGAAATGTGGATCTTCCAATCCACCAAAACTCAACCTCTTGAAAATTGAAACAAACCCTTTGATGTTCCTAAAAACAATCAGTGTTTAACCCTAACAGGTTGAATTCAAGGCCCGTGTCTCTTACTAATTGAATACAGTTGCTTCGAATGCAAAACAAATGTGTCCCCATGAAAATCCTTCAAACATGGCCCAGATTTGCATCTTGGATGATAACTTAACTACTGAGGACTGACTCGCACTAGACTTGTGGCTTTGATGACAAAAACTTCAAAAGTACCTTAGTCATTGAACCATTCCAGTCATAACAGTATTTTGTGCTTGGTTGAATTTGGAGCCTTGGGTTAGGAGCAAGAACCTAGTTGTAGAACAGCCCATATCAGCCTGTATCAAAATTGGAGAACATATCAGATATGGTGGGGGAGCCCCCAAGCACTCCGGGTCAGCTGTGGCTCAAGAGTTGGAAAGACACTCTTTCAAACAACCATCAATTTATCATCACATGTTCTTCATGCACAGATGACACAAAAAATTGCAATTATTTCTTGCATACATCCCAACTCATTGTGTTGGCAGAAAGACAAAGTAGTGATGATATGATGTATTGCAAATGTTGCTCACCATGCAATTCACCTTCCATCTCTTTTCTTATCTGATATTCAAAGAATAAACTTGTTACCAACAGTGTGTGATCATCCTGTGTGAACATCCCCAAAACAAGCTTGCTGTATGTTGAACAGATATCAATAAATCTGTCTACAGGACATAAAATATGTCTCCCTCAAAATAGGGCTGAAACAAAACTTTCTTTTCTTCAAAATTTGAATAGAGTATACAATCAAGACTGTAAAAGCTCCAGTGCATCCCATTCACATTTATGTCATATGAATTGCAGAGAGAATCTCCAAAAAGATCATGTGAAGTAGCTAAATAACCATTACATCAGTTTAGTGCAAACCAAAACAAACAGAGCAAGAATGATATGCAGTCATAAACTTGTGAGTACCGTTCACAAAGGGTCAGACAATCACCTTCATCATGAGCAAGTGTGACTAGCTGCCATCACTCCCCTCTGACTTTGGCTCCTGCCAGTTTGGTGTGGATATGTAATGATCTGCTCAAAACTTTGAGCACACAGTTAGACCAAAATCTGTGTCCTGAGTTTCTGTTGCATTTCTGGAAGCAATGGGAAGTTTCAGTGACAACACCAGCTAGCAAGAGGCATGGTTACTTCTTTTAAATCATTAGCCTCCTCATCCAAGCTGCAATAATCACATGAAGGTGAGCTTCATCTCCCTTTAGCTTGCCCCTGAACAAGCAAGCATCTGAACAATGTGTTGAGAGGCCGACATTGAGGATAGTGGTTAGGGACTCCAGAAACCAGAAGAAATCCATTACACATACCACTGGTGACTACCTGGATGCAGAACTCAATCACAGTGATGAGGCAAAATTCAGTGCAACAATCACAAAGGTCATGGCATCATCAGATTACATACTTCTGTTTCCACCTCTTTTAAGGCTATGTCCTGTCAGCTTTGGTTAACTCCAAACTAAATTCCTGCACATATAAAACAAGAAATGCCTTCTTCAAGTAATGTGCTTTGCATACCAAAGGTAAATAGGACATTCTGTATCTGAATGTACCCAAAAAGACCACTACTATTATCATAGAATTCAACAAGTCAGTGCAGACTACCTCATAGATAGTCCACCTTTAACATAAATTCCAAAAACTGAAGCTAAAAGAAATCATCTCTTTGAAAACTGTACAATTTCTGTCCTTCATTTTGCAGTTCATGTTGTAAAACCCAACTTTGAATTGTGTCCAAGGTGAGAGAATAGTAATAACTCCAATCAATTCATAATCTGTCACATCCATCACAAAACCTTAGGGAGAGGCTTTGATAGTTCCAAGACATTTTTAACAGGTTTGTTTGTTGGGAACTTTGTAGGACCATGTGGATAGAGTAATCACCTTCCAACATCAGCCTGGAGTTTAAGCATTCACATTCACAGGGTGCAACCACTCCCATCGAATCTACCTAGAGGGTATAGATCTTCACAACTGCTTTCCTTTGTTCCTTCCTGCTCACAATTTGCAGGGTTGATTCATGATGCAAGCAAGGGCTGAAGAAAGCTGTTACTGTTTCCCACATTGCTCTACATCAGAGCCTGAGAGCCCTGATGTCCCACAAACAGTGACCTGCCAATTCCAATACGAAAGCTATCAGAATCTTATTAAATGCCTACTTGAAATCATCCAACCCTCCAGCCCCACCACCCCAGAATAGGCATAACCACAACCATATGGAGCTATTCATGCCCATGCATGGGGCCTCCTCCTTTCCTTCCTACTGCTTCTATACTATTGGGAAAGGCATTGCTCCAGACACATTGCTCTCACATCTTAGTGCATAAGAGTTCTTATACTTCAGTTTCCAGAAGTGCCCCACCTTCCCACACTAGGATCCAGGTCAAATAACTGCTGCTTGATGTCCATCCTTGAAGTAAGCTTCACCTGCATCAAATGCATCTGGATACTGCATGCACTTCCAGTGCTGAGTCCACTGCCTTGTAGACTTCACTTTAAATTCCTGAAACTACTGTGTCCACAATCCAGGAATGAGTACAACAGCATCTGGATCCAGTTATCATGCTCTCCAACAGACAAACTTCCTGGGCAACTCGAAGACTCTACACCTTTCATGCCTCAAGCTTAAGTAAAAACCCAAGATCCTAACCAAGGAATTCATAAGTTTCCATCTATGAATTCTACAAATAAAAACTTGCTTACAGCTTAAGATTGGTGCCACAAAGCAAATGTACAGCTCTGTTTACTGACTAACCTCTCCTGTGCCCCAATTCACATCATTCACTTCCATCAATAGATCTAATCACATTCCACCAAAAGTTTCTACTGCTTCTGCCAAAAACCATGCACTCACCTACTGCAGCATCCCCTTTTGAGAGCACAGACTGCACAACTTATGTGCCATGAAGCTCAACACATTAATACCCATCCACTCAGCAAAACACACAAACCGTTGTTTGATTTATGGTGGCTAATATATGGCACAGCATCCAGAACTGATTCTGCTGAAGCCAGTCTGAAAATTTGTTCTGAATGACTTTTTGTTCCACCCTGTCAAGGAAACCACATGCCAAAACAAAATCAAGAGGATTCTAGTACCAATATGAGGCCAACTAAAGCCCAGATAACAACTCCAAGTTTGATGAAAGACAAAATGATTGAAGTACAAATCATGGTAACACAAGGTGAGAAATGCATGCTGTATTCTGGCGAATAAGATACCTAGCATGAGATAGAAGGTTCTCAGTTGTTGACTGCCCAGAGTGTAACAGACTAAAAGACTTAGCTAGATCTGCTGCTCTTAAATGTGAGGATTGCACAAACTGTCCAATGGGAAAGAGATAGAAAACATAATAACTTTCATTAGCATTGAGAAATCTTGATAATCACAATTAAGAAAGCCAGAAAAAGGTCAAAACTTCTCCTTTTAAGTCAAAGAAAGACTTCCAGATAAGGACTTACAGAACTGGGAAGAAAGAAAAACATAAAAGGAACAAAACTAGAACGAAAAACACAAGCATATGCAGTATGAACAAAAGTGACAGTCTCTCACTTGTTCAGGGACAATCAACAGTAACATGTATGATAGTGAATTATCTATCACAACTTCCCCACTGACTTCATCAGGTCCCTACAGTGGGTGGCCAGTGTAACCACAAACCTGCATACTGAGTTCTGTTGCAAGTCTGGAAGAAAACATGAAAACACTCTGAACTCAAATATTCTTTTGGCATACTGAGGCAATGAATTCAGAATTGCAAAAAATCCAAGGATTTCTTGGTCACTCGTGGAGAAGAGGTTTGGGCATACCATGACTTGTTCTTCTCTCCTGCTACTGCACATTCTTCACAGCAATTAGATGGGAGACCAGTGCTGACCCTAGCTACAGCTCATGCTCCTCATATGATGACACCCAAGGAATTTGAACTCTGGAAGCAGCAAAACAGGTGTATATGTGTCTGTCTGTCTGTCTCTTTCTCTGTGTCTCTCTGTGGCTCTTAGCCCAGTGAGCTAAGTACTCTGTCTCTCTCTCTCTCTCTCTCTCTCTCTCTCTCTCTCACACACACACACACACACACAAACACAAACAATTGAAGCATGATTTGCTATATTACTAAGATCCATTCCTGATCACAATTCATTCCACAATTTGTTCTTCACTCCTGCAACAAAGCCTTCCTTTTCTTTCATTCCTTTGCAGAGTTCTGTGACAGCTTGATGCTCGGAATGTGGCAGCATGCTGAAGCAACAGCAAAATCAGCTGAAGCTGTCCAGAAAGGCAGAAGACATAGCTGCACGGTGGCAGGTGCAGTTGAATGGAAGGTAGTTGTATCAAAAGGAACCATCAATGTTTGATGATTTCTCCTTCTGGAAGGTAATCCTCTTTCTGAAGCATGTCTGACTCCGTCTTTCCCATTCATGATTTATTGGGGAGTAGAAATCTCAGCCTACTTGCTTTGTCTGCACTCAACACCATAAGTAAGCTTGAGAGATGATTTAAACCAAGGCACTTTGATCAAGATCTATGATTGTTATCCCCCAATAATCATATATCAATCAGTAGTCCAGTAGACAGAAAAACATGCAGAGGAAGTTGGGAGTTGTTGTCAACATTGAAGTAAACTGTGCAGTCAGCACCAAGATTGTGTTCTCATATCTCTGACACCACATGCTGGTATGAGGAAACTGGAAGACAGAATTGAAGATTTCTTCACTCATTTCTGAAGAAAGGTTCGGCTCTGACATACCATCCAACCCCAACCCCTGTTGATGTCTGTCTTGACAAGCACTCTTATTGAATCCAGCAAAAGCTTCCCCTGCAACCAATCTTATTGAATCCAGCAAACGCTCCCTCTGCCAACTGTCACTCATAACTTGCACAAGAGTCTCTCAACATTGGAAATTTGCACTTTGTGCCAGGAGAAAGGATACATGGACAGGAGTGATGGCTGACCAGGAAGCTGGATGCCGGTGCCATAAACAAGTAAAGTGCACCTTTGACAGTAAGCTGGGCCAAATACACAAAGAAGAGGCTCTTGATCTCCCCGGGTCCAGATATCATTCATTGGAAGTTAGAAGCACACATACAAAAGTGAATTGGTGGGTGTTCATGTAGCATACCCTGGAAGTCCAGAGACTCAGCCAATAAACTAAAATGGATTTCCCTTCCTGCTGTACCAGAGTTCATTCTATCCAATGTCTAAGACATTGGCACTGAATTTAAGATTTGGAATCAGATCAATTGAAGCAATCAAATAAATGTCAGATTCACAACTGATGTAATGCTTACATTCTCCCTGCCTGATGTGCAAATCCAGCCACTGGCAGGAAGCAAAACTTCTATTGCAAAACCTATTTTGGGTTAAGTGCCATGCTTTGGCAAAACTCTATTGCAAAATGACTTCTTCAATCAAGGTTGTACCATCTTTGAGGAACATCAGTGATTCATGATGGAAATTCTGTGAATATGATAACTAAGCAATCAAAGTATGGTTCTGTGGCACCACACTTCAATACCACTTTGTATGAAGTATGAATGACTTCATGACTTCAAGTTTGTGAACTTCCTATTCATCTCTGTAAGACCTCATTGCTGAATGATGGGCTGTCAATTTGAAGCCTCTTCCTTTAATTCTTTCGTCGATAAAGCAACTCCTGCAATGTTCACCAACAAACAGACTCTAGTGAGCAACATCTATTGTGCACATAAAGAGCAAAAGGAGATAATAAAAGCACTTGAAACTCAGGGCTAATTTTCAGCTGGAATGAATAGACAAGTCTTTCTGAGAGTAGAGACTTAGGAGTTTACTTACAAGGTTACTACGGTAGTCCCAAAAATCACAAAGAACAGTTGCAAGTGTATGCCCTGAAGACAATAGAACAACTTCCTTGCCACTCTCTGCTCTTGAAACCCATGCCTTCCCTTTGGAGAGTTTGCTCAATCTTTGAGGAGGCTTTGGTACTGTGAGTTGCTCACTTTTGCTCTCTACCAGAATCTCCAATTCCGTGTCTGGTGTTGGAATCAACCGAGTTGTAAGAAACTGCACAACAACCAAACTTGAAGAAAGTTGTGATCAAGCTTGACACAAAAAGATACTAAATGTCTATGCACACTTCGCCAAAAACTTAGATGATCTTCAGATTGTCAAAAATAAGCAAGGGTGGAGAAATTTAACCTACTAACTAAAGTAAAGTTGAGCAACGGAAATGTCAACATTTCAATACCCAATGCAGCCATCAAGCAAAACTGCAAATACAACTTGGTCAAGAAAAGACCTTTCAATTTAATGAAAGTAAAGACAAGAAAATCATCTCCCCAACAAAGATGATAGCAAACCAAAGCATACCTTGCATAGGTGAAGAATAGTCATGTTGGGTGGACAGCTAAGGTTTGGTTTCCTCAGGCTTGGCAGAGTATCTTCGTCATCCGAACCATCATTCAAAGGTTGCAGACTCAAATGCACAACAAACTGCACACAATCATCAAAAAGATTGGAACATCAAGCTTCCATGATGCAACTGGACATACAATATGTTTTGGTATGTGGAGAGTGCATGAATTCAACAGAACTCAGAAGTTGGGTTGAGAACATTCGTTCTATCCACCATACTCAGATGTGGCACAGCCCTGTTCGAAATACAGGAATAAACTGATTTCCATTTCATCCAATATGTGAAGGAGAAGACAGAAGATGTCCTGCTCCCCTTGTTAGCCTTCAACAAATGCGATAGTACATGGAACTCTCTAAGAGAAGAAATTCACATGCACATATTATAACTGCTAGTGACACAGGACAAACCCTACTGACAATCTTGTAAGGATATCTGTTGGAAGTACAATTTTGCATGCTCTCCTGCTGTTTTCCCCTGAGAGTTTCTAAGTTGTTCACAATAAAGGACCCTCAGTGTCACAAATGAAATTGTAACATGCAAACTCTTTGTTGAAGTGTCTTCTGAAACATGTGGAACACTCACCTCCTCCTCAATCTCAGTGCGAGCAGCAGCCACTAATGCATCTATGATGTCTTTGCCCAGCAAGGAGGGCCTCACACTGCGATTTTTGCCATTACTTCCAGTAATGCTGCCATGGCGTGTGTGACTGCGTGCTCCTGCCCTAGCCCAGGTCTTCAAAGCCTCCCTGTTGGTGGTTGGAGATACATCCTCAGCATCAGCCTCCCTCCCAGTAGATTCAGTGGGCAGTTCATGTTCTGAGAGGGAGCCACGCCTCCCATCTGTTTCATGTGTTGTGGCTGCTGCAATACCCCATCATTGAAAGAACCCAAACACCATCTGCATTCAGCCAACTCTCAATCTTTGACTGCACAAGTTGGACTACATGTTCCTGCAGTTGACTTGACAATATATCAGGACATAAATAAATGGAGTGAGGGAGATTTGATCTCCTCATGAGAGGCCAACACCCTGGAGCGATTGAGTGCCAACAAGCTTTGGTGTTGCAACTCTTGTCATAGCATTATCCTAACAGCAGTAACTAGAGAAACTAGCAGACCAGACTATAGTTTGTTAGCAAACAGAAGGGAATGGTGAAATGTTGCTAGCAGCAAATGGAGTGATTTGATTCCACCTTGCATATAATGTGGCAACAAAGTCTCTTGAATTCATGGCTGATATACACTCAAAACATGCACAACCTTCACTGTTGTGCTTATGTCCAACATGATGTATCAAGCATTCATCATCACTTGTACCCAAGTAACTCAAATAGAGATATATTATTGTGGAACTTGGGTGTGGAAGGAAGCCATGTGCATACCACTCAGTGGCTCAGCATCACTACTTTCTTCACCAGTGGTATATCCTGAGACATGCCTTTTGAACCGCCGTCTCTTTGGCTCTGGTTCACTCTGTGTTTCATCACCAGATGTTGCACTCTGGGCTTTCCCACTGCCATAGGAGTCATCCTCCTCATACTTTGTTTGAGTCCTCCCATACCTGCAATCTCACTCCACTTTGTCTTTAGGAAGTGACTGTGTGAGCATGATGGCCAGAGAGTGCTACTTCCTGAAAATATACATCTCCAGTGTTCAATGAATGACACAAGTGTTCACTATTTAGCACTGTAGCCTGATTTCCAGTACAGATAATGATCAATCAGCACAGGTTACATAACCTGTGTAGGTATGAAACATTATAACTAGGACACAACTACTGACCTGAACCCCCGGCCCCCACTCCTTCCTCGACCTCGGCCACGGCCTCTCCTTTGCCTGGACTGTACAATACGGAATTTCCCATGAGCTTTCCTCAGAATTGCTGCAGCTGTGCTTCGGCGCCTTGCAATGGCAGCTGCCTGCCGCTTAAAGGTATCAGCAATATTCTCTTGGATCTGTTTGGAGAAAGGAATTCAACTTGAGCATCTTGAAATTATATTGATTCTTGAAGAAGTTCAGATGAAAGGAACCCCCAAATCAACACTCCCAAATACAGCATTCTCAAGTGATTCTGAAAGCAAACACCAAGGTTTTTCAAATTTCATCCTGAATGAACATCCCCGGGCCAAATTAACAAACATATCAATCTCAAGCTTGTCAAGTTCAAGAATGTAGAAACCCCCCCTCAGGTATACAATTATAGACATGCCTGTCTGTTAACATGAATCTGGTCTCCAAAGTCAGCCATTTCCTGTTCCAATGCAAAGTGGAAACTTTAGACCCTATAACTTGCTGCTGACACTGAAGTTCAATGAGAACATTCTGATATGCAGCAGTTACAGACTGGCAAAACTCAAATGCATCAAGAATTTCAACATGGAACAAATTACATCACCACTATTGTGTGCTCTCTCATTAAAGTTCAGATAAAGTTTCTGATGTGTTCTGCAGTGACAAGGGGGCCTAAATGAATAAGAACCTCCAGAGATACTGTAGGTGACTCTTCTGCAAATTGTGCAACGCACATGTTGCAGTATGGTCCAACTTAAGCCTGTCAAACAATAATAGAATGTTCAACACCCATGCACATATACATACCTCTGCCTCATAGTGGTCAACATTTGGATAAAGGACTGCAACCAGATTATCAAACTTGGGGTCATCTCTCAAGGAACGTCGACTTGCGCAGTGAGCTCGACAAGCAGGACATTCATTATTTCTGAGTCACAGTATATATTATGCCACAATCAACATGGATATCAAACTTTACAACACACATGTAATCAACCAAACAGATTGAACAATTAATTGGTCAAGATATCAACTCAACATTGCTGCACTTATATTCTCCTGGTAACAGAACAGGAAACTGGCAACAAAGCACCAGGAACTAGCAACACTATTTCAAGAAAATGGCCTTCTATATACTCATTGCAGTGAGAAACCATACTCCACCAACATTTAACAATCTGCAGTATGAGAGCAAAGAAGGCCACAGCACATGAATGGCAACACTTTTTCAGGAGTTGAATAAGAACTCTGTTTAAAGATAACAAGGAATTGTGTGACTGGAGAACAACTTAAACTTGCAGTGAGTTTACCATGTGTAATGTGATACACTAAATCCTAGATTCACAATTAGCCAAACAAGTCCGATCCTGTTTTTAAGAAATTCACAGAAATGGAAAAAAGGTAATTTCAGGCTTGACTAGGGCAAACACTCTTACCCAAGCCGCATGGATTTATCAATACACTCTCTGCAGAATCGATGGAGGCACTCCATCACTGTTCTTGTCTTCCTTATGATGCCTGCCCAAATGAAGACAAGCAAGCAGTTGATGAGGAATTCCACAACCAACTCTATAAACTTTTACACAGAAAATTCAGTACAGAGTATTTTCAAACAACATTGAGAGGAGGCTCAGCTCTGATACCAAGACAAATGGGACACTGCATCTCTTTCCGTATGTCTGGAAGACAGACAGACATGTACCTGCACCAAACGAAACAGATATGAAAGTTGAGAGCACTCAAAGAAGTTCCATTAAGACATTTTCATTGTTGCCAAGCAGAAGCCAAGCTCCCAGAGGAAAATGCATTCTCACCCATCAGTGTGCACCTACTACTCTCCAGAAGACTCCACATGCATACAGCCTTTGTCTAATACTTTGCACATCACTCTCCAAGCTTAGCTTCTGTCCACCTACCTAGACATCTTCTGGCAGCAGCAGCAGTACATACCATGACCATCTCAGAGGACCTAGCTCTCAAAGAATTTTGGTTCTCAAAAAATGGGAGGAAGCAACACTTTTCAACAGGAGGATGTCAAAGAAAAACCACAGAGGTGATCTGCATTCTAATCATCAGCTGATCAGCAACAACATGCTTGCTAATTTTTGTCTGTGGAAATAAAAGTCTCTTCTTCCAATTGCACAAGGGTGGGGAAAGCAAATTGAAGATTCTGTATTGGACTCTCTGTATCCAGCAGCAGCTACTTCACCAGCTGCTATTACAGTAGGTTGTGGACTCCCATTTTAGATATAGATACACAATCAATGGAGCACAACTTCAAGTGCAAGCAGGCAGGTGAATCTTAGCCTCACTAGCCGATGCATGTATGTAATCTATCTATCCTTCACTCTGTGTGTGTATGTGTGTGTGTGTGTGTGTGTGAGAGAGAGAGAGAGAAAGAGAGGCAATCTTCCAGTTAAGAAAGCGAGAAGCTTAATAATACTGTGCACCAGTCAAGATTTGCAACTTCGAAATAGGTATGAAGAGTACGAGCAACATACTGTTCGTCGTCATCGTCGCCGTTTGAAGGTGGTGAGTCTGATGATGCACCTGTCATGTTGTAACATAACCAACAACGACAACAAGAACGAAATCACATTCAGCGGCATAGATTCTTACAACAGGCTACAACAATTTCTGACATCGCGTAAGAGGAAGAAGAAGCATCGCCGTCGTCGTCCGCCCCAGAGACGAGAGATCGTTTTAATTAACGAAGAAGAAGAAACATCCTTCTTCGCAAGTTGCTTGCCCCTCACATCATCATCATCGTCGCAACAAAACAATAACAACGAAGAAAAATTCTCGGAAAACATGATGATGATGTTGTTGTTGTTGCTGCTGCTATTATTTCTTCAAATTGTTTGTGTGAGAGATAAAGAGCGGCTACAAAAAAACTATGGCGTATCGACACAAAACTTGCGATAATAGATAATGCTTGTAGAGAGCTTTCTTCTTCTTCTTCTTCTTCTTCCCTGGTCTTGGATCTCGCTGTTTGCTATAATTCTGTGCTAGCAAACGGAAGCGATGGATCACGTGATACAAAACCTTGCGTTGCAGATCTAATAATTACAAGTCAAAAATCAAGCTAACATGTCGCAATTGGAGCTGCTGCAGGCAGGCAAACTCCCTCTCGTCGCTCCCTCCCGAGAAAGCAAGCCAAGCCAAGCATATTGTTGCTGTTTCTACGTGTATTTGTTTCTACAGAAGAAGAAGGACGAAGCAAAAACACAACACCTGCAATAATAATAATAATAATAATAATAATGCACACACGAGACGAGACGAGACGAGACGAGAGAGAGAGAACACATTTGTTTGTAGTATTTTACCGTCATCATCAGCACGATCAGGTGGATCCGGAGAAGAGCCGAGCTCTGCACGCCCTTGAGCAGCTGGCATTGCTGCACCACTGAAAAAAAACTCTTCTCTTTTCCTCCCACTTTCTTTTTATTCCCTTCCCTTGCCTGCTCTCTCTCTCTCTCTCCGCAATCTATCTATATATCTATCTATATATCTCTTTCCCCCGTCCAGTGTGCACCGTTTGTTACTCCCTGAATCTGAACACAACGTTGTCATGTCACGATTCCCGGCTCTGCTGCTCCTGTCCCATTCTCCTCTCTTTCTTCTCCCCGAACAGCAAAGTGACCGTCTGGAAAGATTGCGTGAAGACGGACGCTGTTCTTGAGAAGACTTCGTTTGTGCGTTGAGTGCGCGTGTGCGTACGTTGTTACTTCAATCCTCCTCCTCGTACTCCTCCTCCGCCTGTCCTCTCTCTCTCTCTCTTTCTCCCGCACACAATTCTCTCTCTCTCTCTCTCTGCGTCTCTCTCTGTGCACTACTTACTCCACACAACCCTCTCTCCCTCTTTCCCCGGATGTCCACCAATCCATCCCACCCGCTCTCACCGAACCCAATCTGAACCTAAAACCCAGCCTAATCATGCACCCTAATTCTTTCTCCTCTGTCTGTGTGTATGTGTGTGTGAGTTTCTCTCTCTCTCTCTCTCTTTTTATTCTCTCTCTCGACTCTCGTCAAACCTTTGATTTGTTTGTTTGTTTGTTGCAGGAAGCGTTTATGAGATTCGGTACCAGAGCTGCTTCTTACGAGTCTGATAATTGGACGAGGTCCGGGACGACGACGCGTTAGGCAGGACAAATTAGAGAAGAAGAACGGGGAGGACGAGGAGGAGGAGGAGGAGATCTTTTGTTGTTGCATTATGAACTTCTTTCTGCTTTTCTGCTACTACCCATCTACCTCTCAAAGCAAAAGGAGCAGCCAGAAGTTTTCTATGGAACCAGAAGAAGATGCTGGAGAAATGAGATTCAAAATTGTTCAGAAGAAGACGACTAAGCAGCATTGACATACTTCTGAATAATTTGTCATCTGTCAGTCCCCCCCAAGTTTCCTGTGGAGACAGATGCAGAATCAAACCTGTCTCAAAACCATATATCAGTAAAAGTTTTTCTTGACTGCAAGGGTTTTCTGTGGAGAGAAGAAGAGATGCCAGAAACAAAAACTGAGACATACATTATCAGTATAAATTTCTTTGTTGACTGCAAGTTTTCAGCTGCTAGAATGAAATCTGTCAAATACAGCAGTTGAGTTTTCTCAACTGCAAGTTTTCTGTAGAGATAGAGAGCCAAATGTCTCTGGAGAACAGTTGCAATCCTTGGCATAGAAAGAATGGAGCATTATCAGTCAATTTAGAGTTCCATTTTGCCTCCAGTCTACATATGATCTTGTGGTTGATCAATCTTGAGGTTGTTGGCTTGAATCCCTTGCAAGCAGAGTACTCTCAATGGAGCTGGGAGCACCGGGCTTTCCCGAGGATGGTTGTTGTTGTTGCAGGAAGGAGAATACCCATGGTCAAATGCTACTCTCAAAACCTGGAGTCTGGTTGTTGCCTCAGGAACAGCAGTGTTAGGATGGATTCTCAAAAGAAAGGAAGCAAGAATTAGCTCTAGAGATGATAGGATCAACAGATGCAGATCATAGGGAGCAATTGTACCTGTCAGAGAGGAGAGACATGCTGTTGTGCAATTCTTCAATCTGCTGTGGTTCATGGCCTGATGGAAGTACTACAGTGTGCCTTTGCTTGGAGTATGATGAGTACTTGAGCAAACACACAACCATACTAAGAAGTGATTCAAAAACAGTCCATAAAATTTTGGTCAAGAAGCAGCAACCTGAGCAGCCAGCATTGTGAGGTCACTGAATCTGCAAATGCAGTTGCTTTCTTTCCCACTTGGCAAGCAAGAGATGTTGGTCATAGAATATCCATGGTCAAATGCTAATCCTCAAACCTGCCCATGCACTCAGAGGTTAGTGGACATCTGCTACAAGTAGAACAGCTGGTGTTTGCTATTTGTTTGCAAGGCATAACTCAACTGGATTCTCTGGCACTGGATAAGACAAGAAAGTTCTAAAGGTTGAAGGGGCTGACAATTGAGATTGTCAACAAGCCTTTTTGTGCTGGAACACTGCAAAGAGTTGATCCTTTGCACAGTGTTTCAATGTTGCAGTGAATTAACAAAGAGAGAACTAGAGAGGTTCATAGGCATGTAAACTCAAATAGTTTGCTTCTGCTTGGTGGAAGTATAACAGTACACAGTTGAAGGTATGCACTGACCTGATTCCATTACCTGACAGGTCTGCTTGGACCTACTCAAGTTTTTCAAGAAAGGCTACTTGCCCATGTGACTGAGCAGGATCTTAGGTTGCTGCAAGGGGTTAGACAGCCACCATAATTCTTTGAGAAAAACTAATGGGTCATAAACTGAATTGGGAGACTAGATTGGAAAATCAACCTCTTTTTATGCATGACTGTTGCGTGAGAAGCAACAGTTCAAGATTATTACCATCAGCAGTCCTCAACAATGTGAGACAAACTGGGAAAATTTCTCGGTGCACCCAGGTATGTAGAAATCCTATGAATTGAAAATGACTACCACATCTGTAGAGATTTCAATCAGTTTTGTGAAGAAATGCTCCATCCTAGAATACAATCAACTTGATCATTGCTGTTATCATGTTCACAACCACTCACAATCCTTACATACATCAAATGCTTGCCCTCAGCCACCTACCCCTATCCCAGACCGATGAAGAGAAACTTCACCACTCTTTGCAGAATGTTCTAGCATCTTGGACAGTCATCAAACACATGTACCATTCCAATAGCTAATAACTTTTTGCTGGTAAGAAATTTTACTTGATTGCACCCAAGAACACATCACATTCTTGTGAGGCAGATACTAATCACTCTAGTCAATGAACTTTGAAAAAAAAATGCAGAGTTAGTGTTTTCTGACATTATTAGTGAAGCTCCTGCAAATACACTCACAGTTCATGATTTCTCTTCGCACATCCAAGTTCTTGTCCTGCAGAAATTTGAGTTGAGCCAGAGACTAAATACCAATGCTCCACCTGCACCAGGCACCAAACAAGACTGTCATACCCCCAAGCACACTGGCTCCCCTTTCCTGGCAACCAGTCTTGATTACACATCTTTCTGCATTATCCTCAAAGCTGACTTTGACTCAAATCAAGATTAGCACCTTTCAAAACAATGCCTGTTGTACCACAATGGTGTAACAAGACTCTCCATATAATGATCACTCTATTATCTTCTGTGCATGGTGAGATCAAAGTGAATCTAATTGCCTAGAGAGAATGTCTTCCTAACAGTACCTTGTGTACATGCTTGAGCACTGGTGTTGGAAGAACAAGCTTGCACTCAATTCATTGTCAATTTAAGAAGTTGCTATTTTCTACCAGCTGTGTAGCTTCAGGGAGCTTGATGAAGACAACCGATCTTTGATTTGATGTTTTCAAAAAACATTGCTCTATGCTTTGCCACAAGCTGCACCAACCACCTTCAGTGGAAATCAGTTAATCTGCACCATTCCTCTTCTTCCAACCTCAGTTGATCCATGAGCAAATCAATGTTCCAACAGTCAAACTACAGCAGTGGCTCTGTAGCAAAATAATCAAGTTCTTTGACACACCCTATTCTGAGGGTGGGAATTCAAATTGCTGTGAAGTTGCTGTTTCAATCCCATGTCTTTCAAGACTTCAACCAGTGAGTACGGTCAGGTCTTAACACAACCACCAAAAATGCTGCAATGGAGGCCACAAGAATGCCCAACAGAGATAGGAGCCTTGTTGCTAGATCAATGTGTGTGCTTGCAAAGAAAGCAGCTGAAGTTGCAGCACTCTGCCAAATCTTCCATTGAGCAAAGGCAGCCTCCTGTTCACATAAGGCCCAAAATAAAATCTTGGTATTGTGGAATCGACCTTCATCTCAACTAGACCATGAATTTCACAATTCACACAAACATCAATAGGTCAGACAATGTTGTAATGTCAAAACCAGTAAGCAAACTGCAGAGGACCAAGTGCGCACAGTATCATGGGGGTAGAGGATGCCAAGAAGAGCACTGATCTGTGTGTTGAATGTTGCATCACCCACACCCCATGCAATTGCCAGGCCCGCAAGCAACATGTAGTCAGTCCACCCAGCCATGTACCTGTATTGGATGCAGAGGAAGTTCAATCAACTGTATGATGCACCCTACTCATATGTCTCCATGTAAATATCACATGACTGTACCTACAAAGTAGTTGAGGTTGCTAGTTACAGCTTGTGAACACAGCATATAAAGAGAATGTCATTGAACCTTCAACTTACTCTTGTTTGCAGAAAAATATCATCAAAACAAGGGCCTGTGTAATTGCACCCGCACATGTGATGATCGCAATTGACACCAGCCCTGTTGAATATTTGCCTGCTACCAATGATCCCTGCCCACCTCTACCAAGGGTCACTAGACATGCCCAAAGAAGTATAGAATCTATAGTTGTTGTCAACAATTGAACAAGTCTCAATTTTGTAAACCCACCAGCACCCACAAGGTCATAATAGTCGCAAGCAAATCAGGAAAAAGAAAATTGGATAAGATTGCTGAACAAGCTCAAACATAATTCAGGGAAGACTTAGCTTACAATGGCATCAGCAGCACCATAAATAGCCATCACACCTCCAACCCATGATACACCAAAAGCTGGGGTGATTATGTCCCTGGTGAAATCGCCCCTGCAGCAGGTAGCTTGTCCAGGCAAGCAAGGTGAACAATGCAGACAACACAAACCTAGAGTGTTTAGGTGTATATGCATAGAGCATTTACAGGAGAGAAAAGTTTGAAAAGCCAAGGAGGATAGACACAAAGAGCACCTACCAGATAAAGGCCTGCTGCAAACCAGTGTATACTAAGAGCAATATCAGTAGCAGCATCTTCTTTTCAAATAGCAGTGCGAAAGTGCTCTTCACAAAAGAACGGTTATATATGGCAGAATTGACTGAATCACTTCGTAGCAGGGGTGGCCCAAATTTGAGTATTTGACCATGTGGTCTCAAAAGGAGGGCAAACACAGTGCCCACAGTCATACTTCCCAGAAACACAATGAAAAGCTGCACTGTGCCTGGAGTGGCCTGATGTGGATCCACTGCTGAACTCTGTTCACAAGACTTGTTTAAGTAAGAAACAACTGGTAGTGAAACCCTAAACCAGAAACATGTCTTTATCTACATCACCTGGACCCTCAAGAGTATAACTTCCCTGGAATTTCACATACCGTAGAAGTGAATTCTTGCATGTAAAGACCCAACCATGAGATGGATCAGGCTTAATGACAGTAGCATGTAAAAAATAGTCAAGTAAGCTCCCCATGAACTAGAAATTTCCAATGAAAATGCTTGAGCCAAGTGATGTTGATGGGCACCCACCTTTTCAAATTGCAACAAGGCCAGTGATATAAGATTGCCAACCACCTGAAACCCCAAAACTAGTGTTACGAGTGCGGTTCCAATAGAAATGTTTCAGTGAAAAAAACCTCAACATGCTCAGTGATACACCCTTCAGAAAAATGAAGTCCAAAACCTCAGCTTAAAATTTTGGACTTGTTCACGTTCCTTCAGTTCTGGCTCATTTTGTGCTTAATGATAAGCATGGAACCTGATTGGATGCAAACACGCCCCAGAATTGCCCATTGAAAGTCCCTATAGCTGTGGCTTCTGTGATGTTGCATGCAGCTGCATGACTCTTGGCTGCAAATGTCAAGTAAGTACCCTGTGAATGCCCAACAATCTATTGTCAGCAATTTACCTCCCAGTCCATGCTTGTCAGAGTACCTTGTTCTACCAAAATCATACTACTATAGGATTGATGTCATTACCCAAGGAAGACAAATGTCACATGGCCATTCTCACAGACATCTATGATGATGCAATTGAAGGAACACCACATCCAAATCAAAAATAATATTATCATCTCCATCTGAATTGCATAAAGAGAATCTGTCACCTCTGCAACCCAAAGGATGGAGGCTGTAAATCCCAGAAATACAGATGCAGGAATCATGGTGTACCTGGCAAACACAACAGGGTTTTCTGGTAAGAAGTTTCTTGAACTTGACAACTTGTGACTCTTCAATCTGAGGCTCTTCAGTACACAGAACCACTGGGTATGTGCTAATCTCACCTCGTGGATTCATTGGAAACCACAGGAATGAAGGGCATTCATTATATCAACCCAAAATTTCCATCACTGACGTTGTATAGCATCAGGTTCCAGCAGCAATATGCACCTACTTCAGTATTTTGCCATTATCAGCCACACAGCTATTGCAGCACAACCTACAATCTACAACTGAAAATCTAATGAGTGCTTTGTAAACATGAACTTGGAAGGAGCTCGTGAGTGACAAAATGCAGCTGAAAATGCAAAGCCCTCAGGATTCGTGATCAACAAACTAGACATCCAAAGCCTTGGAGCATTTCCACTAGTGCTAAGTATGTGGCCCTGCACCGAAAATCTAGGATGAGGTGCAGTAGTCATATCCAGTGAATCCACTAGCAGACATGCTGTGATTCTGGAAAAATGCACAGCTTCCAGGGCCCTGGAGGAGCCCTGGAAGAGTCTAATAAATACAATCAAATCATATTTATTGACTGCTCCTTGTTTCTGATTCGCTAGATAGTTTGATTCATCAAGGTGGGTTGCTACTAGTAGTCTCCTACCTATTTGCAGTCCCAGCTTTAGTTGTATGGATAGGATTGGAAGAAGGTAAATACCTAAAACTTGGATGTGAGAAATATTTTTGCAGGGTCAAATACTGAGCACTGCTGGAGATGCTCTTACATACACTGTAGCAGTGACAGAAAGCCAAAATACTCTCAGCTGCTGCTGCTGCTACCTTGTATGGCATATAGATTAGTGTTTAGATTCCATGGCTTACCAGGATGGGAAGATGTTGGCTGCAATGAAAGCCCAGTAACCTGACAGACCAAAGAGAATAGCATTCTTGGAACCCAGCCACATGACCATGAAAGGTGACCCCAAAGATGAAATGGTCAAAGAAAGATACAGCAAGGCCAAGGATGTTGATCCCAGACCATCAGTCTGCGTACACCACCACCACAAAGCTTCAGTGTTAAAAGTGTGTGTCTATCCCTGCCGCAATGAATCTAACGCTTAACAAGAGACGCAAAGCTGCTAAGAGAGACACTTACCACATGAAGACTGCTTTCCAGATTCTGTATAGCTCCATAGGCGAGGAAGACAAAGAGGAAGCTCAAACTGAGCATATGCAGATCTCGCACAGCCGGGCTCCAATTCCCATCCATGGAATCGGAGCGTCTTAGAACTGGGACATTATCGCGGTCCTGTCGTTGCCAAGCTTCCACAACACTCGGCGAGCGATGGAAGAAGGAATCGTCCTCAGAATCCGCCGCCGCTACTTCACTGACGGCCTCTACGGCAATGATATCCGAACGATTAGACATTCCTGATGCTGCTGCTTAGGGTTTGGGGTTTTTTTTTCGCCGCTCCAAAATCCAAAACTCGCTAGGGTTTTATGCTGCTCCCCCTCTCGAGCTTTCACACAAATAGCAGCAAACGGCATGGGCCTCCCGCTGCGATCTGCGAACGAGCGGAGCTTAGCTTTCGGCGCGGAAAGTTCAACGACGTCAAACAACAATGCCTCTCTACTAACAACTCTTCTATATCTATCAAAAGTTTATCAGTTCAACGATACGAGACTAGTACTAAACCATAAAATCTCCCACCCTCATATCTCTCCTCTCCCCCTTTTCAGAAACAAAGTCAGGAACGCTACTGCAATAGTATCAAAAAACTCCGTTTGTCGCACCCCCTACGATTGCATTCGCAAACAAACACAATGTATCCCGCATGCTTGCATGTTGAATAGCAGTAGGGAAGAATCTCATTGATTACTATGAATAAGGTTCTCACTCTACAATAGAGCAGCAGCAGCTAATTCTGCAATAAAGAACGGTAAAGTTCCAAACCATCTGCACTCCACCTAGTTCTTGTTGTTGTTGTTGTTCTTCTTCTTCTTCTTCTTCTTGCCTGGTCGATTCTTCAAGCCAGTAGTTTATTCGGCTTTCAATCACAACGCGCATGCACAAACGGACATGCTCTTGCTGCGGCTAAGACATCGGGAGAGAAAAGAAGAACAGATTTCCCATTCATGAGATGTCTCTGCGGTTTCTCTCCTGTGAAATCGCCGCTGTGCAGCGGCGCACGAAGAGCGAAGGAAGAGAGAGAGAGAGAGAGAGAGAGAAGAGAGCTCGACGAACGGACGAACCAACCAACCAACGGAAGAACGGACAGACCGAGTAATGAACATTACAGTGAACGATAGGCCGACTGAACAAAGAATATGACGAACGAAAAGGGGAACTGAACAAACGAAACGTTGGTAGTTAGACTTGCTAGAATATTCCATGACAGAAGGAAAAAAATAATTTAATTTTTTCTTTGGTGTTTTTTTTTTTGGGGGGGGCGGAGACGTCCAAGG
>Ga0209611_10005853_pt1 | contig 20421 bp, 21 predicted proteins | sample S1TSphgellanicum_3_FD_187693 | JGI IMG/M metagenome (GOLD analysis project Ga0209611, IMG submission 187693) | Host-associated microbial communities from peat moss isolated from Minnesota, USA - S1T2_Fc - Sphagnum magellanicum MG (SPAdes) (version 2) | ecosystem: Host-associated > Plants > Peat...
ACCGTGCAAGCGCTCCAACTCGCCCGCACCAAAGGACTGGATCTGATCGAGGTCTCCCCGACGGCGGTGCCGCCGGTCTGTCGCATCAGCGACTACGGACGTCTCAAATACGAACAGTCGAAGAAAGACAAAGACGCGCGCAAGAAGCAGAAAAACTACGAATTGCGCGAGGTCAAGCTCCGCCCCAAGATCGAGACCCACGACTACGAAGTCAAAGCCCGCATGGCCGAACGGCTCTTGCAGGACGGCGGCAAAGTCAAAGTCACGATCATGTTCCGCGGCCGCGAGATCACGTACACGTCTTTTGGTAAACGGCTCCTCGATCGCATGGCCGTCGATATGACGAATATCGCGATCGTCGAACGCGAGGCAAAACTCGAAGGCAAGAATATGTTCATGATCCTCGCGCCGCGCGCGGTGCCGCTGGGTCCGCCGAAATTCACGCACGTGAAAGATTCGGTGGTCGACGCGGCGGTCAAAGCGCAGAACGAGGAACATCCGGACGATCACGATCACGACGATCACGAACCGGAAGACGCACCCCAACCTCAAGCGACTCAGCCTCAGACATCCGACCCCGTGGGAGCCTAGTTGTGCCGAAGATCAAAACTCATCGTGGAACCGCCAAGCGCGTCAAAGTGACGGGGACCGGGAAGGTCATGCACCGTCACCAGTTCAGCGGCTGCGGCCACATTCTCAGCAAGAAGACCCGCAAGCGTAAACGGAACTTCCGTCGCGATCAGCCCGTCTTCGCCGGCGATCTCAAGCGCTTTGCGCCGCAGATCCCGTACCTTCTGTAAGGAACTGATCGAAGATGGCACGCATCAAGCGCGGCGTTCACGGTATCAAGCACCGCCGCAAAGTCATGAAGCTCGTCAAGGGCTTCCGCGCCGCTCGCCGGCGCAATTATCGCGTTGCGAACGAAGCGCTGCTTCATTCGCTGGCGTACGCATTCCGCGATCGCCGCGTCCGCAAGCGCGATTTCCGCTCGCTCTGGATCACCCGCATCAACGCGGCCGCGCGCCGCGAAGGCCTGAACTACTCGCGCCTGATGGCGGGACTCAAGAAGAGCGGGATCAACGTCAACCGGAAGGCCCTGGCCGATCTCGCCGTGCACGACACGGTCGCGTTCAACCAGCTGCTCTCGGTCGCCAAAGACTCGCTCGGAAAAACGACCGCCGCCTAACGGCGGCGGCGTCTAGTCGCTGCGCAGGACCGCTGTCGTAGCGACCGCCAAGGCCGCCGACGTAAAGAGTCCCATCGCAGTCGCAACGGCGATCGCCAAACGATCGCCGATGTTCCACCGCTTCCGCTTGGCGCCGGCGTCGCTCTCGCCCAAGGGGGCGGGCGAGACCGACGCCGACGTTGGTTTCGGCGCGGTGGATGGACCATAGACCGTCCCACCCATACGAAGGATCATGTGCCGTGCTCGGCTTCGGGAGGCTGGCCCGCGGGGTGCTCATCAGAACGGATTCCGATGCGGAAGCTCGCGTTTTCGGCCGCGTCCGCCCCGAGCAGCCGCCGGAGTGCGCGCACGCGTCGTCGCATGGGAGCCATCGCCCGTGCGGTGAAGGAGCCTGGACGTTGGATCTGCGACATCGGCCGTTCCTTTTCGGGCGGTAAGGGGTTCATCACGGCCAAGGTACCACCGCGACCGTCGACGGATCGTCGCACCGAACCGCAGCTCGAGGTCCGCCTTCTCGGCGAGCCCGCTTTCGCATACGGCGGCGAGCCGCTGCGCTTCGGCGCTCCGCCGCGGTCGCTCGAACTCTTCGCCTATCTCTTGCTGACCCGGTCCGCTCCGGTCGCCCGGGATCGCCTCGCTGCGCTCTTCTGGCCGGACGTCACCGATAGCGAGGCTCGCGCCGATCTGCGCCGCCACCTGTACTATCTGACGACCCGGGCGCTGCCCGCGGGGCCGGACTGGTTCGTCGGCGACAAGCGCATCGTCCAATTCAATCCGGCGCTGGCGCTGCGCTTCGACGTCGAGGAATTCGAAACGCTCGCCGCCGATCCGGCGCGCGCCGCCGAGGCCGCGGCGCTCTATCGCGGCGATCTGCTGACATTCGTCGACGCCGATTGGCTCGTGCCGCACCGCGACCGGCTGCACGAGCGCGCGGTCACGCTGCTCGAGGGACTGGTCGCCGAGGCCGGTGCGGCCGGGGACACATCCGCCGTCGTGCGCTTCGGCAAGGCGCTCGCCGCGATCGAGCCGTGGCGTGAGTCGGCGGCGGTCGCGCTGATGCGCGCGTACGGTGAACGCGGCGATCGGGCCGCGGCCCGCCGCGTCTACCGCACCCTCGTCCGCGCGCTCGCCGAAGAACTCGGCGTCGAACCCGAACCGGCAACGCGGGCGCTAGCGGAGACGCTGCTGCGTACGCCGCGCGCGCGAAATCTCGCCGCGGTGCCGGCCCGGCTGACCCGGATGTTCGGCCGCGACGATGCGCTGCGCGAGCTCGGCACGACGCTGCAGCACGAGCGGGTCGTCTCGCTGGTCGGCGCGGGCGGCGTCGGCAAGACGCGGCTCGCGCAAGAGTTCGCGCGCTCGGCACGCTTTCCGGACGGCATCGCCTACGTCGAACTCGCCTCGATCGTCGCGGACGAACGGGTCGAAGGCGCCGTCGCAGCCGCGGTCGGCGTACGCGAAGAACACGGCTTGGGCCTCGATGAGGCGCTGGCATCGGAATTACGCGATGCGCGGCTGCTCTTGATCGTCGACAACTGCGAGCACGTGCTCTCCGGCGTATCGCGCACGATCGACCGGCTCGCGCGCGCCGCACCCGGCGTACGGTTTCTAACCACCAGCCGCGAGCCGCTGCGGATCGAAGGCGAGCGCGTCGTGCGGGTCAATGCGCTCGGCGAAGCGAGCGGCGCGGCGCTCTTCGCCGATCGCGCGCGCGCCGCGGGCGCCGCGGAGGGCGCCGACGATCGTGCGCACGGCGCGATCGCACGCCGGCTCGACGGATTGCCGCTGGCGATCGAGCTCGCGGCCGCCCGCGCGTATGCGTTCAGCGTCGACGAGATCATCGCCAAACTCGACGACCGGCTCGCGCTGCTCAGCGAAGGCTTGCGCACCGCGGAACCGCGCCAACAAACGATGCGCGCGCTGCTGGATTGGAGCGTCGACTTGCTCGCACCCGGGGCGCGCGCCGCTTTTCTCGCGCTCGCGATGGTCAGCGGGCGCTTTACGCGCGCGGCCGCAGACGCGATCATCGGCAGCCCGGCCGAGCTCGACGATCTCGTCGCAAAATCGCTCGTCGTCGCCGAAGCAGAGTCGTTCTTCTTCCTCGAGACGACGCGCGAATATGCGCGCGAGCGTCTCGCTGGCGAAGGCGATCCAAACGCGGTCGGGACGCGCCTCCTCGGGTACGCGATGAGCGTCGCGAACGCCGGCTACGTTTCGCTACGTACGATCGAACGCGATCCGTGGATCGCGCAGCTCGACGCGGAGCTCGACACGCTGCGCGCGGCCCTCGAGTGGGGCTTCGCCGATCCCGTGCGCGCGCGGCGCGCGAGCGCGATCGCGGCGGAACTCGATCTCTACTTTTGGGATAGCTCGCGCACCGCGGAGGGCGCGCGCTGGATCCGCCGGGCGATCGCCGCGCTCGACGTGCAGGCGCCCAAGGAGCTCGTCGCGCGCGTCTGGCTCGCCGCCGGGTGGCTCTTACCGGACGGATCGGAACGGATCGCGGCCGCGCTCCGCGCACTCGAACATCTCGACGATTTACCCAGCGAACGCCATCGCGGACGCGCCTTTCTCGGCTTCGCCTACGCGACGCAATACGTCGCCGAACGGCGCGCGGCGGCGGCTGAAGCGCTGGCGCGCGCGTTCCGGATCGCGAGCGACCTCGGCGATGAGTTCACGCTCGCGTACGTGCTCCATCTGCAAGGCGACATCGCGATCCGCAACCGCGATCGGCACGGCCTCGCGCTCTATCAAGAATCGCTCGACTACTATCGCAAACACGGCGACCGGCGCGGCTACGCGTTCGTCACCACCAACCTCGGCGAGTTCGCGAGTTCCAACCGCGATTACGAAACGGCCGCGACGTACGCCGATGAAGCGCTCGCGGCGCTGCGCGCGCTCAACGAACGCCGCTTCATCCCGATCGTGATGGCGAACGCCGCCATGTATCGCCTGCTGCAAGGCGCGACTGCCGTCGCGATCGAGATCGCGCGTGAAGGCTCGGAGCTGGCGCGGCTCGACGAATTGCCGCTCGAGACGACGCTCTTCGCCACCGTGTTCGCCGCGATCGCGGCGCAGCGCGGCGACCTTCCCGCCGCCGCGCGGCTGACCGCGGTCGCCGATCGCTATCTCAAAGCGATCTCGGCAACGCGCGATCCGACGGAAGCCGAACTCACCGCGCACACCGAAGCGCTGATCCGCGGCGGCCTCGAGGCCGGCGCCGTCGCGCGCTATCGTGCCGAAGGCGACGCCGCCGATCCCTACCTGTTGATGGACGCCGTCGTCATCGACTAACGCGCGCGCCGAGCGCCCACAAGACGGCGATCTGCGTCTTCGCATCGCGCAACTCGTCGCGCTCGATCATCGCGCGCACGTCGTCGAGCGCAAAGGTGCGGATCGTGATGTCTTCTCCCGCATCGAAGTCGGTCTCGCCCACGGTCCAGCGTTCGGCGACGAAGAAATGCAAGAGCTCGTTGCAGAACCCCGGCGCAGAGTACGCACCCCAGAGCCGGCGCACCGACGCGGCGCGGAAGCCCGTCTCTTCGCGCAATTCGCGCAGCGCCGCCGCCTCGGGCGTCTCGCCCGCATCGATCCCGCCGGCGCAGCATTCCCACGTATACGCGGCCAGCGGCACGCGATATTGGCGCACCAGCACGATCTCATCGGGCGAGGGCATCGGCACGACGACGACCGCGCCGGAATGTTCGACGACCTCGTAGTCGTGCGGCCCCTGCGGCGTCTCGATGGTGTCGACGCGCACGTTGATGATGTTTCCGTCGTAGACGCGTCGCGATGCGAGGTTTTTCACGGTGCCGATCCGCCCGCCGCGCGTTCGCGGATGCGTGCCGCGACGATGATGATGTCGAAGACGATCGCGACCTCGAAGGCGGCGATGCACGAACCCGGCAGCCATTTCGCGGGCCACAGGATCTCCCACAACGCGAGCGCCCCGCCGACCAGATAGGCGACGGAGCGCGTGATCGTCACGCGCGCATCGGCCGGGGCGGCCGCATAGGTGCGGCGAGCGTTCACGAACCCCGCGATCAGGGCGACGGCGATGAGGATCGCCGCGGGGATTCGGTAACCGGCCAGCACGTGGATCAGGATGCGGCCGCCGAAGAGAACCAGGAGCGCGATCAGGGCGAGGGCGGCGATTTCGAATCGCCGCGATGCTGTGGTGGACACGAGGCGAAGAGGCTTCCATGCCCACCGTCCTCGGCCCCCACAACCCGCGCATCGAGGCCGTCCGCGAACTGAAAACGCCGCGCGGCCGGCGCGACCACGGGCGCTTCGCCGTCGAGGGCGCGACCCTGATCGAAGAAGCCCGGCGCAGCGGGTTCGAGCCGCGCGAACTCTACGGGACCGAGGCGGCGCTCGCCGCCCACCGCGGGCTCGTTCCGGCGCAGACGCCCGTCTTCCAAGTCCCGGACGCGGCCTTTGCCCGGCTCTCCGATGTGGAAACCCCGCCGGGACTGCTCGCGGTGCTCGATCTGCCGGCCGGCGACCTCGCCACGGTCCTCGCCGGGGCGGGTCCCGTGCTCCTCTTGGCGGGGGTGAACGACCCCGGCAACGCCGGGACGCTGGTCCGCTCGGCGGAGGCATTCGGGGCGGCGGGGGTCCTATTCGGCCGCGGCGGCGTCGATCCGTACAGCCCGAAGGTGGTGCGGGCCGCGATGGGTTCGCTGTTCCGCCTGCCCATCGCGATCGTCGAACCGGAGGAACTCCTGGCCGCGGCCGCGGCCGCAGGGCGGGCGGTCGTCGCCACCGACACCACCGGCGACGACCTCGATCCGCTCGCGCTGCCGCCCGACGCGATCGTCGCGATCGGCAACGAGCGCCGCGGCGTCCGCGACTGGCTGCCGCGCTGGGACCGGGCGGTCCGCATCCCGCAGTCGGCGCACACGGAGAGTTTGAACGCCGCGGTCGCGGGAAGCATCCTGCTTTATGCCTTCTCGCGAGCCCGGCCGGGTGCTGTCAAGTAGCTGTCAAGTGCGCGAAGAACCTATATTTGTCAAGACTTGGCGGCTCACTAGGCCGATGCTATAGTAGGCGGACTTAGCGCGGTTTCATCCACTTTCTCATGCTGTGAAGAGGGGTTCGCTTACACCGATGCGCACTGCGGAAATCTTCTGGAAACTCTTCGCCAATACCGGGTCCATCAACGCGTACATCATGTACCGTCACCTGCATCCCGGTCCCGCAACATCGTAGGCCCGATCGTCACCGACTAAAACCCTCACGAACGCCCGGAAAGGTCCGGGCGTTCGTTTTTGTTTAACTGATGCGACCGACATCATGAGCGATTTGGATGACAATGTGACGGCCCTGGCCGCGCGGTTCGATGCCGCGCTCGCTGCCGCCGAGAACGAACGCGCCCTCGACGAGGTGCGCGTCGCGTTTCTCGGGCGCAGCGGCGAAGTCACGGCCGTGCGGCGCGGCATCGGCGCGCTGCCGCCGGCAGAGCGGCCCGAAGCCGGCAAGGTGATCAACGCAGCCGTCGAGTCGATGGAAGCGAAACTCGCGGCCGCGCTCGCGCGCCTCGCGGCCGCGGAAATCGAAAAATCGCTCGCGGATTCGATCGACGTCACGTTCCCCGGCGCGCCGGCGCGGATCGGAACGATCCATCCGGTGCGCCTCGTGCTCGCGGAGATCGCGCGCTACTTCACGCGCCACGGCTTCGCGGTCGTGCTCGGGCCGGAGATCGAAACGGACGCCAACAACTTCGATGCGCTCAACATCCCGCCGGATCATCCGGCGCGCGAGGGTCACGACTCGTTCTATCTGCGACCCGACCTCGTGCTGCGCACGCACACCTCGCCGATGCAAGTGCGCTCGATGCGCGAGCACGGACCGCCAATCGCGATCATCGTGCCCGGCAAGTGTTATCGCCGCGACGCGGTCGACGCGCGCCATCTCTACCAGTTCCATCAGGTCGAAGGGCTGCTCGTCGGGCGCGGCGTGCATTTCGGGCATCTCAAAGGGATGCTCGCGGGGATGTGCCGGGCGGTGTTCGGGGCGCAACAGCGCGTGCGCTTCCGGCCCTCGTTCTTTCCGTTCACCGAACCCAGCGCCGAAGTCGACGTCTCGTGCCCCGGCTGCAACGGCGCGGGCTGCCGCACGTGCAGCGGCACGGGCTGGATCGAGATCGGCGGCTCCGGGATGGTGCATCCGAGCGTCCTGAGCAACGCCGGCTACGATCCCGACGAGGTCACGGGCTGGGCCTTCGGCTGCGGCCTTGAACGTTTAGCGATGAAGCGCTACGACATGAACGACATTCGCGATTTCGTCGAAAACGCGCCAGCCTTCTTGGAGCAACTGAACTAGATGCGCGTTCCGCTCGCGTGGCTGCGCGACTACGTCGAACTTCCCGCCGACCCGCTCGAGGTCGTCGCGCACTTCGCCAACCTCGGCTTTCCGGTCGACGAGATTCTCACGCGTCCGGCGATCACCGGCGTCGTGATCGGAAAACTTACGGAGGTCGCGCCGCATCCCAACGCCGACCGCCTGCAGCTGTGCACGGTCGACATCGGTGCGGAGAAGACGCTCACGATCGCAACCGCGGCGACCAACGTCGCGAGCGGACAGATCGTCCCGGTCGCGACGATCGGCGCGAAACTGCCGAAGCTGACGATCGAACCGCGCAAGATGCGCGGGATCGATTCCGAGGGGATGCTCGTCTCGGCCGAGGAGCTCGACCTCGAAGCGGAGTGGTTCGAAGACGGGATCATGCAGCTCGATCCGGGGACGCCGATCGGCCGCAACATGGTCGACTATTTCCGGCTCGATTTGCCGATTCTCGACGTCGAGGTAACGACGAACCGGCCCGATTGCCTCTCGCTGGTCGGCCTCGCGCGCGAACTCTCCGCAGCGCTCGGCGTGCCGCTCAAGTTCCCCGATACGAGCGTGATGTACGGCGGCGAATACATCGACGAGGCGGGCAACATCGTCGATCAAAGCTACGATTCGATGGACGTCCGGGTCACGCTCGAGAGCGTCGACGTAACCCGCTACGTCGCGCAGCGCGTCTCGCGGCTGCGCGTGCGTCCGGCGAAGGCCTGGATGCGCTTGCGGCTCGCGCTCGCCGGCCAGCGTCCGATCTCCAACCTCGTCGACATCTCCAATTTCGTGATGCTCGAACTCGGCCAGCCGCTGCACTTTTTCGACTTCGAGAAGATCGGCGGCAAGCACATCGTCGTGCGCGATGCGCGGCCGGGCGAGCATCTCGTCACCCTCGACGGCACCGATCGCGAACTCGACGCGACGGCCCTGGTGATCGCCGATGACGCGCAGGCGACGGGGCTCGCCGGCCTGATGGGCGGTCAGGTCAGCGAAGTCTCCGAGTCGACGCGCGAGATCGTCATCGAGAGCGCCAACTTCAACGGCCCGCGCGTGCGGCGCATGGCGAACAAGCTCGGGATGCGCACCGAAGCCTCGTCACGGAACGAAAAGGGGTTGCCGATCGGCCTCGCCGACATCGCGGCGGCGCGCGCCGCGCGGCTGCTCGAACAAGAGGGCGGCATCATTCATATGCCGCGCGGCTTCGGCAAGAGCGCCGGCTTGCCGGCCGTCGTCGATTTACCGAAACGCGAGATCGAACGACTGCTCGGCTTCACGCTCTCCGACGCCGAGATCGAACGCGCGCTCGGCGCGCTCGGATTCGAAGCCGGCTCGATGCTCTCCGGCCAGCTGACCGAGATGCTCGGCCTCGCCGGCGAATCGCTCGAGGACGTGAAGACGTTCGCGGTTACGGTGCCGTTCTGGCGCAGCGACGTGCAGATCGCCGCGGATGTCGTGGAAGAGATCGCGCGCGTCGTCGGGTACGATCGCCTCTCCGAAGCGCTGCCGCCGGTCGTGGAGCAAACGATCGATACGGCGCCGTTCGACCGCGAGATGGAACTCGCGTCCGCACTCGCCGGCCTCGGCTATCACGAATGCATCACGCTCGGATTGCAGCCCATCGCGGTGGCCGAGCGTTGGCGCAGCGCCGGGATCGCGATCCCGGACCTGCTCGAAATCACGAACCCGCTGAGCGAAGATCAGCGCTATCTCCGATTTTCGCTGTTGCCGGCACTGCTGACGCATGCCGAACGCGAACGCGCGCGGCCGCTGCGGACCTTCGAACTCGGCCACGTGTTCGCGGCCGGCGATCCGCCGTCGGAGACGAACGTGCTGACGACACTCGCAACGACGGCGAAAGCGGCCGCGCCGGCCTGGCGCGATGACGCGTTTCTCGCGGCGAAAAGCGACGTGCTTGCGCTCGTGCGGCGTGCGACCGGGCGCGAACCATCCATCGTGCGCGGGAGCGTGGCGGGGCTGCATCCGGGCAAGACGGCAGCGATTCACGTGGACGGTGCCGCGGTGGGCTGGGTCGGTGCGGTCGATCCGCGGCTCTTGCGCGCACACGGCATCGACGACGACGCGATCGCGAGCCTGCTCTTGATCGATGCGCTGCCGCCGAAGGCGACGCGCCGGTTCATCCCGCTCTCGAAGTATCCGCCGATCTCGCGCGACCTGGCGGTGATCCTCGCGCCGGACGTTCCGGCGGCCGACGTCGTTGCCGTCGCGCACGCGCAGCCGCTCGTCACGCAGGTCGACGTGTTCGATGAGTACCGCGGACCGCAGATCGGCGCCGGCAAGAAGAGTCTTGCGCTGCGGGTCGTATTGCAGCGCGGCGATGCGACGCTGACCGACGCGGACGCGGACGCGGCGGTCGCCGCGATCGTTGCGGAACTCGGCTCGCGCTACGACGCGTTGCTGAGGCAATGAGTTTGACCTGGCCCGATCTCGTGATCGGCGCGATCTGCTTGCTGTTCGCTCTCAAAGGCTGGAAGCGTGGGTTCGTCAGCGAGCTGGCGGGCGCGGTCGCCCTCGGCTTTGCGATCCTCGCGGCATTCTGGTATCCGGGCTCGCTCGACGACATCGCGCAAACCGTGACCCATACCGGGCCCGGCTCGGCGCACGTGATCGGGATGGTCGCGTTCTGCGCGCTGGTCTATCTGGCATGCATGGCGCTCTCGCTGTTGCTCGGCCGCTTCGCGAAGCTCCCGATCATCGGCACGGGGAACGCCGCGCTGGGCGCCGGGGTCGGGATCTGCAAAGCCTTGGTCGGGATCTGGGTCGTCCTGTACGTGGTGCTCTTCTTTCCGCTCTCGCGCGATTTGCGCGAGGATCTTCACCACTCGACGCTCGTTGCGTTCGTCGCAGAACCCAACGCGGGTGTCGATTCGGCCTTGCGCGGAACGTTGCCGTGGTTTGTGAAGCCGCTCGTGATCCCGCTCTTCGATCGGCACCGCGTATGACGTCCGAGCTCGGATCCGACGCCGCGAACGACGTGCCGGGGATCCGCGTCCCGCCGCCGCTCTATTTCCTCGCCGCCGTCGGTGCCGGCTTGCTGCTCGGGCGCGGCACGCCGTCGAAAACGCTCAAAGCAACGTGCGCCGTCGTCAGTGGCGGGTGTTGCCTTGCGGCAAGCGCGGCGATGGTGATCGCGGCCGGCTACGAACTCCGGCGTGTGAAGACGTCCTTCAATCCGTACAAACCCTCGTCGGCGCTCGCGACTCGCGGCATTTACGGATACACCCGCAACCCGATGTATCTCTCGCTCACGCTCGCCTCGATCGGGATCGCGATGTGGCAGCGCTCGATCCCGGCGCTCACCTTCGTGCCGATCGCGCTCGCGCGGCTCGAAACCGACGTCGTCGACAAGGAAGAACACTATCTCGAGCGCCGCTTCGGCGCGACCTACCGCGCGTATCGCAACACGGTCCCGCGCTGGTTCTGATGGCAACCGAGTCGCTCGCGCTGGTCACCGATCTCGGTGAGGGCATCCATCAGATTCGCCTGCCGATGGCCGGCAACCCGATGCGCTACATCAACGGCTACGTGATCGCGGAGGCCGATGGCGCGACGCTGGTGGATTGCGGCTGGCGTGCCGACGACGTGCTTGCCGCGCTCCATACCGGACTCGCGGAGTGCGGTTTGCAATTCACGGACGTCGCGCGCGTCGTCATCACGCACGCGCACTTCGATCACTACGGGCTCGCGGGGACGCTGCGCCGCAGCGGGTTGCGCGAACTCATCATGCATCCCGCCGAGTGGGAGTTCGCAAAGCAGCATTACACCGACATCGCCGAATTCGATCGCATCGCCGATGAATGGATCGAACGCAACGGGTTCGCGGCCGACTATGGCGACGTTCCCGAAGAGGACATCTTCCACCACCGCGTCGAGCTGACCGAGCCGACATCGCTCGTCGAAGACGGCGAGCACGTCGGCCGCCTGCGCGCGATTTGGACGCCCGGGCACACCGCCGGTCATCTGTGCTTCATCGACGAACGTAGCGGCCGCATGCTGACCGGCGATCACGTCCTGGACCCGGTGACGCCGCACGTCGGCAGTTGGTCGCCGGACGGAACCGACCGCATCGGCAACTACATCGCTTCGCTCGAAAGAGTCCGGGGCATCGGCGCGACGGGCGTCTTACCCGCCCACGGCGAGCCCTGGGCCGAATTGACGCCGCGCGTCGACGCACTGATCGCGCACGAATACGAACGCGAAGCGCGCATCATCGCCCTGCTCGAACGCGGTCCGGCGAGCGCCGGCGATATCGCACGCGCGCTGACCTGGACCCGCAAGGAGCGACCGTTCGAGTCGCTCGCGATGGCCCACCAGCAATTCGCCGTCGCCGAAACACTCGCCCACCTCGAACATCTCTGGCACACGAAGCGCGCAACCCGAGACGATTCGCAAAAAACGATCCTCTACGCGCTCGATTCAGCGCCCTAATGTCATCCTGAGCCAGCGTGTCATCGTAAGCCCTAATGTCGTCCTGAGCCAGCGTGTCATCGTAAGCCCTAATGTCATCCTGAGCCAGCGTGTCATCGTAAGCCCTAATGTCATCCTGAGCCAGCGTGTCATCCTGAGGCTCTCGAAGGATGGGCCTGGCAGCAAGGCCGCTTGCCGCCATAAACGTAGCGGAATGCAGGCACGATGATCGCATGCCCATCCTTCGAGAGCCTCAGGATGACACGCTGGCGGCTCAGGATGACATTCTGGCGGCTCAGGATGACACTCGGACGGCTCAGGGTGTCACTCCGGCGGCTCAGGGTGTCACTCCGGCGGCTCAGGGTATCACTCTGGCGGGTCAGGATGACACTCGGGCTCCGGATTTCGCTGGAACTCTGCGCGACAACTGACATAGGGTCCGCTTTGCGTTCTTACGTATGTCGTCGGGACGTCCCGCTTGGGGGCGAGAATGGAGTTACGATCGTGAACACGCTTTTCAGCCGCTCGGCGTTTGCTCGTTTCATCGCCGGGTCGGCAGCTGCGTTGGCCGGCACCGCACCGGCAGTTGCGTCAGCCGCCGACATGAAACCCCATCGCCTCGCGCTTCACGTCGATCAGAACGACGAGAAAATCATGAACTTAGCGCTCAACAACCTCACGAACGCCGTGAAATACTATCACGATAAAGGGGCAACGATCACGGTTGAGGTCGTCGCCTACGGGCAGGGTTTACATATGTTCCGCGCCGACGACTCGCCCGTCAAGGAGCGTCTGACCTTGATCAAAGCCGCGAATCCCGGCGTCGTGTTCTCGGCCTGTAACAATACGAAGATGAGCATGGAAGCGATGGAAGGACATCCGATCGAGCTCGTTCCCGAAGCGCACTTGACGCCGGCGGGCATCGTCCGATTGATCGAGCTCCAAGAAGCGGGCTATTCCTACGTAAAACCCTGAACGCGGCCACCCGACGCAAGCGGCAGGTATGGGTTAACGTTTCCAGCCGGTGCCGGCTGTTAGCGGTAGACGCGGCTCGAGAAAATCGCGTGCTCGAGCCCCGAAACGATGTGCGAATCGATCGTGAGAAGTCGCGCGAGCGTCAACGCTGCGATAAGACCGATGACGATCGCACGACGGTTAACGCGAAGCGTGCGGATTCACGATCGCTTGCGCGAGCGCCATCCCCATAACGATGACGAAGACAAGCAAGGCGCACAGAACGACGCCGATGATACCGAAGATGAAAACGACACGAATCCATTCCCCGAAGGTGAGACGCCGGGGAAGCGGCTGACGGCCGGCGGCACGTAGCGTCGCGGCGCGCTGCTCGATCGCGGCTCTGGCGGCGGAGAGCGACACGCCGGTCGCCTCTCGATGCGCTTTGATCGCCGCGATCGTGCGACCCGCGAGAATCAGATCGTCGAGCATCCCCGACTGCACGGTTCGTTAGGCGGGAACCGCGTCCGGTTCGGCGAGGAAGATTTCCAGCGCGGCCTTTGCACCGGTGCCGATTTGCACGGCATGGCCCGCGTCGAGCAGCGCGATCTCGAATGCACCGAGCATGCCGAGAATATCGGTCTGCGTCAGGTCCCCCATAGTGCCGATGCGCATGATCTTGCCTTTGAGTTCTTTTTGTCCGCCGCCGAGCGTGAGCCCGCGCGCTTCGCGCAAGGATTTGCGAATCGCGTCGCCGTCGATCCCCGGCGGATTCTTGATCGCGACGACCGTGACCGAATGCGCGCCGTCTTGCGAAAAGAGTTCCAGCCCGAGCGCACGCACCGCGGCGCGGATCGCATGAGCGTAGCGGGCGTGGCGATTCCATACCGCGCGCGCACCTTCGCGCTCGTAGATGTCGAGCGCGATTTCGAGACCGTAGGCGATCGAGACCGGCGGCGTCCACGGCGTTTGGCCGAGGTGCGCGAACTCGCGCGCCTTTTTCAAATCGAGGTAGAACGTCGGCGCGTGCGGGCCGTCCATCCGTTTCCACGCCCGCTCCGAGACGGCGAGCATCGCGATCCCCGGCGGCACCGCGAGCGCCTTTTGCGAGGCGGTGACGACGACGTCGAAGCCCCACGCATCCATCGTGAATTCGCTCGCACCCAGGCCGCTGACCGAATCGACGATCGTGATCGCGCCGTGCGCGCGGGTGAGTTCCGCGAGCGGACCCAGATCGTTCTGCACGCCCGTGGAGGTCTCGTTGTGCGTGAGCAAGATCCCGGTGATCTTCTTTTCCGTATCGCCTTCGAGGACGCGCTTCAGCTCCGCCGGATCGACGCCGCTGCCCCACGGCGTCTCCAGCACGCGCACGTCGCAACCGAAATTCTTTGCAATCGCAATGAGCCGCTGGCCGAACACGCCGACCGGACACGCGAGCACCGTATCACCGGGGCCGAAGAGGTTGCCGACGGCCGCTTCGAGCCCGCCGCTGCCCGAGCAGCCGAGGATCACGACCTCGTTCTTGGTGCCGAAGATCGGCTGCATGCCGCTCGCAATCCGGTTGAGGATACGCGCGAACTCGGGGCCGCGGTGATCGATCATCGGCTGCGCCACGGCGGCGAGCACTTCTTCCGAACACGTCACGGGGCCGGGGATGAAGAGGAGGTGTTTGGACACGAGCGTTGCTCCGGGAAGCGGGTGGTTCTTGGTTAAAGACGGGACGTATGCAGTCCCCCGATCGCGTCCGTCTTACCGAACGTTCGGCTTGCGCGGGTTGAGCGAGTAAAGTCGGCGCTGCCGACCTGGCGCAGGTCCTGCGCCGCCTGCCCTTTCCCCACAATCCGAACGTTCTGGTCGGCGTATCGACGAGCGATGACGCCGGCGTGTACCGTTTGAGCGACGATTTGGCCTTGGTCCAAACCGTCGACTTCTTCACGCCCATCGTCGACGACCCGTATGACTTCGGACGCATCGCGGCAGCAAATGCGCTCAGCGACATCTACGCGATGGGAGCGGTCCCGCTCACGGCCCTCAACATCGCCGCCTTCCCGATCGACGACCTCGACCCCGCGATCCTCACGCAGATCCTCGCCGGCGGGGCGGCGATTGCGGCCGAAGCAGGCGTGGCCATCATCGGCGGCCACACGATCAAGGATGCGGAACCCAAATATGGGATGGCGGTGACGGGAACCGTCCACCCGTCGCACGTCGTTAGGAACGCGGGTGCCCGTCCCGGTGACCTGCTGCTAACGACCAAGCCCCTCGGGACGGGTATCCTCACGACCGCGCTCAAGCGCGGTCAGATCGACGAGGCGGCGCTCAAGCCGGCCGTCGCGCAGATGGTGACGCTCAACGCCGGCGCCGCGCGCGCGATGGTCGCGCACAACGTTCACGCGGCGACCGACGTCACCGGCTACGGCCTGCTCGGTCACGCGCGCGAGATGGCGGTGGCGTCGGGTGTTTCGCTGGTCATCCACGCAAGCGCGGTGCCGGCGTACGACGGCCTGCTCGCGTTGATCGCCGCCGATTGCATTCCGGGCGGCACGAACGACAACGTCGCGCACCACGCGACGTTCACCGTTTTTCATCCGTCGGTTTCTGCGGAGCGCCGCATCCTACTCTCCGATGCGACGACGTCGGGCGGGCTGTTGATCGCCGCCGCACCGGACGATGCGCACGCGATCGCGCGCGAGCTCGGCGCGAGCGCGGCGTTCATCGGTCACGTCGCGGACGGTGAACCCGGCACGATCGCCGTCGAATGACGCACCACACGCCAGCGGCGATCGTTCATCGCCTGTTCCGCAGTCCCGACGGCGCGTGCCGTTTCGACCTCCGCCTGCCGGCACTTGCGGGCTTCGTGCGCATCGGATTCGACGATGGTTTCGTCCCGGCCGATGCGTCGCTGCTGCGGCGCTGCGCGGGCTATCTCCGCGAGAACGAGGTGACGTCGCTGGAGATCGACACGTACGTTCGGCTCGGCGTGCAGCGGCCCGATATTGCGAGCGCGGCGGTGGCCGAAGTCAGTTTCCAGGTCCCGTCGGCACACCCGGGATGGTCGTACTGGGCGCGCACGATCGATCCACGCACCGGCGCGCCGATCCCGCTCGCCCGTATGCTGCGGCTCGATCGGCTCGCGCGGCTGCGCGCCGTCACGCAACGTAACATCGCGTCGTTCGACGACGACACGTTCGGGCCGATGGACGATCCGCCGACGATTCTCGATCATCTCACCGCGCAAGACGTCCTCGTCCGTGACGACGGCATCACGCTCCTCAACGCGTACGACTATTACGCCGCGCACGCACTCGTCGTACGGTTCACGCGCGCGCAGTTGCGTATTGCCGGCGTCATCCGGCCGAACGGCCCGCTCGCCTTTTTGCTCGCGCCCTAACGCAAGCCATGCTCGGCGGGAGAAACGGAGCCGCGCTCTCACGGGTGAGGCCACGCTTCTCACCCGCCGAGCCGGCACGCCACGCTCACCGAGACGGCGAGCCGTTCCTCGCGAGAAAATCGTTCGCCGGTGGGAACGAGCCTTGTCGATCCAACCATCGATTCAAGGAGAATGCACTCGTGGAGACGACCAACCGGGCCAACACCACCATCTCAGGCGACATCCCCGTCACGCCAAACGGGGGCACCGTTCCGCGCGGCGCGGCGCTCAATGCCATCGACCTGCTCGTCAACGAGCACTACCAAGTGAAGCAACTGCTCACGCAGCTGCCGACCACGACCGGTGCCGAACGCGTCCAGCTGCTCGAAGCCATCAAGAACGCGCTCGTCGTGCACAACGCCTCGGAAGAGAACGTGATCTATCCGGCGATCAACGATCTCGCCGACCGTCCGCAGCACGCGCACGCGCTCTACCATCAGCAAGACGACGCCCAGGTGCTCGTGTGGGAGCTGACGCAGCTCGTCGCCAACGACGACCGCTTCGTCGAGAAGGCCGAGAAGCTGCGCGACGCGATCCTCGCGCACGTGCAGCAAGAAGAAGAACACGAGTTCCCGCGCCTGCAAGAGCTCCCCGCCGACGCCCAAGCCCGCCTCAACGCCGATATGACGAAGTTCCGCGCCACCTTCGGCAAAGCCGGCGTCTAGGCTCTTCCGAACGCGCGAAGGCGACTAGGCGAATAGCGAGAGCTGCTGCGATGTCCATCGCGAGCCGCTACGATATCATCCTGAAGCCCTCCAGTGTCATCCTGAGCCGTGTATGTCATCCTGAGCCTTGTATGTCATCCTGAGCCTTGTCGAAGGATGGGCCTGAGAAAATGAAGCCGCCCCCGGCCGAGATGGTGGCGTAAGACGCCACCTGGCTGCCAGGCCCATCCTTCGACAGGCTCAGGATGACACTGGGGGGCTTAGCATGACGCTGATGGCTTAGCATGACGCTGATGGCTTAGCATGATCGAGCGTACGAAACGCGGCGCCCGCGGCGAGTTGCCGATGCCGCAACTATTTTCTGCGGGCCTCAGCGAGCGGCGGACGGCGAGCGTAAGAGGATGGCGTTGACGCTTTCGTGCGTGCCCGGCAGCAGCGTGACCGTTTCGTCGCCGTATCGGCGCTCGAGTTGCGCGACGATCTCGCGGCCGCGTTCGTAATGCACACCCATATAGTCGTGCAGATCGCGGTCGACGAGCAGCAGCACCCGGGCGCGATGGTCGCGCGCGTAGTCTTCGATCCGGCGGACGTACGAGGCGACGAAATCCGGCGTCGACCACGGTCGCGGATCGGCGGAGTAGCGCTGCGGTTCCGACCAGTTTCCGACGCCGCGCAATACGATCCCGGGTTTGTCGTGCGCGTAATACCAAAGCGTCGTGCCGGCATAATCGGGGATGCTGACGGCGAGGACCGGCCCCGGTAGCGTAGCGGCTTCCTGCACGGCGAGATTGATCGTCGAAAACGGCGCGAGCGCGTGTATGTAGGTGCCGCGATAGGCGCCGAGTCCGGCCGCGAGAACGTCCGCGACCACCAGCGCGCAGACCGTCGCGGCGACGCGCAGCTGCAGCCCGCCGTCGAATGCGCTGCGCAACCACCCGATGAAACGTGCGAGGACGAGCCCGGCCAGCGCCCAGAACGCGGGCGCGTACGCCATCAGATGGCGGCCGATCGGAAGGCCGCGCGCCACGCTGAGCGCGACGCCGGCCGCGACGACCGCCGCACATGCAAACAGCCAGCGATCGTCGGGACGGCCGCGCCCCGCGAGCGCGCGCACCAGCACGACGGCGAGGCCGATCTCCAGCAGTTTCACGGCCTGCACGTGCATCGCGCCGAACGGGGAGAACGCGATCAGGTTGTCATCGACCTGCGTGTAGAGCGTCGAGCTGATCGCGAGCGGCGCGACGCGGTGGCTATCCCCAACTAAGAGCAATAAGAACGGGAGCGAAAGCACGAGCCCCACGGCGAGCGCCACAGTCATGAGCGTGTCGGCTCGATCGCGCCGGAACACGACCGCATCGGCGCGACAGACCAGCAGCGTGCCCGCCACGATCGCGCCGGGGAAATTGGTTGCAAGCAGCACGACGACGGCGAAGACCGTCGCGACGCGTTGTCCGCGCACGAACGTATACAGCAGAAGCGAAGCGCACGCGAACGTCAGCCCGTACGAGCGCGCCTCGATGCCGACCGTCAACGTCAGCGGGGCGAGCGTCGCGAACGCGGCCGCAAGGTTCGCCGCGAGCCTCCCGCCGGCGCGTAGCACCGCGCCGTAGAGCAGCACGACCCCCAGCGCGACGAACACGAGCGACGGCAGACGGAGCGCGACCTCGCCGAGCCCGGCCACGCCGGTCCATGCCCGTTCGATGACGTAGTAGAGCGGCGGCGTCAGCTCGTTTGCGAAGACGGTCGCAAGGAACGTGTGGAAATCGCGCGCCGCGATTGCGACGACCGTCGAAGCTTCATCGCGCCACAGCGGTCCCCCCAGCAGCGGCGCGCGCAAAGCGATACACACCAGCGCCCAAACGGCGGCAGCTAGCGGATCGGCCCGGCGCCGAACGAACGCTGCGAGCATTACCCCGCGAGCATTCGCCGCCGGAACGGTTTATCGCTTGCGGGTCGCGACGCCGCGCGTGCCGGACGAGCGTTTGCGCTCGACCCGGACGCGTTTGACGTTCCCGGGCCGCAGCGCGACGACGTTGCTCGCGCGGCGCGGTTCGTCGTTGCCGAGCAACACCGGGGTAATGATCCGCTTGCCGAGCGCGTGAGTGAAAACTTCGCTCAGCTCCTCGACGTAGACGAACTCCATCGTATCGCGGACCTCTTTCGGCACGTCCTCGACATCGATCTCGTTGCGCTTGGGCAAGATCACTTTCTTGATCCCGGCGCGCTTCGCCCCGAGCACCTTTTCCTTGACGCCGCCGATCGGCAGCACCTGACCGGTGAGCGTGATCTCGCCGGTCATCGCCAGATCAGAATCGACCTTGTTGTTGGTGAGCAGTGAAGCGATCGAGGTCGCCATCGAGATGCCCGCCGAGGGACCGTCTTTGGGGACGGCACCGGCCGGCACGTGGATGTGCAGATCGTGCTTCGCGAAGTAATCGTCGGGCAGGCCGAGCTCCGCCGAGCGCGAGCGCAGGAACGAAACCGCCGCCGTCGCCGACTCTTTCATCACCTCGCCGAGCTGGCCGGTGAGCGTGAACTTGCCGCTGCCGGGCATCGCCGTGGTCTCAATGAAGAGGATGTCGCCGCCGACCGGTGTCCACGCGAGGCCCGTCGCGACGCCGACCGTCGCAACGCGCTTCTTGACTTCGTTGTAGAACCGCGGCTTCGAGAGATACTCGACGAGGTTCTCCACCTTGACGCGCGCTTTGTAGCGCGGGAACTCCGCGATCTTGCGCGCGACCTTGCGGAACACGGTGCCGATCTCGCGCTCGAGGTTGCGGACGCCGGCCTCGCGCGTGTAATCGACGATGATCTGTTTGAGCGCGGGATCCGCAAGCTGAACCTGCGTTTCACGCAAGCCATTGGCCTTGCGCTGCTTGGGCACGAGGTAGCGCTTCGCGATCTGCATCTTCTCGAACTCGGTGTAGCCCGAAAGCTGGATGATCTCCATGCGATCGCGCAGCGGTCCGCTGATCGTATCGAGCTGGTTGGCGGTGCAGACGAAGAGCACTTGGCTCAAATCGAAGGGCAGATCGAGATAGTGGTCGCGGAACGAGTTATTCTGTTCGGGATCGAGCACTTCGAGCAGCGCCGACTGCGGATCGCCGCGGAAGTCGCTGCCGACCTTGTCGATCTCGTCGATCATCATGACCGGATTGTTCGTCCCGGCGTCGCGCAAGGCGCGCACGATCGTGCCCGGCATCGCGCCGATGTAGGTGCGGCGATGGCCGCGGATTTCGGCTTCGTCGCGCACGCCGCCGACCGAGAGGCGCACGAACTTGCGTCCCATGGCCTTGGCGATCGATTGCCCGAGCGACGTCTTGCCGACGCCCGGCGGGCCGACGAAGCACAGGATCGGGCCGGTCAGCTTGTTCTTGAGCTTGCCGACGGCGAGGTACTCGACGATGCGGTCCTTGATCTTC
>Ga0209611_10005855_pt1 | contig 20418 bp, 10 predicted proteins | sample S1TSphgellanicum_3_FD_187693 | JGI IMG/M metagenome (GOLD analysis project Ga0209611, IMG submission 187693) | Host-associated microbial communities from peat moss isolated from Minnesota, USA - S1T2_Fc - Sphagnum magellanicum MG (SPAdes) (version 2) | ecosystem: Host-associated > Plants > Peat...
GTTTTTTTTTTTTTGGGTAATTTTTTTAAATATTTTTTTGTGATGTAACCACATTGGCGATTGTCGAAAAGAGGAATTAGCGAATTTGGCTACATGTCAAACAGGAAAGTAGACAAACTTTGAAATCTTTCTATATTTTGCCAACTTCCTCAAACCTATTGCCTAAAATATGGTGAATTTTTTTTTAAATCCTCAAAATCTGGCAATTTTGGCTTTTTTTTTTCACAAAAATCTGTTGTATGAATGATTTTTTTTTATTGGTTGCCAAAAGAAACCCACTACTTACTATTGGAACCAATTACAATATTAGAGTGATTTGGGAAAATAAAAATTCTTGGAAATAAAAAAAACCATTGAAGGACCATTTTTTCAATAAAAATCTTTTAATTCTATAGGTTAATATATTTAGTGAAAATTTGTCCCCAATAAAATAACTAATTCCAATTGGCATGGTTGCATCAAATAACTACTAAGACAAATTCTACCTAATACACAAAAATGAACTAGTGACAATGAAGATGTAAGTGTGGCCTTTGTGAATCCAAATGTATTTTGTTTGGTATTTTTTTTCCAAATTATATAAAATCCAAATTATATTTTGTAAAATATAATTATTTTTGTAAAACCTAATTTTATTATTTTTCCAAATTATATAAAATCCAAATTATATTTTGTTTGGTATTTTTTTCCTTTTACAACTATGTTGCCAAATCTTGATGTTTGGCGTAACAATTTTCAAGAAATTTTTTAAAAGGACATCTTGACTAGGCTTTTCTTTTTCAAAATTTTGACACCAAAAATTTGGAAATTTTCCTCAAAAGACTAGTAATATTAGCCTAATTTTCATCAATAAAAATTTAAAATTCCAAAAATGTACAAAAAATTTGGTCCAAAAATTACCAATTTTTTGGCTTTAAAAAACTCATTGCTCTTGACCCATCGTCACAAGTTGACCCTTTACCTTGGGCTTGGGTGAACCAACACCTACACTAGTTCGATCGCCAAAAGTCAAAACCTAAAAATTTCATAGCCACATAGCAAGGTCATTCATGTTGAAATGAATAATTTTTTTAAAAATATATTAAGGTTTGCTCCACCAAAAATTAATATTTTGTTTTTTTTTGAAATTTTTAAAAAATTCTGAAATTGCTAAATTTCCATGTTTGGTTTTGAGTGTGCAACAAGAATTTTAGAAGAATGATTAAATATTTATATTTCATATCTTGCCTGTATCCAAATTTAGTTAAATTTTCCTAGAGTTGATCATCATTTTTTCCCATCTTCTTATGGGTGATAGCCATTTTTGTTGCACAATTCATTTCTTTAAAAAAACTTTGGTCATGTGGGGTGTGAAACTTGGACATTGTTGAAAATGGAAGTCACATCCATTTTCAAAGAATTTGAGCAACAAAGGTATTAAAAAAAAGGTGAAAAAAGCCCCCAAAAAAACGAAGAAATGAGCAACATCCAACCTTAGCTTACACTTTGGTTTTTCAAACCATGAGCTTTCCTTTAAGCTCTTCTTTTGGTTTGGACCAAAAAAATTGGTTTTCCTTCTAAAATGATGCCATGTAAGCTAAATTACAATTTGATTTGTCTTCGTTTTGGACATTTGTTTGAAGGCCTTTGGACCAATTTAAAGCTCTTGATCGATAAGAATGTTCAATTTCATTGGACCTTGTTCCTTGGACTCTTGTCTAAAGTGGCTTTCACTCTCCGAAAGAAACAACATAATATCCTTATTGGATATGCTCTTGTCACAACAAGAAGGGGTTCACAAACTTGATGTTCCCCTTGTGATTTGCCCCTCTTAGATGGATCTTTTGTCTTCTTGGACATGGGTCCTTCCATTTTGTTCCTTGTAGGTATTTTCCCCCTTTTTTGGGTGCTTTGGTTTATTTATGATTGGCAGGGTTTCATCACATAATAAGACAAACAAAGTCTATTCAGAACAGATAATTTTAAGTTCTAAACCTTCAAAGTACTAGGGTTAAACCCTAAACCCTACATTCTACCACTCTTGGGCCATTCGGTTCTCTCTTTTGCAAAGAGAGGACCAACTGACCCACAAGGGTGAGAGGCATATATATATATATATATATGTACACCTTTTGACTCATGGTTCTCGGAAAATCAAAGAACCGGATTTGACCTGGAATCATGGTTCTCAATAAACCAAAAGAACCAGTCCAAAAACCTACCATGAAACCATCGGTTCTTTGATAAACCCTAACCCAGGACCAGAGGTTCCTTGATGTTGAAGATTTTCATAACCCTAGAGCTTCATGTGAAAGGGTGTGTTCTATTTTCACACGAAGCTTTATGAAAAACATGAAGGTCCCATTCTAAAGGTTGCACCAACTTTTATTGAAGGTTCCATCAAATTTTAGGTCGTGTAATGCACTCTCCCTCATGTCTTACCCAACATTTTCTTTATGTTTTGTAAATGGAAAGCCTCCAAAATGTCTAACACAATTTGAGTCCCAAGTCCTTCTTTGATCATAAAAAGTTCATTCAAACATTATTTCATGAGATGTTGTAGGGTAGATAGGTTGGTCATCGAACATTTTGTAGCTCAAAGAATTGGGGTTTGATGACCATGCATTTTATTGATGGCCTTGGTGTTCCAAGGCTTTTTGATAAGGCACTAGTCTAGCCATTAGCCTCCTTTTGTAAAAAATCAAATTGAGGAAAAAATGAAAAAATTAAAGCTTCCCAAAGTGAATGGGGTCTATAAAAGAAAGGAAAATTGGCCAAAAACACACCCCCAACCATGTAAGAATGCAATAAATGCTTCATGACCCATCATTGTACACCCTATATATGTACAAACCCTTCCTCTCACCATCCAAACCATACTTGGGAAAAAAAAAAAAAAAAAAAAACTATTTTTTATTACCAATCACCTTTGTATTAAGGCCAAAACTAAGCTAAGGGGTTGCCCAAAATTCAAAAATTAAAGAATTGTTAGGCAATAGATGAATTTGACAAGAGAAAAAATTGAAGAAAATCAAAATGACTTACTTGAAAAAAATAATCGAATATACCTATTACCAAACACAACTTTGTGAACACCGATCACATGTCTCCTCATAAATTTTCCTCACTTACCCATTTCTGAACATCATATTACACATGACCCTAAAACCCCATCACAATCTCCAAACACAAAAAAAATCAACTACCGAATAGGCGATTTGATAATAGGTTTGCCTTGTACTAGAAGGTTGTTCAATTACCCTAGTGCTTTACTCGCTTACCGGCTTTACATACTCTAGCACATTGGCAACTTTGATACACATTTGTCAAATAATTAATTAAATTTGAAACTTTCATTTTGGCAAATAAAATATTCTTCAAAATTCAATATTTTTTTCTTTAAAAATAATTTAAGAAATTTCAACATTTCTGAAAATAATATTATTAGTGTCGAAGGTGTCAATCTTATATGGTATGGTAGTAACCACTTACATTTGCTAGCTACTTAAGTATGATAAGCACCCCACTCACATATGTAATCACTTTAGATAGTGTGATAGTGTGAGGGTTTATAGGACGGGTTACCAAGGTGGATGGTCTATCCACAGGTTTTCAGCAGGTCAATGGGTGGTGGGTTTAGGGTTTATGAGATTTAGGGTTTTTTTTAAGGAACCCTAAACCCATATTGTGGGAATATGGGTTTAGGTTTCCTTAAAAAACCCTAAATCCATACATGACAATTCAAAAATTAACAATCACCTCCAATTGTGCTACAAAATGGACCAATAATGCATGGTTGCATTAATCCTCAAGTTTTGGCTGAAGTTTCGCCCCTGTTTGTTTGTTTGTTGGTTGGTTGGTTGCTCTAGTTTCATACCTAGCAGCCTTGAAAATTGCTTCACTACCCATGCCCTAAACCCTAAACCCTAATTTAGATTTGTAATTCAAGACCGATCATTGCAAAGTTGTAAAAAGCAAAAGCATTTTTTTCACAAGTCTTATGCGATCTTCAACCTGACAAAAGTTCTAGTTGGCTTTACAGATACAAGCTGGACAGACATTTGCAGAGTATGAGGGTAAGGAAAATTTACTCATGACTAGAAGAAGAACATGAGTGGAAGAACTGGTGCCTTCAAAATTTTAACACCCTTTGCAAAGAGATTAGACAATTGGGTTTTTAATTTTGGATTAAATTTGGCCACTTGGCAACCAAAAAAAAACCCTCTCAAATATGCAAAGAAATTTTGTGAAAAAAATATGCCAAAGTCATCAAGGATTTTTATTTTTTTTTCTGAATTCACCATATTTAGACAATAAGTTCCAGCAAATTGGCAAAATATAGCTGGATTCTTAAATTATTTTACTTCGCTCTCTGACCTGTAGCCAAATTTGGCTAATTCCTCTTTCGGATGATCACAAGTGTGCCTACATCACAAAATGTATAAAATAGAAATAATAAATAAATAAATAATTTAAATAACCTTGGGATGGACTTATGTGTCAAATTGCACATTTTTGCAAAACTAACAATCATTTAAACTAATCATCCTTGCCAAACCTAATTAGTCGTGGTTGGCAAAACTAGGTAGAAGGAATTTATCAACAACTAAAGCACTTCTGAAGTTTGGTTCATCTTTGAAGAGCCATGCCCAAGGGAATTTTTTACTAGTTTGCCCTTGCTACCATCTTCTTGAGTCCTCCTCTAACCCCACTAAATGCAATAAGCTAGATATGGCTTTTCTTGGAATTTTGAATGGGTATTGACATCAGAAATAATATATGTATAATTTTATTTTTTATGTGTTTGGTTGTGTGAGGTTTTTCAAAAAGGTCTGGAAAGATTTTGATATATACAAAGGCTCTTTTTTTTTTGGTGAAAAAAATAGCACTAATTTTCCAGATAAAGAAAAAAAAAAATATTCACTATATTTATAATGAGGTTCCAGCATGTAGACAAAATATACACAAAAGGATTCTGACTAAAGATTTCAAGAGGAGATAAAGTGGGTGTAGAAAAAGTTTATGCTCTGACTAGCCTGGGTGAAGGATGAAGGGCATACCTAGCGAAATTTCAACTGTAGAAGGGCAGGCAGGGAAAATACCCATGACTATAAAAAAAACTCTATGGAACTGTCCCTTACAAATTTTAACACTCTTGCAATCCCCTCCAAATTTTTAACACTCTTTTTGCCAGACATCAAAACTTTGACATCAAGTAGCACAATTTGTGAAACAAAGAACAAGCATTTAAAATTGGTTGTCCTCGCCAAACCTAAATAATAGGTCAAGTGGGTTGTGGTTAGCAAAGGTAGGTACTAGGTACATGCAACTAAATAACAACCAAGTTCTAATTGCCAACCCTAAATAATAGGTCAAGTGGGTTGTGGTTAGCAAAGGTAGGTACTAGGTACATGCAACTAAATAACAACCAAGTTCTAATTGCCAACCCTAAATAATAGGTCGAATGGGTTTTGGTTAGCAAAGGTAGGTACTAGGTACATGCAAGTAATCAACAACTAAGTTCTAAGTGCCAATCCCAAATAGATAGAGTTCAGCATTTCATACTGAGATTTAATAAAATGTCTTTACTTTGCAGATGTCACTGAAAGAGGGGATAGGGGATGAAAAGAGGCCCAAAGACAGGGTTACTTTACGGATAACTCTAATAAGTCAAATGGGTTGTGGTTAGCAAAGGTAGGTACTAGGTACATGCAACTAACCAACAACTAAGTTTTAAGTGCCAACCCTAAATAATAGGTCAAATGGGTTTTGGTTAGCAAAGGTAGGTACTAGGTACATGCAACTAAACAACAACTAAGTTCTAAGTGCCAATCCCAACTAGATAGGGTTCAGCATTTCATACTGAGATTTAATAAAATGTCTTTACTTTGCGGATGCCACTGAAAGAGGGGATAGGGATGAAAGGAGGCCCAAAGACAGGGTTACTTTACAGATAACTCTAATACATAATCACGGACCTTAAGAACAACTAAGTTGTAAGTTGTAACCACATCTAGTGATCTTTTGGAATGGTCATGATGCAGGAGGTGGGTTTAGGGTTCAAAAGTCAAATTTAAGCATTTCAGCATAAATGGAATTAATTCCAAAAGTAAGTTTCTCTTTGAATATTCAGCATTTTTTGTGTAAGGAGTAAAGCAGCCCTTAAGAAGGGCCTCGAATGTATCCCACGAATGTGGTCTTGCTGCCTTCTGCTTGTTGTTGTTTTATGTGGAACTAACTCTCAAGCCCACCTACAAATAAGACCCACTTTACATTAAGCCCCTGGAACTGCCCAAATGTTCAAAAGTTGGGCCTATTAGCTCTTTTTTTCCGACCTTTCCAAACCCCCTTTGAAAAGCTTGAATGGAAGTACATTGAACACCAGTCTGGCCCTCCCCAAATTCAGGGCCCAATCCAATAGAGGATGGGGACACTAAACCCTAGACCCACTAAACCCTAAACCCACCTTAGCTCACCCCACCCATCTCTACTTCAACAGGCATAGTGATTATAGGCTAGGCATCTTATGACTCCCTAAGGCAAATCCTTCCCCTATACATAATGTCAATGCTCCAAAGTAACTCACAATTTATTTGGAAATAAGGTTGCACTAAATCTTACTCAACCCCTTATTAGAAAAGCATTGATTATATGATGACAAATTTGTGTGGTAAGTAGTAAAGAAGGTGACATTTCACTTGTTGAACTATTCCTCTTTGCATCCAGTGCTTTCTTTAACAAACCTTCCAACTAGTGCCATGTCCTTGAATGCTTTCAAAATACATACATACATACATACTTACTTACTTACTTACTTATTGTACTCCATTTGTACAGCAATGTAATATCCCTCCCTCTAACAACAAACAATATTAGAATGGGCAGTTGCAACTTACTTCTTTAGGTGAATGCTCCAAAGGTACTAACATCTGTTTTTGGATGTCACCTCCATATAGGATGTAAACACTGATTATGGAGACTAAATTGCAATGTGATCACTAGGGTGGAACAGCCCTCTAGGAGCCCTCTAGCTCACAAGGTGTTGTTCATCCAGTCTTGATGTTCCAATAGAAATTGTGCCCCATCATCTTTGGGCACACCTCGTGCCATTTGATTCGTTTAATTTGGTAAAGAAACAAAGAATATATGCCCATCCAAAGTTGCTCAACCCACCCAAAGTTGTCCGTCTCTTTTAGTTGGAACTTTTTTCAAGCAAACACATGGACCACTTTTGAGTAAACATTTAGAACCCCATGCATGAACAATGCGCATTTGACATTGGGTAAGATCTGACCCTTAATCAAAATGGATGTATGTAAAAAGTAAATTACTTTATGTCCAAAATCGTTCATCATACATCAACAGGTGAGATCAAAAAATGACAAAAGGCTATAGATCTATGATTATGGGGTAGCAAGCTAAACCTAAAATCTCAAATGGTTGGAGGTGGCACCATTGCTAAACTCATGGGTTTTGCCTTGGTGCTCCTACCTTGGCCCAACAACAACATTTTCATCTTCATCATGCCTTTGTAATGTCAAACATCTAGCTCTAAGAGTTGTGTGCTTGTGTCCAACGTTGTTGGGTTGCAAGAGAAGAAAGATTGTAGGTTGTCATTGTTTTCATGGTCATCATTTTCAAGGACTTTTCATCCCTTCCCTTTGTTCTTGCAAGAAATAACCAGATGAATTGAGATTTTTTATTATTTGTTTGCACATATTTTCGCACTTGGCCTAAGCTTAAAGATCGTTTTTTTTATGTTACCTCTCAAAACCCAATATTCTAATGGTTTTCATCCTCATCCTCTTCTTATGTCTTCTTCATCCAAGTTGCTTTGATGATTTTCATGCTCATCCTTTTTTTTGGGTGTATTCTCACTCTCATCTTTTCTTATGGCCTTCATCGTCATCCTTTATTTGTGTATTTTGATTCAGGCTACTTTGAGGGTATTTGTCCCTGTCCCTTTCTCTTATGTTTGCATGACATCCACTTTACTCTAGTGATCTTTGTATTTAATGGAATATTAAAGTACCCATTGATTGTTTACATTTCGAAATATTGTTTCCTTTTTTTTTTGGTTGAATCCCATCTCAATATAATTATGGGGAACATCACCCTATCTTTAAGCCCTAGTTTGATATTCTAAATTCTATTTCATCTCCTATTTGAATTTTTGCCTAAGGTGGGCAAAATTAAATATGGTTTGACGAAACTAGGTCTCAATTCAAAAGATTTGGAGGATCTTATTTTGACATGGGTTAGTATAATGAAGAATATGAGTAGTAGTCGAGGCAAAGGTAAGGAAAATGAAAATTGTAGTTCAAGAGACCAAAAGGGTGGAGGTTTACTATGAACAGATTTAGAAGTTGGCTAAATGGTTTACAAGTACCAACCACATACAATTTTCTAACTATTATGTTTAAAGCCGTTTTGCAATCACATTTCATACTTGCAACTACAGGGATGAAGTAGTCCACATTACAACAGCATAAGGAGGTGCTAATGTTGTGTGAAGAAGGTATGATTACAGTAGAAGCAATGAGTGCACTCTTAGTACCACAGAATATCAAATAAGCAATACCAGCAAAAACACAAAGTAATACACGGAAGACTAACAAACATTGCATAAATTATGGGGTGAGAGATCACAATGTGAAGACATGTAGAAAGAAAAAAAAATAGACCACAGTGGCAACCATAGAAGCGGCATAACCAAGTCAAAAAACACATAAGACATCTTCATATGCATGTCACATCTATGATTTGAATGGACATAAAATGACATTTCCAAAGTTTGTTGAAATGCAAAAAATGTTTCATGGGAAATTTGTGACAATAGCATAAGTTCAACCTATTGCTAAGACACAAACAGTCATTACGGATGTGAATGTGGTGGATGTTAATGTTACCACAAGGAATAAAGTAACTAAATAACAAGTGTTCAAGGATAGAAAGCCAAGAAAAGCAAAAAGTGTTGTTGACTAGGAGAAAAAAGAACAGTTGAAACAGTCTATGGTGGACACAATTCAATAGATTCAAAAAACATAAACCCAGATCAAAGGGCCATTCACATCCATGGAGGGATGGAACACAACCTGGCCGAATATGCCAAATACTACTCTTGTGGATGCATAGAAATCTTAAGAAGTGGTGAATCCAGAAGGGTAACTAATCATAATAAAAGAGATTTTTCTAGACATTGGTAAGCAAATGTTATAAACAAGTTATACTTTGAACTTAAGATAGTTGCTTAAAATAACTCCTGAGTTAAAAAGATATATTTGGTAGAAATTTAAACCAGAAAAAACTCAGAATGTAAATAAAACAAGTGGGTTCTTTAGTACCAAAAGTAAGGATAGATGTTGTAATAATAAATAATCATATGGCAATCATCCAAACACAAATTTGGGAAGAATACAATAAAAGATGTGTTGCTTGATGGAGGTTTTGGAGGTAATATTATCACAAAACAATTGAAATTGAGGTTGGGGCTTCCAAAGCCTAAACCTGCACCATATAATCTAAGGATGGCAAATCAAATAACCACAAAACCAACAAGGTTGATCAGAGATATGAAGATATATGTTCATGGCATTCCTTACACAACTACAATTACTATATTTCAAAATAATGTGATAGATTTTAATTATTCCATGTTGTTAGGGAGACCACGGTTGAGGGATGCTAAAGTGGCACATGATTAGTAAAGTAACATTGTTACCATACAAAGGAATGGGACAGTCCGAACAATTATAGTTACCAAACATTTGGGAAATGAAGTAAAAAGACCGAAAATGTTATTGTGTTACAATTATCAAAATGGCATCATAGATGAAGAAGAAATTACCATATTTGCTACAGAGCCAAAATTGTTTTCCATAGGAACAATCAATTTATTCGAGATAATTCAATCTATGAAAAACATAGATGTGGGGATCATGAATACTACTACTATTTCAAAATAAGGTTTTGAAGTATAAAACACATAAAAGAGGAAACATGGCAACAAATATGAGCCAGAAATAGCTTTAGAGGATAAGGTGTATCCAAAAACATACTATAGACATTAATTAGAGAGTGTTGTAGTGGATGAAACTCCAACAAACATCAAAGCACAAGGATTTGCAAATAGTTGGATGGAAATTAAATAAATATCAACAATTGATGTAGCTCGATCTAGGAACTAATGTAGAACCATGAATGGTGAAGATTAATGCATATCTAAAAACAAGCAAGGTGTTGGAAGTGGAACATCTGTTGAAGGAATTCAAAGATTTTTTTGCATGGACATATAAAGATCTAAAAAGGATTCCACTAGTGTTAACATAACACAAAATTGAATTGGACACTATTTTACCACCAGCACATCAAACCAAGTACATATTAAATCCAAATTATGCTACAATAGTTAAACAATATATAGATAAGTTATTAACAACTAGATTCATTAAATCTATAGAAGAAGTTACATTGTTGTCATCCATAGTAGTAGTACCCAAGAAAAATGGCAAGTTGAAAATCTATATAGATTTCAGAAAACTAAATGCAGACACGAAGAAAGATCCATACCCATTACCTTTCACAAATGAAGTGCTAAACACAATAGCAATGTCTAAGGTATATTCCTTCTTAAATAGATATTCAAGATATCACCAAATATCTATAGCTCCAAAGGACAAATACAAGACTACATTTGTTACAGATTAGGGGGCTTTTATATGGAAGGTGATGTTGTTTGGAGTAAAAAATGGACCTCCAACATATCAGAGAGCCGTGACCAAAACATTCAAAGAGTTTTTGGACAGTTTTCATTTGGCATTTTTATTATGTGATGTATTTGAATTTTATTTTTTTGTTAAATTTTTTTTGGATCACGTGTTTGACATTTTTGTGGATATTTTAACAGTCTTTCAAATTTTAATAATAATGGTAGAAAGAAGCCAAATTGGGGAATAGTTTTAGGTTCCATTAGTCGTCCTCTTGGAACTACAATTTTGAATTAAACTTTGTTACAAAATCTTGTAACAGGTAAAAACACATTAAGGTTTACCCACTTTAGACAAAAATTGTTACAATGTTAAAAGTAATTACAATATTTGTAGCATTTTTAGTGACATGTGATTTTAAACAAAAAATTTAATTGTTCCATGTTATTCAAACAATTAAAATGTAAATAAATGATGAAGATATGGTTCAATGGTTTAAAACCACCACAATTTTAAATGGCTATATATATAATGTATACATCATATACTTACCACATATAATTTGGAGCCATTTTGTGACATTAGAACACTCGTCCTTTTGGTCCAGGTCACATTCATAAGAAGAAGTTAAATGGAAACAAACAGAATGCATGCCAATTTCATATATGTGTTCTTCTTATGCTTCAAAGTGAGTTTTTAAAAGAAAGTTAATATATAATCTATACATTATATACCTACCACATATGATAAATGACATACACTAAGAATTATTTTTTTAATTGTAAATATCAATGGAATTTGGTAGTTTGTATCAATATCATTCACCATTGAAAGTTTAATGTAAAAATATCACCTACAGTCAAACTTTTGAAGTATATTTATATTTGTTCATATTTCGTGATTTATATTGTAATAAATTATTCACGAATCTTTAAATTTACATCATTTAGCACATTTTTAATTTAAAAATAATTGCTTCAATTTTCAAGCTAATCAAATCTCTTCAAAATTCACAAGAATAATTCCAATGATGAAAGTGCATTCAACAAAACAATATCATATGTTACAAAATAATATTTGTGACTATATTTTTTGGGACCTCAATGTGCTTTCACCTCAAAAATAGTTCAACATATTCCTAGGAAAGAAGGTGGCACCTCAAGTCAAGGAAGCAAATGGTAAGAAAAATACTTTACAAGGTGCATTTTGAATATGGCACTTAAAAATCAAGGTAATTATAAACTTTCCTATGTTTTTCCTCAATCTCAATTTATGTGTAATCCATTCTTCAGATCACAATATGTGTGTTTTGTTTGCCAATAAATCTTGACCTAATTATAGTGATATATTCAAAGCAAACCCAAAGATTAGACACACTACAAGTTGAATATATAATGAATCTTTAGAGATCTTGAAACAAAAATCTTTGAACAAAAAGGTAGTTCAACAAATCAAAAAGTTGAAAAAGACAAAAAGAGAAGAAATTAATTAAGCAAGGAGAGTAGTTAGATCACTTAACCTGGTTAAATGAAAAGTTCAAAAAATGGCTAAAAGGCATGTAAAAGCAAACATGGCCTTATATGTTGCAATAGTTTGAGATGTAAAGGACAAATTTTACTACAACTTCCAAGTTGGTTTCAAAGCTCATCCAACTTGCCACAAAATTGTAAATTTGGGTTTTACAACATAAGCCCAAGTATAAATTAGGGCCAAGGTTAGGGCCACGATGCATGCAAGGGGACATGTTACAACAAGGTTACATTGACAACCCATGACAAATTAATAAGCATAAGAGGAACATGAGAACGGGTTTAAAAACAAAAAACAAGATTGCAACCTAGACCATTGAAACAAGGTGGTCATGTGTAGATAATGAAGAATAAAACAAGGACAAATACCATTAGAACAAGGCATATGTCATGTAAGCAATGAATAAAAGTATGAGGACAAAAATCATTATAACAAGGGGGTTTCGTAGGCAATGAGGAAAAGGATGAATATGAAGACCATCACAACAAGGTGGATGTCTTGTAGGACGGTTAAAGTCTAACTTTCAAACAAGGAACAAGACAAAGTTATGTGATTATAAAATTAAAATTAAAAATAAGAACACGAAATGTGCAAAACAAAAGTGAAAACGGATTTTTATTATGCTAATAAATGCAAACATGAACATGAAAGAACATGACAAGGCTATGGTGTAAGATCATGCCTAAAACTAGTGTTGAAAAAATTGAAGGAAATGAAGGGTCCTACTTTTATTTATCACCCTTTGGGAACCTAGCTTAAGGAAGCTTTTAAGAAAGCTTCTATGTGTGCATCAAGTAAAGAAGTTTCTTGAGAACCTTCTTAACTAAAAGTCAATTATGAATCAATTGAAAGTTAACTAAGACTTAACTTGAAATTGATTAGGAGTTAACTGGGAATTAATTAGGAGTTAATTATGACTTAACTAAAAGTTAACTAGAAGTTAGTTGGGAATTAACTAGGAATTAATTGCAATTTAACTAGGAATTAACTCAAACTTAATTCGAATTTAATTAGAATTTAACTAGGACTTAACTCAAACTTAACTAATAGTTAACTAAGAGTTATGGATGAATTCCATCCATTAGAAGATGGTGTCTAATGTTTGCATTTGTCACATCACTTCCCCTTTTAATGACAAATTCCACAAGGAACAGCCTTTAGTTTGCTTGGATATGGTCGATGAAATTCATGCACCTTCTCCATAACATCTAATAAGTTTTTCATTGGTTCCCAAGTGCATTCATTCGCATCTTACCCATGCTAATGAACAATATATTGGAATTGATGATTAGAGAATTTTGAATCTAAAATGTCCTCCATTCATATCCATGTTCACCATCGACTTCAATACATGGAAGGGGATCATGGATTCTTCCTAAATTGGTAGACGTGTGAAAAAATTCCAACAAAGAAACATGAAACATATGATGGATTCTTAAAAAACTTGGAAGCTTGAGTTAAAAAGCCATGGCCTTGATTTAATTCACAATGAGGAATGGACCTAGCCTTTCATGATCCAAAATCTTTGATGGCCTTATTATCTTGATATGTTATTTTCGAAACCAAACCTGGTCCCCGACCTTGAAGTTAGGTTGTTCTTTCCGATGTTCATTAGCATTCTCTTTGTATTGCCTTTGTGTTTTTTCAATGTTAGATACAAGTTGAACTCAAACATATACTAACCACGTGGCTCAATATTTAATTGTTGGATTCATGACTTTGTGCACACCTTGAATGTGAAACTTGGGGTGCAAACTATGTTTTGTAAATAAAGGTGTTTGTTGGGTTGATGAATGCACTATGTTGTAAGCAAACTTTGTCATGGCCAAAAAAATGAACCAATTATTTTGATCATAATTGGTTGTGCACTATAAATATTGTTCTAAGACTTGATTGACCCTTTCTATTTACCCATCCGTCTAGGGGTGGAAAGTCATTGATAATTTCACCTTCACATTTAAAAATTCAAAAAGTCGTTTCTAAAACTTGAATGCAAACTGAGGCCCACAATCAAAAAATATATCTTCAAATAAACCATGATACTAAAAAATATGATCAAAGAATAACTTGATTATTCCTTCGCCAATTATTATTTTGGTACATGGAATGAAATGAATCATTTTCATCAAACGGTTCACTACCACCAAGATGGAGTCATAAAAATTAGAAGTTGGAAGGTATGTGATGAAGTCCATGGAAATTGAAAACCACGGGGATGTAGGGATCAACAATGGTTGAAGGAAACCATGAAGGCGATGACAAAAATTCTTTGGGTGAGCACAAATAAATTGCAAGATCCGAACCTCCTTCACATATTTCCAAAATTGTGGCCACCAATAATTTCAAAACACTAACTCCATGGTTTTGTTGAATCCAAAATGACTTGCAGTCAAAGCATCATGTCTAGCCTAAAGAATTTCAAATCACACAAAACCATCAAGAACATACAAAAGACCATCACGATAATATAGACCATCTTGAAACTCAAATTTAGCATGATCACTAAAAAATTCTTGGACTTGATGACAATTCATTAATTGGCCTTGAATGTTAATAACAAAATGTCTTTCAAATTTTCACGAATTTGACAAAAAAAGGTTGTGTCATTAGGAATTACTAATAATGCTTAAAATTGAAGATGTTCAGGTTTGAGAATGACATCACATAGTTGTTTGTAGGTTGCATTTCCTTCCTTAGGCACAAGGTACGAACAATGAAACAACACATCAGGTTTCCCTTCTTGGCACCCAAGGCGATATGTAATGACAAACTAAAATCAAGACAAGGACAATGCCCACCAAGTTTAATGTTGATTCAAAACACGAATTGTCATGAAATACTACAAATTCTTATGGTTTGAATACATAATGATTTCATGTTGAACTCTTTCAAGCAAATGACACCATTCTTCAAAGGCATCCACAATGGCTATAAATTCTTTATCATGAATTTCATAATTAATCTTTATAGGAAAAATTTTATGAAATCGAAAATCGATAAAATGAAGAATTTATTATCTTTTCCATCTTGTTAGAGTATGACACCTATTACAAAATCAAAAACATTTGTCTGCAAAACAAAAGGTTTAGAAGCATCTGTATGAATAAGTAGTGGGGCAGTTGTGAAAGAAATTTTCAAAGATTTAAATGCATTTTCAACTTCAACTCCCCTATAAAAAGGTTGACCTTTCTTAATCAACTAAGTAAGAGGGGCCATTATTGAAAAATAATGGGCAATGAAACGTTGATAAAAATTAGTAAATCTAAGTAAACATTGAACATTTTAAATAAAAGTTGGAGTAGCCTAATCAACAATGATCCAAACTTTACGAAGATCCATGTGAATACCATCTCCAAAGATGATGTAACCCAAAAATTCCACTTCAAATTGATGGAATCACACTTTTCCAATTTGGTGTAAAATCTAACCTCTCGAAGTTTTTCCAAAACCATATGTACATGGCATTCATGGTCCTCCATGTTTTTTAAGAAAATGAAGATGTCATTGATGTAACAGACCATGAAATCATCCAAATACTCATGAAATACATCATTCATCAGATGTTAGAAACAATAAGCGTGTTAATAAGGCCAAATGGCATCACAACATATTCAAAATGATTGTAATAAGTTTTGAATGTTATCTTCCATCACCTTTTCGAATGCACACCAAGTTGTATGTTCCACATATATCAATCTTGGTGTACACCTTGGCATGATTGAACTAGTCCAACAACTTTAGATCATGGGTAAAGGGTATTGATTCTTGATGGTGAATTGATTTAATCCATGATAATCTACGGTATTGATTTTTGATGGTGAATTGATTTAGTCCATGATAATCTACACACATTCATAAATTACCATCTTTCTTTCTGACAATAGAATTATGGCACCAATTGGAGACTTGGAATGTCGAATGAACCCCTTCTCAAGGTTTTCATTGTTGTACTCATGAAGAGCTATAAGTTTGTCTTGTGACAGGTTGTAGATCGGCCCAAATGGAACTTACGTTCGCTTTTCAAAATTAATCATATGGACAATGTTTCGATAAGGTTTCAACATTTTTTTTTTCAAACATGTATTTGGATTCTTATACTAGGAAGGGATCTTATGACGAGGTGATTCAACATTTGATGTGGGAAGAACATAGATCAAGAATGCATCTCCTTTCTTGGCAGCTTGCATGAAAGTTCTTGTTCTAACAAACAAAACTTTGAGTATAAAAATCAGAATGTAGAACGTGTCAAATTGGAATATTTCAAGATATAATGGAAAGGGAAATATTTTCACTTATTCAAGTCAATCATCATAATCAAAAGTTCAACAAGTTTGTTAGATGTGTTAAAGATAAATCTGTCAACAAATACATGCCAATTGTGTTCATGCAGGTGAACTTGATCAATGTAAGGCCACCATGGCAAAGCCCATGATTATCATCCTAAACATGAAACATTTTCCTTAACAATAAGGATAGGTTAGGATATGGCTACAAAAACTTCAAATCTTACATTTGTCTCCCTCCAGAAAGATGTCCATGATGTTTCATGTCAAGACATTGGTTTTTTCCCCCCTACCAATTTTCAAGCAAAAAATAGAATGCCATATCTCTTTCCTTGTACTCCATGTGAAAAGCTTGCTCCATCTTAAACACATTAATTAAAAAAATGTGGTGCACAATGGGCATTAAGATCATGTCACAAATGGGGATATTCATCCTTGTTTTGCTTTCTAGGAAGATCTTGTACCTATTCAAAACCTCACTTGTATTGAACTTGTTCTTCCTCTTGCCATAACATCTTTTAGTAACATACAAAACCAAATGAGAATATAAAATCTATTGAATGTTGTAGAAATCAATTGTTGCAATCTGGCTTTTACTTCCACTTTAGTGATGTCTATATTTCCTCCCTTCACACAACAATCCTCTTGCAAAAACACACTTTGTGGAAAGTAACAAAACACATTTTTCACATTAAAAATCAAATTTTGTTGGGAATATAAAATGCATATAAAAATGTTTGACTTTGGACACCCTTTATTGATGTGGAAGGACATACACAAACAACTAATGAAAATTAGTAGATGTTAGGTTTAATTCATTGTAAATTCTATTGAATTATCTATTTGATTATTAATCATCCATAAATATATATTATCTTATAAACTAAAAGCACTAGTAAAGAAACAAGTTTGTTTGACTGGAATTTAAATAACCATAAAAAATCCCTTGTCATTTTGGACAAGTTTATTTTAATATGCTTATTGTGATTTAATGGTCATTTTATCTTGATTGGTCATTTTGACTTGCAAGGCAATAGATGGTTTGAACAGTCAAATTAAAATAATTTATTGATAAATTTATTTTCAAAAACAAAATTACAATGGTCGATAGCTAGGTATTAATGTTAAGGGTAGAAAATTGTCCTATGTTGGTTAAACACCATGGATATTAAGAGACAGTAGTACCATCAAAACAATCTTAAGAGAATTATAGAGTGAAAATGTTTTTTGATGGTAATACCATCAATGCAATGAACTACTTTCATGGAACAGAATAATCAGAAGTTAATTATGAAAGGAATTATAGTAAAAAAAATAGTAGTTACTAGAAATAATATCTTAATTTAGTTTATTTAAAAGGATATCCTAGTAATTATTTAATTATTAGTGGGAAATATCTTATTTTCCATCTTCTATTTATTAGGAGGTGAAACCATATACGTTAATTAGTCCAAGTGGATAAAGGATGGATGGATTTCCATTAACTAAAATGTGTGGAAGGGATCATGATACTGAAATTTAAAAGGATAAGGATTCCACCACTCCACCTTTGTGTGGTGAATATCCTTTTTGGGTTCATATATCTCTTGAGGGGGGAATAGGGATTGTATTAGATATTGTATTAAAGATGGTATTTGATATTAAAATTTCTAAAAAATCCTTTTCTTGGGAAATAACGTGTTTATGGCACTGGAGATAGAGGTGGAAAGTATGGAAGTATCTTGTACTTTGATTCTTGCAACGGAAATGGTCAAAAATATATCATATTGTTTTTTTTTGTTCTACTTAGAGGATGTTAGATAGTGGGGGGAAGGTAGTACACATTAAGATTGCATGATTTTTTTTATGTTTTATGTAATAATTTTTTGTTTATTCTACCAAAACAATAGGATTTTTTTGTATTTTTCTGTTTTTATAATAGAAAATACCTTTTGCGACAAGATAGTCATTGCCATTAAAAGCATAAACAAGGAGGTTGACATGAGATTTAAGGTCTACAAGGAAGGTAACATTGCTACAAACGGTAAGCAACAACCACAAAGGGTTTGTAGGTAGTGTAGACAGTAGGCATTAGCTACAAAAGGTCTACAAGTGTTACAAACGATAAACATTAGCTATTAGAGGTCTACAAATTGTTGAAAATCTTCTTTCAAATCTATAGATGACGATATGTGCACGATGATAAGTATTGCATGATGGTGGTTGTTACAAGATAATAGTTACTATAGTATGGTAGGCAAACAATAAACAACTTATATTTTCATGTGTTTTCATCTTTTTTTTATTCCTTTCTTTATTTAATAACCTCACCACTAGGAAATGCGTCCCAGTTCACTCTGGGTTTCACGAGATTTTTGAGTGAATTTGGACATTTTTAACTACTGAAATTGTTTAACCCACTAGTGATCCAGTTGCTACGGACAATGACTTGTTTCACTAATACCTAGTGAAACAAGGTTACTCTTAAGTGAAATACAAATTTACCAAACCATTCACTTGCTAATTAATTAACTAACCAATATGGAAATTAATTAAATTTTAATTATTTAATATATAATGTTATTGATAATTTCATGATTTTTAAAGCCTATTATTTATTGACATGTGTCACTACATACGCTACGTTAAAAACCTAGCCTAGGTAAGCAAGTAGGCCACATAATCAACCTAGGCACCTAGCTTAAGAATTTGATAGGAGAATATTCGATCAACATACCATTGATGACCACACACAACACCACCCATGAGGTTTAATCCCTTGACCTTTGGAATGGGGGCAAACACCTTTACCATCAAGCCACCTCACTTGTTATGATAATATGTTACATTACATTCTATTTATCAAATACTTCATTTAAAATATTACAAAAACATAAACTTTGAAAATTCATATCTTATTGAGATTTTGTTCAAATGAAATGATTCGAACTTACTTTTTTTAAAAATTCAATAATGTACATAATTACATTTATTTCCTTTTGAAAGTTTAAAATCATTTGAATAAAAAAAAATTGAATATCATTATTCAATAACATTTCAATGACCATTCTTTTGGAAAAAAAAAAGTTTAATAAATGGATTTTTTTGTGTTAATATAATAATACTACCTATGTTAAACTACTTTCAATTATTATATGACAATTTTTCATTAATTTAAATTATTTCATCCTACATTATTTACGACTATTTATGGCTATTATCAATTATTTTCAGTTATTTTTAGTCATTTCACCTTAAACTACTTTTGGTTATTCTAAGTTATTTTTGGCTATTGTAAATTATTTCAATTTAGAATTATCTTGTAATTATTATAAATTATTTTTGGCTATTTTAACTTACTTCACCTTAGGCTACTTTCAATTATTGTAAGTTTTTTTGTTTATTCTATGTTATTTTTGGCTATTGTAAATTATTTCAATTTAGACTATTTGTAGCTATTATAAGTTACTTTTGGCTATTGAAAGTTATTTCACCTTAAGTTATTTTTTTTATTATAAATTATTTCACTTTAGATTATTTTTGGCAATCCTAAGCAATTATAATATATGGTTATTGATTATTATTTTATTAGTGTTATTGGTGGTGATTAACGGCTATTAGTACCTATTCTATTTATGGCTATCAATGGTTTTTAGTGGTTATTTTATTAATAGTTATTAGTGGTTATTTATTAATGGCCATTAGTAGTTATTCTATTGATGGCTATTCGTGGTTATTCTATTGGTGACTATTCTATTAATGGCCATTAGTAATTATTTTATTGGTGGTTATTCGTGGTTATTCTATTCGTGACTATTGGTGGCTATTCTATTAATGGCTACTGGTGGCTATTCTATTAATGGCCATTAGTAATTATTTTATTGGTGGTTATTCGTGGTTATTCTATTCGTGACTATTGGTGGCTATTCTATTAATGGCTA
>Ga0209611_10005857_pt1 | contig 20414 bp, 22 predicted proteins | sample S1TSphgellanicum_3_FD_187693 | JGI IMG/M metagenome (GOLD analysis project Ga0209611, IMG submission 187693) | Host-associated microbial communities from peat moss isolated from Minnesota, USA - S1T2_Fc - Sphagnum magellanicum MG (SPAdes) (version 2) | ecosystem: Host-associated > Plants > Peat...
CGCCTGGGCGATGACGAAACGCTCTTCCTCGTCGGCGGTGAAGTACTTCACCTCACCGGTGACCTTGCCGCCCGTGACGACGCGATACGGCGTCTCGATGAAGCCGTACTCGTTGATCCGGGCGTAGTTCGCGAGGTAGCCAATGAGTCCCACGTTGGGACCCTCGGGCGTCTCGATGGGGCACATACGTCCGTAGTGCGAGGAGTGGACGTCGCGGACCTCGAGGCCCGCACGCTCACGCGACAAACCACCTGGTCCGAGGGCCGAGAGGCGTCGCTTGTGGGTCAGTCCCGACAGCGGGTTGTTCTGGTCCATGAACTGGCTCAACTGCGAGGTGGCGAAGAACTCCTTGATCGCGGACATCACCGGGCGGATGTTGATCAATGTCTGGGGTGCGATCGCCTCGACGTCCTGGGTGTTCATGCGCTCACGCACGACACGCTCCATACGCGAAAGGCCGGTGCGCAGGGCGTTCTGGATCAGCTCGCCCACGCTGCGGATGCGGCGGTTCGCGAAGTGGTCCTGGTCGTCGATGTGGTAAGTCGTCTCCTTCGCCGTGCGGTCGCGCGCCAAGTTCAACAAGTACGTCGCGGTCGCGAGGACCTCGGCCTTGGAGAGCACGTGCAGGTCGGGATTGGGACGCTCGAGCACGTCACCGAAGAGCTCGAGGTTCTTCGCGACCTCGCTGCCGAGTTTGCGGTCGAGCTTGTAACGACCGACGCGACTGAGGTCGTAGCGCTTCTCCGAGAAGAAGGCGCCCTCGAAGTACTGACGCGCCGCTTCGACGGTCTGGACTTCGCCCGGACGCGCGCGACGGTAGATCTCGAGCCACGCCGTCTCTTGACTGGCGCGCACGTAGTTCTCCGGGGTGTCCTCGAAGTTGTACTTGTCCATGTGCTTGGTGATCTCGAGGTGCGCCTTCTTCCAGTCCGCGTGGAACTGGTCCTCGAGGAAGTCGAAGTGCGCGACGAAGCGCTCGAAGAACGCCTCGTCCATCGAGGTGTCGAGTGCACGCAACAACGTGAAGATCGAGATGCGACGCTTGCGCGCGATACGCGCGCCGGCGTTGGCCGCCTTGTTCTTCTTCTCCTCGAGGTCGACCTGCAACCATTCACCGCGACTCGGGTGGATCGTCCCTTCGAAGGCGACCTTCTCGTCCTTGCCGGGTTGGAACAACACACCGGGTGAGCGAACGAGCTGGGACACCACGACACGCTCGGTGCCGTTGATGATGAAGGTCCCTTGTTCGGTCATGATCGGGAAGTCGCCCATGAAGACCGTCTGCTCTTTGATCTCGCCGGTCTCGGAGTTCAAGAACCTGGCGCGCACGAAGATGGGCTGGGAGTAGGTGGTCGCTCGCTGGCGGCACTCCTCGACGGTGAACTTCGGTGGACTCTTCAGGTCCACGTCGTCGGGATCGAATTCCAGTTCGAGTGACAGACGACCCGTGAAGTCCGAGATCGGCGAGAGCGCTTCGAACGCCTCACGCAATCCTTGCTTCATGAAGAGGTCGAAACTGTCTCGCTGGATTTCGAGAAGGTTTGGCAGGGGGTGGGCTTCACCCAGTGCCGAGAAATTAAAGCGCTCCGGGCTAATGGACCGAGACGTCAACGGACAATCCTCCGTGTAAAAGGGTGGTTACTACAGGCTTTTCCCATGACCAGGGACAGAACGGCGTCAGGGGTTGACGAAGCAGAGCGCAGGGGCACGGTCTTTCTATGCTAGTGGCTCCAACAGAAGATGCGCAACTAGCGCTCCCATTCGAGGGGCGCGGCTGCCACGGCAGTTGACGTCACCCTAGGCAGTTTACGCGCCGAGGTCAAGTCATTGACTCGGCCTCACCGTGCGCCGCCGCAACCTAGGCCGTCTGACCAGGGAACGAGCATGGTTTCCTGGTGGGTCCAGGAGACGCCCGTGAGCGGACGGGTGCGGGGCCTGACCTCCTACCCCGACCGGCGAACCGATCGGGGTAGTGACGCCAGACGTGGCACTACTTGACTTCGACCGTCGCGCCGGCGGCCTCGAGGGCCGCCTTCGCCTTGTCGGCGTCGGCCTTCGAGACCTTCTCTAGGACGGGCTTGGGCGCACCGTCGACGAGGTCCTTGGCTTCCTTCAGACCGAGGTTGGTCAAGGTACGTACTTCCTTGATCACCTGGATCTTCTTGTCGCCGCCCGACGTCAAGATGACGTCGAAGTCGCTCTTCTCTTCTTCGGCCGCGGCTTCGCCGCCCGCGCCACCGCCGGCGGCCGGGGCCGCCACCGCGACGGGGGCCGCTGCGGTGACGCCGAACTTCTCTTCGAATTCCTTCAGCAACTGGCTCAGCTCGATCACTGACAACTCAGCGATGCCGTCAAGGATCTGTTCTTTGGTCAGGGTTCCTGGCATGGTGCTTCCTTCTTTCTTTGGTTTCGTTACTTCGTGGGGGTACTTATTCGGCCGGTTCGCTCGAGGAGTCCGAAGGCTCCTCGGTGGTGTCGACGTCGACCGACGCCACGGGGGCGTCGACCTCGTCTTCGACGGGCGCGACGGGTGTCGCGTCGTCGTCGCTCACTGACGGTGCAGCGTCCTCGACCCCGGCCGGAGTCTCGGCGACCGGCTCGGGCGCCTCGTCAGCGGGCAGCGCTGCGCCACCCTTGCTGTCGAGAAGGGCCGAGAGGCCGTAGGCGAAGTTCTGCGGGACGGCCTTGATCAAGCCGGCCATGGTGCGAAGTGGTGAGGCGAGCAGGCCCGCGAGTTGAGCGAGCAGTACGTCGCGGCTCGGCAGGTCCGCGAGCGCGGTGAGGTCCTTGGGCGAGACGAGCTGACCGTCGACGACGCCACCCTTGACCACCAGCATCGGCGACTCCTTGGCGAAATCGCGCAACGCCTTGGCGACCGCGGACACGTCACCGTCGACGAAGGCAATGGCGGTCGGACCCTGGAGATATTCGGCGATGGGCGCGAACGCGGTGCCGTCGATCGCGCGCAACACCAACGTGTTCTTAAAGACCTTGTAGTCGGCGCCCAGGGTGCGCAGCTGACGACGCAACGAGGAGATCTCGGCGACGGTGAGTCCGCGGTATTCGGTCACCACGGCGGTCGAGGTGCCGTTGACCTTCGAGGTGACCTCTTGGACGGTCGCGACCTTGTCGGGGTTCAACTTGCTCATACTGACTCCTTCGCCGGATCTCCCGGATCAGGCCTCGGGCATCCAAGCAAACGAGTCACCGTACGGCGGACTCGAAATCCTCGTCAGGCTGACCTAGGTCACTTAAGTGGTTTCCCACACCGGATGTCTTCGGCTTTCCTCAAAACTGTGGCACCAACGTCGTGCGAACGAACACTCTAGTGACTGGCGACCGCGCCCGTCAAAAAACGACATTCGAGCGCTAGGCGCTGGCGAGCGCGTCCTCTTCTCGTCGCGTGCGCGTCGGGTCGATCTTGACCCCGGGGCCCATGGTCGACGAGACGGTGATACTCAAGAGGTAGCGACCCTTGGCGCTCGCGGGCTTGACGCGCACGACCTCGTCGACCACCGCCTGGACGTTCTTCACCAGATCGTCGCGACTGAAGCTAACCTTGCCGACGCGCAGCTGGACGTTGCCGACCTTGTCGGTGCGGTACTCCACACGACCACCCTTGAACTCGCCCACCGCCTTGGCGACGTCCATGGTCACCGTCCCGGTCTTGGGGTTCGGCATCAGACCACGAGGACCGAGCACGCGACCGAGTCCTCCGACCTGACCCATGAGGTCGGGCGTGGCGATCGCGATGTCGAAATCGAGGAAGCCACCCGCGACCCTCGCGACGAGGTCGTCAGCACCCACCACGTCCGCACCCGCGTCACGCGCCGCCTGAGCGGCCTCGCCCGCGGCGAACACCGCGATCCGGTTGGTCTTTCCCGTGCCCGCCGGCAGTGAGATGGTGCCGCGCACGATCTGCTCGGCCTTGCGAGGGTCGACACCGAGGCGCAGGGCCAACTCGACGGTCTCGTCGAACTTCGCCGTCGCCAGGGCCTTCACCTTGTCGATGGCCTCGGGGATCGTGAGGAGCTCCTCGCGGTCCACCTGGGCCAACGCGTTGACGTATTTCTTGCCGTGCTTCATGGTTCTCTCCTAGCGCGCGACCGAGATGCCCATGGAGCGGGCGGTCCCGGCGACCTGCAGTTTGGCCATCTCGAGGTCATCGGTGTTGAGGTCCTTGAGCTTGGTCTTGGCGATCTCTTCGATCTGGTCCATGGTCACCGAGGCCACGGTCTCGCGACCGGCGAGCTTGGCCCCCTTGGCGACGCCCGCCGCCTGGCGCAAGAGCACCGGCGTGGGAGGAGTCTTCAGCACGAAGGTGAACGAACGGTCCTCGTAGATCGAGATGTCCACGGGAATAACCGTGCCCTTCATGGACTCGGTCGCGGCGTTGTACTGCTTGCAGAACTCCATGGTCTGAATACCGTGGGGCCCGAGGGCGGTACCTACCGGCGGCGCGGGGGTGGCCCCGCCCGCTTCGAGCTGAATCTTGACGACGGCGACGACTTTCTTAGCCATGATGTTCTCCTAACGCGTTCTCTATAGTTTCGTGACTTGGGTGAAGTCCAACTCGACGGGGGTCTCGCGACCGAAGATGTCGACCAGTACCTTCACCTTCAGTTGGTCCTCGTTGATCTCGGCGACGTGGCCCGAGAAGGTGGCGAACGGACCGGTCTTGATCTGCACGGTGTCGTTGACCTCGAACTCGTGGGTCGGCAGACGACGCTTGGCGGTCGGTACCTCGACGCCCTCGACGTGGGGACGGATGATGTTGTCCACCTCACGACGCGTGAGCGCGGTCGGACGGGTCTTCTCCGCACCCACGAAACCCGTGACCCCGGGCGTGGAACCAATGACGTAGAAGACTTCGGGGTCCGGTTCGCAGCGGATCAGCAGGTAACTCGGGAACATGCGCTTGGAGACCGTGACCTTCTTGCCGGACTTGAACTCGGTCACGTCCTCTTCGGGCAGGTAGATCTCGTAGATGCTGTCGGTCAGTTCGCGACTCTTGATGATGTTGTTGAGCGCCCCGATGACCTTCTGCTCGTGACCCGCGAAGGTGTGCACGATGTACCAGCGACCAGGTCGGTCGTAGGCGCTCTCGACCAAGGGCTCCTCGTCGAGACCGTCCTCCAAGATCGTGACGTCCAGGACCTCGTCGTCGTCGCTCGGTGTCTCGAGGTCGTGGGTGGTGATTTCTATATCGCTCATGATCGCTGCCTACTTCTGGAAGAGGAACGTGACGAACTTCGAGAAGCCGTAGCCCAGGCCGAAGATGAGTGAGGTCATGAAGATGAGGACGAACAGCACGATGAGCGTGTAGTTGACGACCTCGGGACGCGTGGGCCAGGCGACCTGGCGCATCTCCTCGCGAATCTCGCGCACGAACTGCGCCGGCTTGGTGCGCTGGCCGCGGCGGCGCTGGACGTCCTGGGGGGACGTGCGACGAGAACCGGCGGTGCCGTCGGCACCTACCTGACCTTGTCGCTGCATCATGCGCTTTTGTTCGCGGTTCATGTCACTTCTCTCGTTACTTCGTTCGTACTACGTACTTCGCCACTACGAGCAGGGCAGGAGGGACTCGAACCCCCAACCCCCGGTTTTGGAGACCGGTGCTCTACCAATTGAGCCACTGCCCTCGGGGCGAACCGCCATGTTCCGACGATGGCCGTAGGGAAGGTCCAGCCTACCATTCCGCCAAGGATTAGTCCCTAGCGGGTCTCCTTGTGCAGGGTGTGCTTGCGCTCCCACTGGCAGTACTTGGACATCTCGATGCGCTCGCGCTGGTTGACCTTATTCTTCATGGTGATGTAGTTGCGACGCTTGCAGTCCTCACAGGCGAGGATCACCTGCACGCGCTTCTCGTTCTTGGCCATTCGTTCTCCTTTGTACGTCGTCGTTCACTTCGTAGGTCCCCGGGGCCGCGCCCCGTTCCCTGCCTGGTAGCGGCGGCGGGACTCGAACCCGCGACAACACGATTATGAGCCGTGTGCTCTAACCACCTGAGCTACGCCGCCTGGCGAGCCCTCTGTCGGGATTGAACCGACGACCCCTTCCTTACCATGGAAGTGCTCTACCACTGAGCTAAGAGGGCAATCGTGTCGCAGCGACACAGACGCGAATTCTACTCGCCCCCCGGGGCCATATTCCATTTGGCCGAGACTACCCTTGTCTCTCATGAGAACTCGCCTGGTCGAAATCGACGACGCGCCCGCGCTCATGAACATCTACAACCCCGAGGTCGTCGAGACGACCGTGAGTTTCGACCTGGTCCCGCGCTCACTCGAGGAGCAGGAGGAGTGGATCGCGAACCACCTCAAGACCCACCCCTGCATCGTGGCGCTCAACGACGACGACGAGGTCGGCGAACTCGGTGCGCGAGGTGAGCGCATCGTGGGTTTCGCCCTGGTCTCGCCCTTTCGGGAGCGTCCCGCGTACGCGACGACCGTCGAGAATTCGGTCTACGTGCACCGAGCCGCCCGCGCACGCGGCGTGGGCGAGACGCTGCTGCGCGAGTTGATCGCCACGGCGGGCGAGTCGGGGTTCCACTCACTCATCGCGCGCATCGTCGGCGAGAACGAGGGCTCGATCCGTCTGCACGAGAAGTGCGGCTTCACACTCGTGGGCACCGAACTCGAGGTCGGGCGCAAGCACGGACGCTGGCTCGACGTGGTGGAGTACCAGTACGTCATCCGAGGCTCGTCCTAATCGGTCGGGACCAGCACCTCGACCTTTTGTTCCGGCCACGACCACTGCGTCCAGCGCCCCATGGGCAGCACGAGCACCCCGCCAAGGACCGCCACCGACAGCGCGATCAACAGTGGATTCGAATGCACGAGTCCCGCGAGTAATTGGCGCCCACCAGGAAGCCCGATGAACGGCCCGGTGATCGACAAGAACAGTAGCCAGAAGTGCTCACGACCCTGGTAACTCGCGGCGAGCAACACGAGGCCCCACGCGAGATACCACGGCTGGACGACGGGACCCAACTCGACGAACAACAGCAACGCCACCGCGAGTGATCGCACCCACCCTCGACGCTCGGCGTTAAAGAGCAACCAGAGGCCCAGGATCGCGGCGAGCATGAGACCGAGGAAGCGCGTCACCGAGAGCACGGACGCGAGACCCAACGAGTGCAGACCGACCGCGTGCGCGATGTTGGTGAGCGCCATACCGACGCCGGTGGCGGGTGCGGCCCACGATCGCACGGTGCCGTTGGTGAGCAGGTTGTTGACCCAGCCGAAACCGAAGCCCGCCAACCACGTCCACACGCCCAGGGTCGCACTCGCCACGACGACCGCAATGCCGATGGGTCGCATTCGTTGCCGCAGGCTCGCGCGCGGTCCGAGCCAGGTCCACGCGACGAACGCGAGCCCGAGCGCGGCGGGCGCCTTGATGGCGGTCGCGCACGCGCAGAAGATCAACGCCCAGACCAGATGTCGTTGCACCGCGAGCGCGACGCCCACGATGAGAAAGCCCGCCATGATCGCGTCGTTGTGTGCGCCGCCAATGAGCGTGAGCAGGACCAGCGGGTTCATCGCGCTCAACACGAACGCCTCGCCGGGATCGCGGCCCATGCCTCGTGCGAGCAGGACGACGCCGTAGCCAATCATCGCCACGGCCGCCACCTCGAGCAGTCGCAGTCCGACCACGGTCGCGAGTTGGTGGTGACGCGTGATCTTGTCGATCGTGCCGTCGAGGAACAAGAAGAACGGACCGTAGGGAGCGGGCGTGTTGCCCCAGAGGGGATCGACGGGGGCCACGTACGGACCCGCGCCCAGAGAAAAGGGACCAAGGATGTAGGGACTGAGTTGGTGCGCCGTCATCTCGCCCTGGGCCGCGTAACTGAACACGTCGCGCGAGAACATGACGGGCGCGACGATCATCGGCGTCGCCCACGCGAGCAGCATCCACCACAGTGACTTGAGCGAGGCCCCCGGGTGGAGTTTCATCACCTCGGCGAGGCGAAGCCACACGCGCATGAGCAGCAACAGTCCGCCGTAGACGAGGACGATCGAGAGCAGGTACTTGGTCTCACTCGTGGCGCCCACCTGCACGGGCGTGGACGGTTCGCCGAAGAACCAGGTATTGGGAAAGTTGAACTTGAAGGGCGAGTTCGTGAACGACCCTCCCGCGAGGATGAGCGTCATCGCGAGTAAACCGAGGGCGCCGGGGTACCAGAGGAACGACCAGCCCTCGAAGGGTCCCGGTCGAAATCGTCCGAGGGGGGTGTAACGACGTTCGAGCAGCTGAACCCCGCTCTCGAAGCGATGGGCGACTCGTTCGTAGGTGCGTCGCAGTGCGCCGAGCCACGATGCCAGTCGTTCCACACCGCTCCTTTCGCCTTCGTGAGTCACCGTAGTCCTCGACGGCGAATCGAGGCATGGTCAATTCAGCGCGCGCTGAATTGACCATGGTGGGCCGGGAGGGATTTGAACCCCCGTAGGCAAAGCCGTCTGGTTTACAGCCAGATCCCATTGGCCGCTCGGGCACCGACCCGTCGTGAAGCCTAGTTCGCGTATCCGACTGACATCCAATGACGAAGCATCTACGATTTGTCCGTGCCAAGTTTCGACATCGTCTCTGAGATCGACCTCCAAGAGGTCCGTAACGCGGTCGACCAGACGAACCGCGAGGCGTCGACGCGCTTCGACTTCAAGGGCACCGACGCGACCGTCGAATTCAGCGACAAGGAACTCTCACTTTCGGCGTCCACCGAAGACCGACTACGCGCGCTCTATCAATTGCTCGAAGAGAAGATGGTGAAGCGATCCGTGTCGCTGAAGACCCTCGACGCGGGCAAGATCGAAGAGGCCAGTCACGGCTCGGCTCGTCAAAAGGTGTCGCTCAAGGCGGGCATCTCGACCGAGGTCGGTAAGCAGATCAACAAGATGGTCAAGGAACTCGGCATCAAGAACCTGAGTTCGTCGATCCAAGGTGATCAAGTACGGGTCACCGGCAAGCAGCGTGACGACCTCCAACGCGCCATTGCGTTCTTCAAGGAAGCCGACCTTGAGGTGCCACTGCAGTTCACTAACTTTCGCGACTAGTTGGGCGAACGCTCCTCGGCGACGAGGTGCGCGTCGATGTCGCGCAGACGGTCAGTGTGAAAGATCCGATTAAAGACGAGCATCTTGAGCACCCAAAAGATGGCGAAACTCAACACGTTGACGCCGCCCACCAGCGCGGTGTTCGCGAGGTGACCCCAGTGGTGCGCGTGCACGAGGTGCTTGGTGTAGGTAGCGCCCAGGAGCGAGAAGGCGATACCGAGGAACGCCATCGCCCAATACGGGATCACCTCGTTGCGAAAATGGCTCTTGCCCCTCTTACCCCACGCCCACGCCCGATTCAGGTAGTACGAGGGGATGATCGCGATGATGTTGCCGAAGAGCGTCGCTTCGATGATGCCCGGGATGATCTTGAACCCATAGGTGATGAGGATCGCCGCGAGCGAGACGCCGGTCGTGACGACCGAACTCAAGGTGTAGCGAATGATCTTCTTTCCTTCGTGTGACTTCGACCAGGCGAAGAGGTCATTCAATCGTCTCGACACGGTCACTACCATACTTCGGGCCATCTAGACCCACGACGGGATGACACAATGGACTATGTCCGAATCCCTCGAGTTCCTCGTCGAACTCCTCGACATCGAGACCATCGAGGTCAATATTTTTCGAGGAAAGCACCCCAAGGAGGAGCGGCAGCGAACCTTCGGTGGTCAAGTGGCCGCCCAGTCACTGATGGCGGCGGGACGAACCGTGGAGGATCGCAAGGTCCACTCGCTGCACTCGTACTTCTTGCGCCCCGGGGACCCGACGGTACCGATTCTCTTCGAGGTCGATCGGATCCGCGACGGCCGGAGCTTTACTACGCGACGGGTCGTCGCCATACAACACGGCAGGGCGATCTACAACATGCAGGCGAGTTTTCACAACGAGGAGGTGAGTCTCGAGCACCAGTTCGAGATGCCCGACGCACCTCCCCCCGAGTCCATCCAGCCGCTCGCCGAGCGCCTCGCCCACGCGTCGGGCAACTTCGAAGAATGGTTCAAACGCGGTCACCCCATCGACCAACGATTCATCGGCGAGTTACCGTGGAGTCCGCTGCGCTCGAAGGAACCACGCCAACGACTCTGGATCAGGGCCGACGGTGAGTTGCCGGACGATCCCCTCTTGCACGCGTGTGTCGTCACCTACGCGAGCGACATGAGTCTCTTTGACGCGATCCTGGCACCGCATTCCCTGCGATGGGACGACGGCATGTTCATGGGCGCGAGCCTCGATCACTGCATGTGGTTCCACCGCGACTTTCGTGCCGACGAGTGGCTGCTCTACGACATGGACTCACCCATCGCGCACGGCGGACGCGGTCTCGCTCGCGGCTTCCTCTTCGACCAGTCGGGCGAACTCAAGGTCTCCATGGTCCAAGAGGGACTCACCCGCCTCCTCACACCCTCCTCGCGCGTCGAGTCGGCCTAAAATTCGTCCATGGATCTCGACGACGTCGCCACCGAGTACGAAGCGGCGACCAACGAGTTCCTCGCCGCGGTGACGAGCATCACGCCCGAGCAACTTGATTCGCACGTCGAGGGCGGTTGGACGCCGCGCCAAGTTATCCACCACGTCGCCGACAGTGAGGCGCAGTCCTACGCTCGTCTGCGACGACTACTGGCCGAACCCGAAGGGGTCGTCATCCAGGGATACGACGAGGCGCTCTGGGCGCAGTCCCCGATTCTCGGTTACACGCAACTGCCCGTCGAGCACTCGCTCGATGTCTTTCGGTCAGTACGAACGGCGTCACTCGACGTTCTTCGTCGGCTCGACGAGAGCGACCTCACGCGCACGGGAGTGCACAGCGAATCGGGTCCGTACAGTGTGCAGACCTGGATCGACACCTACACGCGTCACCCCAAGGAGCACGCCGCACAGTTGCTCGAAGGTGCGAACGCCGGACGCTAGGAACGCTGCGCGAGTGGGACGTAGTCGCGCGCTCCCTCACCGATGTAGAGCTGGCGCGGTCGCGCGATCTTCATGTCCTGGTTGAGCAGCTCCTGGAAGTGCGCCAGCCAACCTGAAGTCCGCGGAATCGCGAAGAGCACCGTGAACATCTCGACCGGAAAGCCCATGGCCTGATAGATGAGTCCCGAATAGAAGTCGACGTTCGGGTACAGACGCCGCGAGATGAAGTAGTCGTCCTTGAGGGCGATCTCCTCGAGTTTCAGTGCGATGTCGAGCAACGGATTCTTGCCGGTCACCGTGAACACCTCGTCGGCGGTCTTCTTGATGATCGTCGCCCGCGGGTCGAAGTTCTTGTAGACGCGGTGACCGAAACCCTCGAGTTTGACCTTGCCCGACTTCACCGTTTCGATGTACGCCGGTATGTTCTCGATACTGCCGATGCTGGTCAGCATCTTGAGGACCGCCTCGTTCGCGCCACCGTGGCGTGGTCCGTAGAGGGCGGCGGTGGCCGCAGCGGTGGCGACGTAGGGGTCGCCGTGAGAGGAACCAACCACGCGCATCGCGGTGGTGCCACAGTTCTGTTCGTGGTCGGCGTGCAGGATGAACAGCACGTCGAGGGCTCGCGCGAGGATGGGGTCGGGTTCGTATCGCGGTTCGGCGACCTTCCACATCATGGAAAGAAAGTTCTGGGTGTAACCGAGCGAGTTGTCGGGGTACACGAAGGGCATGCCCACCGAGAAACGATGAGCGGCCGCGGCGAGCGTGGGCATCTTGGCGATGAGGCGAACGACCTGACGATGCAGGATGTCCGGGTCGTTGAGAATCTTGGCGTCCTTGTAATAGGTCGAGAGCGCGGCGATCGCCGACACCAACATGCCCATCGGGTGCGCGTCGTAGTTGAAGCCCTCGAGGAAACGCTTACGGACGTTCTCGTGAATATACGTGTGGTAAGTGATCTCACGTTCCCACTCGGCCGCTTGGGTCGCGTTGGGCAACTCCCCGTGGTTGAGCAGGTACGCGACCTCGATGTAGGTCGACTGTTCGGCGAGTTGCTCGATCGGGTATCCCCGGTAGCGAAGGATGCCCGCGTCACCGTCGAGGTACGTGATCGCCGACTCGCAGGCGGCCGTCGCCATGAAACCGGGGTCGTAGAACCAGATGCCGGGCACGACCTTGGAGAACTCGCTGGCGGCGACTCCCCCATCGCGAATGGGGATCTCTAGGCTCTCACCAGTGCGGTTGTCAGTGACGGTAATCGACTCGGTCACGGTTCCTCGATTCAACTAGGGGGCAGGTCCATCGTAGGCCAACTCATCAGTAAGCCCACAAATTATGAGCTCCCCGAAGGTGACACGATGACCAAATAGTGACGACTTGTCGACATTTTTGGACCGGCAGGTGCTCCGCGTACGACCACCGAGAGTTCGGCTCGCTCCCCCGCGATTGCGGACAATATCTTGGGTACGAACGCGAACGAACCGAGCGGTGCGAGCGTCGTCGTCATGGTTTGGCTCTGACTCGTGCGTGCGCCGTTGGTTTGCACGAGGCTCAAGGTCAAGGCGACGGGCTGGCGCACGTAGCTCGCGTTGGTGACGGTGATCCCCAGGCGTATCGAACGCGTCGGTGGCAACAGCAGTTCATCGGCCGGTGCTGGCAGGGCCGACGGATCGACCAGCATCGCGGTCACGCCGATACCCCGAGTGACTTCGAGCGACGCCGAACGCGTGAGGTTGGTGAGCACACTCGAAAGGTCCAGGGAACCCACGAGGTCACTGGTCGCGGGCACCTTCGCGTGCCCCGGCTCTTTCGCGAGAGCCAGGCGTGCGGTACGCCAGGTATCAGTCGTCGACGTCAGCGACGCCTGCGCAGCGGTGTACGTCTGGACCCTGGCGAGCACGGTGGAACTCTTCCACGGCAGACTCAACGCGGCGGCGACGTCATCCAAGAGCGATTGGTAGTCATTGACGCGTCGCAGCGTCAACGTCGCGAGCGTGCGATTGACGTGGTGGGCCAAGGATGGTGCGGCTACGAAGTCCGCCTGGGTCACCCACGAGGGGAGTTCTTGGTCGAGCTGCGCCAGTCGCGCAGCGAAGACGGGTCGCGAAAGCGACGAACCGTGCACCAACACGTAGCTGAGACGTTGGTCGAAGAGATTCTCCTGTTTGACGAGTGCCCGGGCGAGCGCCGCGAAATCCCTGTTCTCACTTCTTCGAGGACTACTCGATTGATGCGCCGACCGGTTGACGTCGCGCACGAAAAGCAGCGCCACGAGGACCACCACGAGCGTCAGCGTCCACGTGACGTAGCGTCGGCGGCGTTGAGCACGAGTAGTGGCCACGAAATAAGAACTTAGTCACTGACCGCATTCGGACTTGGAGTGACGGTTCACTCGTCATCGTCATCGTCGTCGAAGTCATCGACGTCGATGATTTCCGACACGCCCTCGATCATCGGCGTGTCGGATCCGATTCCCCACTTCGCGTCGTTCATGGCAATCGCGCTCTCGTTGACACTCGGGAGTTCGGGGACGACCTTCGCGTGTTGCGCACCGCCCAGACGACGAATATTGCGCGCGGACACGACGAGACGCGACTCCACTGACTTCACCATCTGGTTGTAGTGCTCCACCGAATTGTTCAGTGACTTTCCGAGTTTGGCGATCGGTTCGGCCACCAGACGAATCTGGTTGACGATCTTCTCCGCCACGTCCAATATCTCCTTCGCGTTGAGTTGCGCTTCGTGTTGTTGGAGTACGAGCGCCACTGACCACAGCAGCGAAAGAAGGTTGGTGGGTCCAACGACGAGCACCCTTTCCTTACTCGCGTACGCGTGCAGCGTGGGGTCGGCGTCAAAGGCCGCGGAGATCGCGGCGTCACTCGGTACGAAACAGACCGTGAACTCGGGCGCGGGAGCCAGCACCTCCCAATACGACTTGTCCTTGAGCGTCTTGACGTGGCCCCGCAGCTTTTTCGCGAACTGTTCGAAATGAGCGCGTCGATCTTCCACGTTCTCCGTCGCGAGGGCCTTCTCGAAGTCGTCAAACGGAAACTTCGCGTCAACCGCGATGCTGACGCCATTGGGCATCCGAACGATGCAATCCGGGCGAAGCGTCTTGCCGACTTCGCTCTTCCCCGAGACCTGGAGGTCGTAGTCGATGCCTTGACGAAGCCCGGAGGCCTCCATGACGTTGGCCAGCTGAATCTCACCCCAGTGACCGCGTTGGTCACCTCGACCAAGGAGTTGATTGAGTCGCCTGGTCTCTTCTTGCGTCCTCTGCTGGGACTCGAGCAACTCGTTGGCGCGTGTCTTCACGTCCGCGAGCGCGACGACGTGTTCCTTATTGAAGTCAGCGAGATTTCGCTTGTACTCGTCGAGCAAGTCCTCTAGCGGTTTCAAGGTGTGGGTCAACTTCGAGTCTCGCTCCTTCACCACCTGCTCTTGGGAGGCGCTGAACTCTTGTACCGTTCGAGCGAGTACTCGATTCGAAAGGTTCTCGAACAACACACCCATTCGTTCGCCATTGAGTTGATGCTCCTCGCGTTCACGCTCGAGAATCTCATTCGCGCTCGCGAGTTGTGCGTCGCGCACCGCAATCTCCTGGAGTGCACGGGCACGTTCGTCACGTAGCGATCGGGTCCGGGCGGCCGCGAGCACGCCGGCGATTAGTACGCCGATAATCAAACCAACGACACCGCCAAGAATCCCCACCATGCGTCCGGTCCCTTCACTCGACGCCCTCACCCTAGAGAGAGGGTGTGACCTCCCACTAGCCTTGCACCATGTACCGGCTTTTTGGATCTTCTACTCCGAACTCGGAGGCCCAAGACTCCCACGAAGGCCTCACGCCCGAACTTCGCCAGAAAGTCGTCCAAATCTTTGCCCTCGTGGGTGAAGCGATCGCCGAAGCGACGCACGCCCTGCTCGCGGGTGACCGCGAGTTGGCCAAACGCGTCGTAGAACAAGACGTCGTCATTGACAATCTCGTAAACGAAATTGTGCTCAGTGCTGAGGAGCGTCTCCTCGCCGACACGTCGCTGAGCGCCGAAGTTCGACGTGAGCTTCTCACGTTGCTTCGAATTCTTCCCGAGGTCGAGCGAAACGGGGACCTCGCCGAGCACGTCGCACGCCGCGCCGCTCGCGGACTCGGCAACGAGATGTCACCACGGAGTCGTGGTCTGATCGAGCGCATGGGTGAAGTGGCCTCGATGATCTGGCGAGAAGCCACCGACGTCATCATCGACGGCAAACTCGAAGCCGTGGGGGCAATCGAGGACATCGACGATGAACTCGATGATTTGCACGTGTCGCTCACCGCCGAACTCACCTCGGGTTCGATGACGCTGCCCGTGGCGGTCGAACTCGCGTTATTAGCGCGTTTCTACGAGCGCTTTGGCGACCACTGCGTCAATCTGGCGCGACGTCAAGTGGGTCGTGACGGCGCCGATTAACGAAGCGCCATCCACGTCTCGGCGATCTGCACCGCGTTGAGCGCAGCACCCTTTCGCAGATTGTCCCCGCTCAAGAACAACGAGAGTCCATTCGCCACCGTCTCGGCGCGCCGAATTCGTCCCACGTAGGTCGGGTCCTCGCCGGTCGCCAGTCGCGGCGTCGGCAACGCGTCAACGACCACCCCGGGCGCGTCGAGCAAGAGCTTTGTGGCGTCCTCGGGCGAGAGTGGACGTTCAAAACTCGCGGTGATGGAGAGCGAGTGTCCGGTGAACACCGGCACGCGAACGCAGGTTCCGTCGACGAGCAGATCGGGGATTTCGAGAATCTTGCGACTCTCGTCGCGCAATTTTTGCTCCTCGCCAGTCTCGAGTGAACCGTCGTCCACGAGCGAACCAGCCATTGGTACGACGTTGTGCGCGATCGTCGCCGGGAACTTGACACCCAGATCGATGGGAAACGCCGCCCCGTCGAACGTGAGGACACGAACGTCCACGTCGCGAAATGCCTCGAGCTGTGACGCGAGCTCGTCCACTCCCTCGCGTCCCGCTCCACTCACCGCTTGGTAGGTGGAGATCACCATCGACCGAAGTCCCGCGGCGAGATGAAGGGGCTTGAGCACCGGCATCGCCGCCATCGTCGTGCAATTCGGGTTCGCGACGATGTTCTTGGGTATTGAGCGAAGCGCGTGGGCGTTCACCTCGGGCACCACGAGGGGGACGTCCGGGTCCATTCTCCAGGCCGACGAATTATCGATGACCAGCGCACCGGCACTGGCGAGTCGCGGCGCGAGCACCTTCGATGAGGTTGCGCCCGATGACGCCAAGGCAATCTCGATACCGCTGAAGTCGGCCGTCGCGGCATCCTCTATCTCAATAGGTGCACCGTTCCAGTCGAGTGTTTGACCCGCGGAGCGCGAGGAACCGAAGAAGCGCATCTCGTCAACCGGGAATCCCCGTTCTCGAAGAATCGCGCGCATGACCGTTCCAACTTGACCAGATGCTCCTACTATCGCGACGCGCATGGGGGCAGTCTAGAGTGACGCGGCGTCGAGTCCGAAGGCCGTGTGCAGGTAGCGGACGGCGTCAGCCACTTTGTCCGATCGAATGACGCACGAGATTCGAATTGAACTCGTCGAGATCATCTCTATGTTGATGCCGTGTTCAAAGAGCGTCTCGAACATGAGGGCGGTGACACCGGGACTCGACTTCATGCCGGCGCCGATTATCGAGACGCGGCCAATGCTGTCGTCAGTGGTGACGCTCTCGGCGCCGATCTCTACCTTGACTTTGTTACAACACGTGCTCGCCGCCTCCAGGTCGGTCGTCGCGACGGTGAAGGAGATATCGGTGAGCCCGTTCGCCCCGGTGTTCTGCACGATCATGTCGACGTTGATGCCCGCGTTCGCGAGTTCGCGAAACAACTTGGCCGCGATGCCGGGCTTATCAGGCACGCCACCGACGGTGACTTTGGCCTCGGACTTATCGTCGGTGACGGCCGAAACTACGGCTTCTTCCATGGTGGGGTCCTCCTCCACAATCCAGGTACCTGGCTCCCAGGTGAAACTCGAACGAACGTGTAGCGGCACCGCGTGGCGCCGCGCGAACTCAACCGAGCGCAGCATCAACACGCGTCCTCCGGTCTCGGCCATCTCCATCATCTCGTCGAACGAAACCTTCGAGAGACGACGAGCCTTCGTCACGACGCGGGGGTCGGCCGAGAACACGCCGGTGACGTCCGTATAGATCTCACACACGTCAGCCTTCAACGCGGCGGCGAGCGCAACCGCGGTGACGTCCGATCCACCTCGACCCAGGGTCGTGATGTCCTTCTCCGTCGACACGCCCTGGAACCCCGCCACCACCGGCACGACGCCGGCGTCGAGCGCCTCGCGAATTCGATCGGGCCGCATCTCGAGAATTTTCGCGCGGGTGTGATCCGTGTCGGTGATGATGCCGGCCTGTGACCCGGTGAAGGACGCCGAGTCGACGCCGCGCGCACCAAGTGCCATGCTCACGAGCGCCATCGAGATTCGTTCGCCCGCGGTGAGCAGCATGTCGAGTTCGCGTGGCGGACGACTTGGCGACACGTCGTCGGCGAGTCGAATCAATTCATCGGTGAATTTTCCCATGGCCGACACGACCACGACTACGTCGTTACCTTGTTCACGGGTACGTGCGACGTGATCAGCGACGGCGCGAATACGTTCGGCGTCACCGACCGATGTTCCACCGTACTTTTGCACGACGAGTGCCATGAGCAGCAAGGTTAGTTGAGGGCACCGGGGCGTATCTCGTCCTCTAGTAAAGTCGCCCTCATGGCTACTTCCAAGCGGCAACGACAAAAGGCGCAACGCCGGGCAAAACTCGAACAGATGCAGCGCGAAGCGAAGCGGCGCAAGAACATTCGTCGCGGCATCATCGTCGTCGTCGTCGCGGCAGTGGTGATCACGACCGGCGCGCTCCTCTTCTCCGGTAAGTCGACCACGACCACCACGACGACCACCGCGTCAGCCGGTGCGACCACGACGACGGCCCCCACCACCACCACGACGACGACGACATCGACATCGACATCGTCAACCACGACGTCGTCGTCCACGACCACCTCACTCGCCACGACGACCACGACCGCGTCATCGGGAACATCGACCGGCGAAAGTGCGGTCGCGGGCTTTGCGTCGATTCCCGACCCTTCGCCCGCCGGCAAGTTCGGCGTCGCACCTACGGTGGTCGTCCCGACGACCACGCCACCCAAGGTCCTCGAAGCCGAGGACCTGATAAAGGGGACCGGCGCCGAAGCGGTCAATGGTTCGACGCTCGAAGTCCAGTACGTCCTCGCGACCTACTCGACGCACAAGGTCGTCCAGTCCTCGTGGACCAGTTCACCCTTCAGTTTCAAACTCGGCGCTGGTACCGTCATCCAGGGCTGGGAAGAGGGCGTCGTGGGTATGCGTGTCGGCGGACGCCGCGAACTCATCATTCCACCGTCACTCGGGTACGGGTCCTCGTCGCCCGGCAGCGGTATCGCGGCGAACGACACACTCGTCTTTGACATCGACCTTCTCAAAGTCAGCTAAAGCCGCTCGCCCTACGAGTTCCGTCGGACTCCTCCACGAACGCGCCAATACCCTTAAGCAGTACGTCACGAAACGAGGCAGAGAATATGAGTGGTCCTATCCCCAATCCAGATGGTTCAAGCGAGAAGCGTCAGAAGTTCGACGAGGTGCCGCCGATGATCATTGATCCCGCGAAGAACTACGCGGCGACGATGGTCACGTCGCACGGCACCCTCGAGATCGTCCTCGACGCGCTCGCCGCACCCGTGACGGTGAACAATTTCGTCTATCTCGCCCGCTGGCATTACTACGACGGCGTCATCTTCCACCGGATCATTCCCGGCTTCGTCCTCCAGGGTGGTGACCCGGGCGGCACCGGCGCGGGTGGTCCCGGCTACCGCTTCGACGATGAACTGCCCAAGGCTGGTCGCTACGAGGTTGGCAGTCTCGCGATGGCGAACGCGGGACCGAACACCAACGGGTCGCAGTTCTTCGTCATCTCGGGTCCCGATGGTGTACGCCTTCCGCCGCTCTACTCACTCTTCGGCAAAGTCGTCAAGGGGCTCGACGTCGTGGCGACGGTGAACGACCTCGGCTCGTCGTCCGGTAAGCCCCGCGATCGCGTCGTCATCGAATCGGTCACGATCACCGAATCCTAGAGACCGGTTTCGTCGAGTCCTCGACGTACCTCGACGTCGTCGCTCACGACGACCCGCCACGCACCGCCGTCGTGGGCGAGCACACCTCCAGGGCCAAGGACCACGAGCGACGTCCGTTCGTCGAGCAGTGAACGCGTTCGACGCAGCTGCTCCTCGCTCGCGGGCGCACTGAACGCGACGTCCGAGAAGAGTCCTAGACCCACGGTGGGCGCTCCACCGCGCGGATCGATCATGACCTCACCCAGCACCGACGCGCTCGCGCCAATGGCGACGATTCGTCGAGCGCGAGCGAGCGCCTCGCCCACCGGCGAGTCACGCCACACCGAGAGCGCGTGCAGGGCCGATCCATCACAGAGCACGACCATGGTCGCGTCGAGGATTCGTGAGGCGAAGTAGATCTCCGTCGCGGACGCACGATCACCCACCATGAGCGCCTCGACCGTCACGTTGAAGTCGTCGCACACGCGAGCGACACCGACGGCCGCTTCCGCGAGGCCGGTGAACGCGGCGGCCGTCGGCAATACGACGAGGTCGGCACCGGGAGTTCGCGCGGCGAGCGATTGATCACTCAAGTACGCCGCGAACGCCGCCACGGACCCTACGGCGACGACTGAACGTTCCACGCGAACAGTCTCTCCCCTTCAACAGGTACCTGACGGTATTGTTCGCTCCATGACCTTTAAGAACGTCGGCGTCGTTGGTTCGGGGATTATGGGGAGCGGCATCGCTGAGGTGGCCGCGTCCTCGGGCGCGAGCGTCACCGTTCGATCGCGAACGAAGGACGCCGGCGAGGCGCTGCTCATCGGTATCGAACGTTCACTCGCGAAGCAAGTGGAAAAACAGAAACTGACGACGCACGAAGCCAGCGAAGTACGAGGACGCGTGACCACGACCACGTCCCTTGACGACCTCCACGAGTGCGACCTGGTGATCGAGACCGTCCTTGAGGACATCGCGGTGAAACGCGCTCTCTTCAACGAACTCGACCGGTCGGTCAACCGGGACGCGATCCTCGCGACCAACACGTCCACGCTATCGGTCATCGAACTCGCCATGGAAACGTCACGACCCGAGCTCGTCTGTGGCCTGCACTTCTTTAACCCCGCGCCCGCCATGTCGTTGGTCGAGGTCGTGCGGCCGTTGTGCGCGAGTGATGAGACAATCCAGTACGTCACCGAGTTCGCGCTCGCGTGCGGCAAAGAGCCAGTGCGTGTGAAGGACCAGGCCGGTTTCGTGGTGAACGCGCTGCTCTTCCCGTACCTCAACAACGCCGTGCGCCTTCTCGAACAG
>Ga0209611_10005858_pt1 | contig 20412 bp, 14 predicted proteins | sample S1TSphgellanicum_3_FD_187693 | JGI IMG/M metagenome (GOLD analysis project Ga0209611, IMG submission 187693) | Host-associated microbial communities from peat moss isolated from Minnesota, USA - S1T2_Fc - Sphagnum magellanicum MG (SPAdes) (version 2) | ecosystem: Host-associated > Plants > Peat...
TTAGAAAATAAACATTTTACAAGTTGTAATGTTTCAAAATGTCCTTATGGATCCTAAGATATTGAAAGAGAAACAAATCTCTTTATTTTTTTCAATGTCTTTTGGAATCTTTGTGTTTTTTCAAATATTTTTTTGAATCTTAGTGTCTTCTCCGTTTCATACACATGTTTACATGTAATTTCATACAAATGTAAATATGTGATGTTTCATTTGAATATGTTGAGACTATTTCAAGATATTAACATTTTATTTTTCTTTGAGATTAAGTTAGTTTCCAATAAAAATTTCTCCCTTAAATACTTAATTCAAGGATTTTATTCTCACTTGCTTTGACTGATCAGCCTTGTTACCCTATATATGATGGAGGTTTAAAGTATGTCAGTGTGTCTTTGTTTAAAAGAATTAACATTCCTTCCATCATGAGACTTTAAATTATGTTTTATGCTTTAGAGGAAAAATATTGAGGTCAATTGAAGATGCCACTCCTCCTTGGACTTGGGAGGTGGCATAAAGTGAGGAGCTATTGGGAAGATGCTGAGGAACACATTGGGAACAACCAAAGTCAAAACACCCACACCCTCTCACAAAAGAAACCTGGGTGCATGCTGCCTCACCTCATTGGCTGCAAGATTGTTTTTTGCCTACCCATGTTCTTTGCCATTTTTGGCGCAGGCTAATGGAAGGGGCATGAACTATCGGACATCATTCTCCTGCTATGGGTGTACATTCAGGCCTCTACCAGTGTTTGTCACATCCAACATGGAGTGTTCATTGTATCCTGAGCCCCTCACATATACATGAAAAAATGGACAGTATCATGTGAGAGAATATTCAAATGCCACCACCTGTGTACAGTTTTCAAAGAAATTGAAGCTTACACACTTCCTCACAACTTTTTACAACTTTGATGCATAAGATATGCATCAGATTGAAACCTAATGTGAAAAAAAAACTGGATGGAAAGCTAAACCCACAGGACCGCCAAGACTGCAGTTCTAAAAAGTTCAGCACATTTTGGGATGCCTTAGTTCCCTACTACAATGCAGGAGCCTCTTGCAAAGATTTTAAATATGTCAATCAATCTGATAAGACGGGTAAGAGACAGCCTCTGGAACAAAGGTACAACATATCATTCATAACTGAACTGTAAACATATGCACTTGTATGCCATGACTAGAATTGCTCCCTGGGGTAAGGGTATTGCTTTCAAAAACTCACCACCTAACCAAAGCGCCAATACCAATGTGGCAGCAGCCATATGGTACACCTTCCCGAAAATCCGCATGGTTACTGCAATTGCAACAGCCAACCCTAGACCTTTCTCACCTCCCACTAACCAAGCAACTGCTGATGCAACCCTGTATCCAGGAGCAAAGTTGCGCCAAAGTGAAATTACACCAACAAGTAAACTCAGAGCAGTTTGAGCTCCAAGGGCATGCCACAATGCAGAGATGACCCAAACAAAAAGGACCACCTCCCGGCTTACCTTTTCCCACTCAATTCTCAAGTCCTTGGGGCAATTAGTTCCCCACTTAGAGTGTTTCGAGATAATATCTTCATCCAAATCCAGATCCTTCTGCCTAAAACCTGCAGCCCCAGGGCCTCTGCTGAAATCATCACATGTCATTGTGAAACCTGAGTAATCCCCATCAACAGCACTGTATGTGACTCTTGAGTAATTCCGCATGTTGTCATGATGACCTGATCGTGCTCTGGAGTATCTTTTGTTCCGGATGTTTCTTTGTTGAACCACGTGTTTCTGCCTTAGTAAGTCTTGTAAAACATTGTCATAAGTCTTCCTGCTGGCCTCATTTGATAACACCTGCTTTGAAAGTAAGCTGCAGTCACATGATCATTCTGGAAGCAAACTAGACATGAAGGAATTTGATCATTTAATTTTGAGAGTGGGAATTACAGATATCTGCCTCAGTTGGGATATTTGTATGGTGTGGGAAGCAAATTCGGGAACATTGCTAGGTTTTCACTGACCTGTAAACAGCTTCTAATATCCTTAATTGCTGAAACCAAAATGAGGTGAGTGGGGGTGGAGGGGAGAAGGCACCTCATATGCAAGACGGATGCTCTTGAATTTGTTGTCAGCATCACTATCCTTGTTCACATCAGGATGGTACTGCACAGACCAGCCTGTCACTTCTGTCATTACAGTTTCAGTCCCAAGAGCATACTCTAAACTGACATGGAGCACTCTGTCCTGCACCTTAAAAAGTCTCCAGTTGCAGATAGACATCTGACAGAGCTTTGATGTTAGCTATGCAACAGGAGACAATCAGATGCAGAGGCTGGCAATGTATCTCAAACAACATGAAGGGCTGAAGGGAAATACAGCAGCAAGATTGATACAATTCAGTGCCAAATTGTGACATATCGTCACACATTCCAACCTTGAACTGCAAAACCCTAGAATCACCCTAGGTCAGACCCTGAATCCTAAGTCCAAAACCTTGATAATCAGCAGAGATTTTCTCTTTTTGCTTAGTCCAAGTACTGTTAGCAATATAGCCAGTGGAAAAGACAAAGGACCTGACGGGCAAGCTGTCGGTATGCAGTTTTGATGGCAGGGGCAGTGGCATGGCGACAAAGCCCTAGAACTCGATAATGGTCTTTGGAAACATCCTCAGTTCCTTTCTTGCTGCTTCCCCTTGTGCCTCCTCCTCCTCCTCTTCCTGCCAAATTCATGACTCTAAAGCTACCGAGATGCCTCTCCTTGAAGCAATCTCCAAATGCCTTTTGGTTTTCCCATATAATTCTGTTTCTATATGCACCATACCTGCACACAAAAAATGTGGCACAACATTGAGAGGCAACAAACTACCAATTTGGACGATCTGGATGATGCTGCTTTTTGACCTAATTCGGTTACCATGTGCCATTTGCGTTGAATAGGTATGTTCCAAAGATGTTTGATTAACGGGGATGGACTCAGAAACCCTTTCAGCTCTAGGATTTAAAGTTTAAACCCTGAGAAGAACTTCAGGCAGTACAAAACAATCCAAGGGGATCCAGACGTTTCGAACGACCACAGGAAGAGAAAAAATTGTCAACAACGTTGATGATGTTCCATACTGAAATTCCTGAAAGACGCCTATAAATTCCTCCAAGTCCCGCGCAAAAGGAAATGGAAATATGCTCACGGAATCTTCAAAACCCTATAACACCCCCTAGTTTGTTCCGGCAATCATTCCGGGGAAAAAAAAAACAATAAACACGCGGCAGGGGAAGACAATTATTACCTTGGACACTCCTCATGTACACGAAAATCTGCAGAGTTCGAAAGAACTCCAAATTTGGGCCCAGCGCGCAGCAGGACATCGGATTGACTGCTGGTACCCACCGAATCCGAGCTTGCGATAACAGACGGGGTGGTGGTCATATGCCTGCCAAACGGGAGTTGCGTTGCAACGCTACAACGACGAATTTGGAAATCCTCAGAATGAAGAAAGGAAAGAGGCCGTGAAAACAGATTCCAGCGAGAAATGGCCGCGCGCGAGGCGACCTCCATAGCCTCACGCGTTACAAACTCGCTTCACACCCGCTCGTTGTCCGCCATCGCCAGTCTCTTGTCGAGCATCTCGCGACCCAGCCGACGACGGAGACGACGACGACGACGACGACGACGGGCTATTACCGGTTGCATTATGAGTGGATGAGCACATCGGTAGTAAATGGTATTTGGGTTCGGGATCTGAATTCGATGACCATAACCGGTCACAAGCCGGTCACAAGGGTAAAAAGTTAGAATACTCACAACAAAAGGGATCTCAAGTTCTAGTGTAAATCGGGAAATTTTTTTGTTTCTCTAGTGTAAATTCGACTAATTTTCCTAATATTTTGGAAATTTTCGCCAAATTTTCGATATCACAAAATTAAAACTAAATTTCTTTTGAAAATTAAAATTTTTAATTTTTAAATTATTTATAACAAAGAAAACCTGATCCCAATTCCCAACTTGGCAATTTTTAGATTTTCCGCAAGTATTTACATGCTGTAAAAACTAAAAATTATTGAAGTACTGGGTAAGGCCCTCCTCCTAGACCCCTTATTTCTGAAACCCAACCCACCCATGGGGCTTAACACCCCTCCTCCCCACCCCCAATGTAAAGCATAAGGTAAACTATATCATAAGCTCAAAAATATTCATTATGTCCTCAATTCATATTGTTCAATATTGAGCATGTTATACATACATATGTTTGGGGACAAAATGGTTCTTCCAAAATCTTAGACCTTACAAGTTAGTAGTAGAGCCTTCCAAGTTATTTTCCTTCTTGGAATCAAATTGGTTTTTTTTTAAACTGTCCATTCATTTTAGTGAATTCCATGTCAAATTGGAGGTATATTATGCTGCTTTCCAGGGGTTTTCCTTTCTTTCTTATTTTCAATTATTTGATATCGAGAATTAGGAGATAATTTTTCCCAAAAATGAACAAAACTAGTCAAATTTATACTTAGGCAAAAAAAACCCCAAAATTCCACCTTTTTTTTGTGTTTTTTCATTCAAGGGAATTTTCATTGTAAATTTGCACCTTGCATTATAGTCACTCAAACCAAATCAGTATAATTTTCCCATTGCTGGAACCTTTGTGTTGTAAAGTTCGCAGCTTGCAGAATCAATCAAATTGTGTGCTTTTACTTCTATCTATTTGAAACTGATCTGAGAAGAAGACAAAGTAGCTAGAGGAAGAACATCTCTTTTGGGAAAGACACACTTTCACTTCCAAGATTTGAATTATTCCGAGGAAGAGAATAGTGGTGGCAATAAGCAGTATCTGAGGGGATGTAAGAAATCAAAAGAAGATGAATTGCAATAACTGTGGATTAAACAACATTTGAGGGTGTTGTCAAGTGTTGGAAGACTCTCAAATAATATTGACCCAAATGGACAATCTTAACTCAATGATAGAGGCATGCTAAAGCTCTCAATGATGATTTGAACCACAGTGAACAATATTACCTCAACAGGGACTTGCCAATTGGAGGTTGATCATCGGCTTTTGATAGACAGGATTTGATGCTGCTCCTGCAATCCAGCAGCTTCCATTCTCAGTTATAATCTGGTTGGTGCCAAGGCCATCAATTCATGGCACTGGAATAGTACCAGCAAGAAGCTTAAAACCACTTGCCAAGCAAATCTTCACAAAGACAGGCAACAATTTGCTGGAGTGAATCCATCTTTCTAATCTAAATGCAATAAATCCCTTTGAATTCAGCATCTAGAACTGCAAAGATATCCGTATACACTTAGAATCTGAACTGGGAGCTAAAAAGGATTTTTGAGACATGTTTCAACATGCTAACTGTTTAGTTACTACCTTTACCATAAAGCATTGCCAGAAATTTCTTAGTCTATTTGAAGGCTCCCTTAACCAGGCAAGATTCAGTCCATTCCAGGGGAAGAATCTTCAATTTCCCAGGAAGAATATTATGTATTAGAATGTTCATCCATACAAAACTTCCAGTTTCTTCCTACTTTAGTCCAAGGAAATGAAATTTCTAGCAGTGCATTCCATGCACTAATGCTCATGGTCCAGGTTGTACCAGATTCATGTACACCTGAATTCAGGTTACCTGGGTCCTAAACCCCTGTAACATTTTTTTGAAGTCCTTGTACTCCTAATGATGCTCACACTAGTGTAACACTGTAGTACAGAAGGTTCAACATATTAGAAAAATCTCAAGATTAGCCAATGAGATATATTGAGGACAACATAGGAGATGACAAAGCTTGGCATTAAGTCAAGCATTCAAACTTCGTAACAATGCTAAAGAGAGAGCATCCATAAAAAAAACTTCAAAAATGCTTCACAATGCTACAGTTTTCTCTTTGACCAAGAGTGAGGTACATCACTCAGCAATGGCATACATGTAGTTTTGAGTGCCAGTAGCAAAGGAAGTACCACAGAAGCAATGTTATGGGTATCCAGAAGCACCAAGGATCCTAGAAAAAGGAGCACAATGTTCAGGAACCAGAAAAGCAGCAGATACAATATGGCCACAAAGAAAAGGCCAGGACCCAATTGGTTAGACAGATCTTCACCTCATTCCAAAGACTGCCATCCTGCAGGAAGCTAAGGCATGGGAGCAACTGTGAACATTCTTGGTAGTTGCATGTTCCAAGTTTTGGATCAATAACCAGCTGCTGGATCAATAACCACATTCCAAGATTACATCACACTCAGGATCTAGATTATAGAACTTAACATAAAGGTCAAACAAGCCAGGAAGGAAGCAACAGATGAATGACAAAATCAAGTAAACATCACTTCAGATAGACAAATGGGTACAAAAACTGTCATGATTAAGCTTAAAGTAATATCAGCTTCCCACAGACAGCTGATATTTCCAGAGTAAGAGATTGGTCATACCAGGAAATAATGAGTATCTTCTTGTGGATTTCATAGCCCCTGGAACAATAAAAACCACCTGTGTAAGATTTTAAGAATAACAAATTGGCAAGACCATATATTAAGCTCATTCTTGTCCAACTTCCCATGGTAAACAAGTGCTTGGAATCTCATGCTTGGCTCCATGTGATCATCTGAATACAATTGACAATGGTTGACGTGTCCAACACATAATGTCCCCATGTGTACTTCTATCAGAAATGTAGAAGCCTCAATAGACTAAGCTCACACTCTCCCCTTTTTTTATTCTTTCCAAGATTTTTGCTTCATAGTTCCTCCTCCAGAATCATAACCTAAAGATTTAAACAATTTCATGGAGACCCAATTTGGCTCTCAGAAATGAGAAAACCCTCAAATCATGAACCCCTCCATCTATGAAGTCAGCATCTGACATACCTTCCTCAACAACCAGGCTATATACAGAGTTGTGCAACAAGGACAAGATCTCAATTTAATCTTCAATAAAAAAATTTGAATGCACCGAAGATTCAGTCCCCATTTGAAAGAAACCTGATTCAACATAGCAAATTCACATGCAAGACCAGTATTTCTAACCGAATGAAACCAAATTCAACATAAGACAAAAAAAATTGCAGCTATGTGCATATTCTTGCACCATTCAAATGCAGAACACCTATGTGGCTTCCCTGAACAGGAGGCTGGCAGATTTCGCTTGTGGTGGCCTCCAAGAAAGTTGGCAATTGCATTCTCAATGCTGAAAACTCAGAATGTATGAATTTCTCTATCTTTGGTTGAAAGCTTGCAGCCTGCCAACAAGAGCTCCAATGTTGCCATTGAGTTCATTCAAGCCCTGCACAAGCCGGTCAAGCTTGCTATCCACCCCTTCTATCATGTGCAGCTGCCGTCTCCTGGCCTCCTCCACAGTCGTCCCTGTTCTTTCCATTCGCTCCATGTGCTGTCTTAGTAGCTCCATCGTGAGTTCTGCCCTGATATTGAGGGCCTCCTCACGCTTTTCAGAAGCTTCAAGCTGCATGCTGATGGCCTGCTGCATTTCCTGCACAATTTCGCACCCGGAGCGGGTGTGTTTGTGGCGATGATTACGACGATCCACATCTTCTTCTTCGCCGTCCTCTTCTTCTTCCTTTTCACTCCCGATATGCTGCTCCTCGTGTGACACCTTCTCCCGCATCATCACCTCTACCGAGCCTGAGGAGATCTCGATCTCAGGCATCGGAGCAGTACTCTTCCCTGCAGCTTCAAACCATACGTCGAAAAACTTCGGCTTCAAGAGCTCGCGAACAGCACCACCACCACCACCGTTGTTCCCAGGATAATGATCTGCAGTTATATCTGCGCCGCGCTTCTTCTCCAGCTTCGCCTTATACTTTGTGCATTCTCTCCGCACCTTCCAGTACTTACTCTCGCACTGGTTCTTGGTAAACTCTCGTCGGAACCTTTCCTGCATCGTCTTGATGATCGGGTCCCACTTCTTCTGGTTCTTTACCTTCCCTCGGCTCTCGATCCAAAGACGGCGATGTACGTCGTCGTATGTTTCGAACAGGTACTGCACCATCTCTTCCGTCCAAGGGACAGCGGTCTCCATCTCCTTTCTTCGCTTGAGTTTCCTTCCTGTGTTGGTCTCAGTACCCGAGGAAATCTCCCTCCTCTGTTCCTTCTTTCCTTCTTTTCTACGCTCCTTGTTGCTTCTCTTACTACTATTGCCACCACCTCCGCTGTCATGAACAAGGTAGTTTTGCTCTTCCCGCCGTACCTGCTGCTGCTGCGGCTTCTTCCAATCATTCTCGTGGTCGAGGAACATCTGTTGCGGCCGCTCCCTCCAGACCTCATCTTGTGACTCCTGCTTCCAGACCTCTACATCATTCCAATTAAATCCATTCTCCAGCGAATACTCACTCTCAGGACCACTGTCGTCTCCACAGACTCCCGCCGCAGAGCGCGACACAGCACCATCCCTTGCCGCCGCCGCCGCCGCCGCCGCAGACGACGACGACCTATGCTTCCTTTCTTTCCTCCTCTTCTTCCTGCTCCTCTTTACTTCCAGCTCCGGAAACTCCACAAGTGAAACCAGGGGCGGCGGACTCAACCCCGCCCAGGAGCAGCCAACGCCGCCACCAAATTCTCCTTCCAAAGCCACAACCCCGGACGACGACGAGATCACTTGCCGTTGGTTCTGCATGGCCGGATAAACGTCTGGAACCAAAGCGCCATCGCTCTTCCGGCTTCCGGAGTAACACGTTCGCTGGAGTCTTCCCCCAAACCTTTGTCCCCCAAGAGCAACACTCTACTCCCCTCCTCACAACTTGCTACAAAACACAGAAAGTAACCAGAAAAGACTTTCAGCAAGCGAGGGAGGTGGGAAGCATTTCTCGAGAGGTGTGCGCGAATGTGCGCCAGCTCTCGTCGTCGGAAGCTGGCGTGTTGCGCCGAAGTTGCGGGCACCTACCAGCGCAGCGCCGCGCAATGAAGGACGGATGGTAAGTGGTCAGGAAACACTTTTCTGTTGAGTTCTAGTTCCGTAACTAACACTGGTAATTAGGTAGTCAGTTGCGTGTTATTTTAAGGCCACAGTGAACCAGCATCACCCACCAGCGCACCATCCACTAGATGCCTGTCAGTACTCCAGTTGTGGATGAACCTCAACTGAGTTAGTATATGGTTTCGCCCTGGTAACCAATTATGTAAGGAACAGGCCTCATATATAGGTAGACGGGTAGGAAAATAGGTAATAAATAGGTAATTAGATGGTTTCTACATAGTTAAAAAAAAGCAACTGCTCTAACCACCATAGTTAGCTAGGGAACTGGAACCCAACAGAAAACTGTTTCTTGACCACTTACCATCCATCCTTCATGGTGTGCTGGTGGCTGCTGTTCACTGTGGCCTTTATTTTACTAGCTTTTATCAACCTACTTGTACTTTGTGCATAGATAGGACGGAGAATAAAGTATCCGGCGGGTATCTGACATTGCTAATAATGGTTGGGTACGGTTTTAAGATTTTTATTTTTATTTTTTAAAGAGCAGGCCAGTTCCGGGTATTTAAACTTCCAATGACAAGTGGGATATGAAGTAGGTCCAGGGGTTAGATCCGTTTGAAGGTGGGTATGCATTCATTGGTCTTTAACAGAAATCCTAACTAATATCTTACTAGTGTGGCTTGTGTTGCCGTTGCCCCAACTGTTCCCACGTCCTCAACTGATTTTTACTTCCAAAACCTGGTTTTTTGGAATTTATTTGAATTTTCAGTGGCACAAATCACTTTAAAATCAATATCTCCCACATTCTGAATCCAAATCTTACCAAATAAATTCCATTAAATCCTGCTCATCAAGATCTTTCCAACAACACCAAAGGCACATTCCAATTCCTCCGAAATTTTCAGCTACAATTTAGTTTAATTTCACTGAAGAATTCATTCAATATTCAAGAACTTTTGCATAGCAAGTCCATACGCCATGGAACTAAGCCCACGCACCCCTCCTGGTCGAGAGCTTTCCAAAGACACCAAGTTTTGCTAATCCTAAGAAAGATCAAACTCCTTTCATTGTCATTGGACTTTGCCAATCCTTGATGACTTGGACAGTCTTCAGATCCAGCCTTATGCCTTTCAAGGACAACACATGTCCCGAGAAGTCCATCTCCATCTAGGCAAATTCCCTCATTGCCTTGTTAGCATAAAGGTCGCTCTCCTTTAGCTTTTGCATGACATACTCCAAGTGTTTAGTGTGTTCCTCCGCCGACTCAGAGTATATGAGAATGCCATCAATATAAATGATCAAGAACTAATCCAACTTATCATGGAAGACTAAGTTCATGAGCATGGTAAGGTAGAAAGGACATTACATAGCCCAAACGACATCACTAGGAATTCATACGATCCATAATGCGTCTTCATTGTCATTTACCCCGCACTTCCATCTGTTATGCGAATTTAATAATACCTAGACTTTAAGTCGATATGACTAAAATATTGGGCCCCATTCAACTTGTCGAATAGGTCGTCTATCCTAGGCAAAGGATAGTTGTTTTTTATGGTAATCTTGTTTAAGGTTCGGTAATCAATGCACATTTTTAATTTCCCGTCCTTTTTGCCCATGAATAACACAAGGGTGCCATAAGGTGAGCTACTTGGATGAATGTAGCCTCATTCCATGAGGTCATTGATTTGTCTTTTGAATTCTTCCAACCTTTTTTGGTTTAACCAATATGGTGCCTTAGCGGGTGGGATAGATCCTAGATGCATTTCAATCTTATGTTTTACATCTTTATTTAGAAGCAAAATTGCAAGAAGGTTGTTTGTTAGGATGTCCGAAAATTTATTAATAACTTCCAAACTACAAAATGGGTATGTGCTAGCCTTTTCGGCTTTGGCCACATCACTATGCTCTTCCATATGCATCAAAACTAAATATGCAATCTCTTGCATCTTTTGCGTCAAGACTAAGTTGATTCCCACCACTAACAAACTAGACCGATAATGAACCTCTAAGCTAACTTATTTATCATTTAGCTTAGTTATGACTTTCAACTTAGAGCCACCTTTCAAAATGTCTATCTGATAAACATTTAAGAAAATATTGCTTAAAATTGCATCAAAACCATCTAAGGTTCCAATTATGAAGTCCTCCTTCAACTGCACTCCACTGCAAAGCAGCTCGACTCCCAATGTTACTTCCTTTGTTAGGGTTGCGTCCCCTTGCACTAATCGAACTTGAATTAGTTTGACCACCTTGGTGGCCTTCAAGCCCAACTGCAACATCGCCTTGGGACTCTTGAATGAGTGTGTGGCTCTTGAGTCGGCAAACACATAAGTTTGTTAGATTTCATAGCGCATCACAACATAATGAAGTTAATACCCTCTTTGGTTAAGCTAACCTTTGCAATAAACCCACCATCCTTTAAATTAGGACTTACTTTGTTGGGTTTATTACATGCTTTTGCAAGGTGGCCAATTGATCCACAATTATAACATTTATTACTACTAACTTTAACTTTTGGTTTCTTATCTTAAGGGACCTTTTTTCCGTTGTTGTTGTGGGGAGGTTTTTTCCACTTTCTTTTTTTTTCCCTAGGGAATCCTCCCTTGCCTTGGGAACTCCCTCCTTTGGAGTTTTCAATTGACATGAGATTACTTTTAGAATATGCAGAATCATCTTCCATGCACTCCGTCACCTTTAACAACTTTTGGCATGTTTTTGGCACCTCGTACCTTTGGAGGATTTGCTTGCATTCCCAAGGCTACAAGCTACTAAAGAAGGCCACCCTTTGGGTGTACTTTTCCTTCATGGGGATTAAACACAACAAAGCACTAAAAATTTGGATGTGTTCCACTAGTGAACTTAACCTTTCCCCTTGCTTCAAGGCTAACAACTCCAACCCATCTCTCAAGACTTGATTGTGAAGTGTGAACCTCACATTGAGTTCTACTTTGAACCCCACCTAAATAATGGTAGGAATTGCCTCTGGGTTTTCTTCCTTAAACATGCCCCACCACCTTAAAGCATGATCCCAAAGGAAGGACTAAGCCACTCTAACTTTTTCACAATCCAAGGTGATGGTTTGCACTTCGAAGTAAACTTCAAGTAAGAGAAACCATTCCCTCACTCTCTTGAACTTACCTTCCTTTCCTAAAAAAGGTTCCGACATAAAGTTTTTTATGGCTTTGGGCGCCTTCGTGGTCTCTCGACAAGGTTTCTCTAGCAGGGAACTAATAATCCCAACAATGTTTTTGACAAGGTTTTTATTAACCTTGTCCTGTGTCATTGTCATTTTTTGCATGGTGGCTATAATTTCCCCCATGCACCTCACTAGGGAGTCCTTGAAAGTGGATTCCTTGAGGGTTTGGGCCATCTTGGCCATCTCCTCCCTTTCCAACTTTAACTCCTCCCGACCACGCTCCAATTCGACCAAGTCCCTTTTTCTTTGCCTTTCCTCTTTGCACCTCATTTCATTGTATAATTTTCGCGGGGAACGTTTGGAGGTGCCCCCTCTTTTGGGTGTGAGGTGCTCTAAGTGAGATCTTCTGGTCCTAGTTTTGCCTTCTTCTCGTTCCTCTTCATCGGCCTTGTCCATGGCCACCTCCTCTTTTTCTTCATCTCCCCGTTTATCCTTCTCCTTCTCCTTCTCCTCTTGAGGAAGAATGGTATTGGAAGTTGCAGAAGACACAAGATGAAAAGTTTTTACTTCCGGTTCCAATGGGCCCTCCTCGTAAAGAGGTTCATCCTCATGAAGGCTTTCCCTTTTGTGGTAATCCAAGTCATTGCGGTTATCCATCCCCATTGCCACCTCTTCTTCCTCTTTTGGGATCACTCTCATGAACTTCAATAGCTTTTGAAAAAGGTTGCAGCTTGCCTTTATAGAAAGTTCCACTACTTTTCCCAAAGCATCCGTCGTCATTTGATCCTTTGTGTAATGTGTTCTTTTGGGCTCTTGCCACTCAGAAGGGCAAGCTCCAATTCAACTAGTGCCTTGCCCTACTCCTTCTTAGACGTCCTTTTTACGATTTTGAGTTAATCACCCACCTTCGCCATTTCCCAAACCACATCACACAAAGACTTGCTCTAATACCAAATGTTGCACCCTTTTGCTCAGATTGGCACCCCAGGCCTCCAAACTCCAAGACCTGTTCCTAACTCCTCACTTCTAACACCTATTCACTTACGCATCTGAAACAAACAACATTAGTTAATAGAACTAGGTCCCATTAAGGAACCTACCCCCTCCAACTCCCTATTTAAGTAATTGGCCACCCACACTTTCTCAACTTAGTCCACTTGAATGCAACACCAAGTTGCTCCCTTCAAGTGAACACCGGAAGCTCAAGGTGGGATGAAAAGAAAACTCCGAATTCCCCCTTTTGTTTCAAAGTATGGGCCCAAAAAAACCCTCTGCCCATGCCCTCACAAAGTAGATGAGCACTTAGCTCACCTCAAGGCTCCATTCAAGAGCCCTTTGGATCCATGTTCATGGTCTCCTGGTTTAAACCCATTTGGTGAACTGGGGAATTGAACCCCAACCTGCTAGCTTAGTACCTTCCCACACCACCATGGTGCCCCACCAAGGGCGATCCTAGTGTGGGGCCACACTCAGGCAAGTTACGTTGCCCAGAAGGGCATGTCACCCCACTTTGAATGGTTCTGCATCTGCTCAAGGAGATAGTCACATCTTCCCGGGGACTAAAAATTCCCCACAGGAATATATTGGATTCTCTTCAGGGAGCCGAAATATAATAATGTTTCTACAGGATAAACGTTGCTTGGGGGAAACATTGCATTTACTCAACAGTTTAGTTCGTTAATGTTTTCAACATAACTTTTAAAACATCTTCAAAGAACCTAGCAACTGAACAAAGAAATTGGAAAAACAAGGCAAGGTTCCTAGCATGAATTTACCATCCGTGAACTACAACTATTCTCCAAGTCCTCACTATCAAATTTTGCATTAACAATTTGCCTCCATCATTATCATCATCTGACATGCCTAAAGAACGCATTTTGGATAATGCCATCGAAGCTAAAAGAATTACAAAATTTATGAAATTGCAACGACAAAAATGAAATGCAAGAAGATAACGCAAAATGATGAAGAAAAAATGCACATGAAAACAAATGGGCCAAGAAGATATTTTAGTAAACACTCACAAAACAATCTATGTCTAAAAAAACCCAATTGCTAACTTGGAAGAAAATGGACAATGTAAATCGAAATTAGAGGTGCAAGTAACAACAATGAAGAAGAAAAAGCAAAATGGAGATGTATAAACAAGAATGATAAAGGAGAATGATGAAAATGCAAACAAGCTGCAACAATGACGTAAAGGAGAAATGCAAATGATAGCGTTACAAAAAAAGATGGCATCCCCTGAGATAATATTACCCCAAGAAATAAATTGATGTGCCCCGAGAATTATGACACATCCATAGGAACCTTGATTTTTATTATTCTAGACTACTTTCCACCAAATGAATATTCTGACCGTTGATTTAAAACCCTAAACCTAACCACCATAATGAACAATTTTGGGTAACCATGAAAAAATAATGATCATTAATAGGCGAACCAACAATTGAATTTGAATTAATTATCAAATTATGTCGAGTAGCATGGAGGTTTCCATCAGATGTTACATTTAACAAATCAACAATTAGGAAAAGGTGTCATCTTGTCCTTTGAAGTATGGGTAGGAAATGACTGAATGACAACAATTAAATTGTTGTTTTGTATTCTTGTCACAAACTCAAAAATCAACTTTATTTCCAAGGAATTGTAAATCTAGTTATATTAATCTCCCCAAGTCAATTTCAGGAAGCACAAGTACCCTGGGAGACAGGGGAGATGTCGAAAATCCCGAGGAGGATTCGCGCATACTTCCCACGTGGAGGGGTCTACAAGCCTAAGATGCACTGGCTCTCCCTCGAGGAGCTCTTGGGCATTTGGGTGAAGAAGTTTCCCTCAGGGAGCTAAGTTAATTTCCCGACAAGGAGAAGGCGCATTCCCCAGGGATGGTTCTCCTAAGGGAGTGCAAGGAACCTCTTGATAGGGAGAAGGTGAGGTTTCCCAGGAAGGTTGGTCACCCCTAGGGAGTGGAGGGAACCTCCCAGTGGGGAAAAGGTGGAGTTTCCCATGAAGGTTGGTCTCCCTCGAGGAGTGGAGGGAACCTTTTGGTGAAGAAAAGGTGGGGTTTCTCAAGAAGGTTGGTCTCCCCCAAGGAGCGGAGGGAACCTCTTGATGGGAGAAGGTGGGGTTTCTCGGGAAGGTTGGTCTCCCTCGAGGAGCGGAGGGAACCTCTTGGTGAGGAGAAGGTGGGGTTTCTTGGGAAGGTTGGTCTCCCCCAAGGAGCGGAGGGAACCTCTTGATGGGAGAAGGTGGGGTTTCCCAGGAAGGTTGGTCTCCCCCGGGGAGTGGAGGGAACCTCCCAATGGGAAGAAGCTGGGATTTCCCCTAGGGAGCAAAAGGAGCCTCATGGCTAGGAGAAGGTTGGTTCCTTGGGAACCTTGGGAAGGGAATCTCCCTCGAGGAGCTAATAAAACCTCCCGATGGGGAGAAGGTGGTTTCCCCAAAAAAAAGAATCTCCTTTGGGGAGACATTACGACGGGGGACAATGATGTCCCTAAGGATTAGATGGAACATTATGGGGAGAGGAGAATGGGGGTTCCCCGAACAATATAAGTGTTACTTTTCCTATGAGGGGAAGGGGGATGGGGGACGGGACTTGGGGAGTGGCTTGTTTTTGTGGGCTAGACACAATAGTCGCAGGGAGGTGGGAATTCTCAACAGGGGGCACAGGGCAAGGTTGAAAAAAAAAATGGGGTTAGGGCTTCTTATTCGAAGGTCGGGCTGTGGGGTTGCCAGGCCAAGTGAAGAAATGGATTTAATTAACTAGGTCAAGGTGGTTAACCAAGGATAAGGGCTTTGGTTCAGGGCATTGGAATCCTAAAACCTAGTGGTCAAAGCATGTCAAAAATCATGTCGCATTTAATTCGTTATGCATGGTGCTTGTTCATGTGGAATTATTCTAATTAATTAATGATTTTACTTTCTCAAAGGAAAAGCAAGAACATTACCATTAAGGAGGTCGAGAAGCAATGTAAACGTTCATTTACAGAGGAATGTGGAGGCAAGGGCGACATTGGTGGAACATGAAAGGTTGTAACTGTTGAGGTTTTTTTTTTTTTTTTTTTTTTTAAGTCGGAGTTGTCTTTTCGTGGGGCAGATTGCCTTTCTTTCCAAGCTGTTTTTTTTTCTGGGGTTTCACCTACTTTTTTTGGGTGCAAACTGCCTTTTAATTCTAGGCTGTTTTTTTTTTTCTTGAATGGTGTTTATTTTGTTTCCCCCTCTTGCTTCGATATTTCCTTTTGTTGAGGGGGTTTTTCCCCTTCCTTGTTGGGTTTTTTTCTTCATTCCTCTTACGGTTTTGCCTTCAACTTTAGGGCCTCCTCCCTCCCTCTTACGGTCATGGTGTGGTTTTTTATGCTCATTATATGATTGTTTTTTCATCATCCCTTGTGGGCCGAGGTAGGGCCCAACGTGACATCCCTTGTTCTGGGTGTGGGTTATTTTCATGGCATGTCATCAAAACCACTATTAAACTTTTTATGCTCTTCTTGCAAATGGTGCCCTTGGTTATTCAACTTCCCACCTAGTCTCTTCTCCGTCTCCAATTACATGGGCTTGGGTTTTGGTTTTGAAAGACCATTAGCACCTTTCATTTAGGTCTTCCTCAACCTCATATTCACACATCCCTTTTGTTTTGTGACAATAGATGCAATTAACTTTTTGTCCCCCTTCAATTACCTTGTGCGGGATCCATTTGACATAGCCACCTATCATTTATTCCTTTTGTTTCTACAATGGTGTTGCGCCCTTCCCCTAGGGGTGGATCAGTTAGGCATTGGGAAACTAAGATGTGTTTTCAACGAATTTTTTCAAGTGATTAAGAGGAATTTCAAGCAAAGCATCTTTTTAGGGCACAACACTTGCGATGACATTACCTACAAACCAAACTCCTTAAGTGACCATGCCCTCTCTAGATTTTGTGCATGTCCTTACCCTCGCTAGTTGGCTCAAGCAAAGTTTAACCTATGGGCATGTAAGGGAGTTTGCACACACTGCCAAAGCTTTTGCCCCCTTTGCCCTAGCTTTAACCTCTTTTGAAACTATTAACATGTTGTAAGCTTTACATTCTTTAAGCTCATATTCCCCTTTCTTGGATTCATTGATGGATTTTTAGTTGAATGCAAACACTACAACAAAGGTGTCCCTGTACGTCAAGTGATTTCATTAGATTTTGAGTGAATTCATTGGTTGTAATGAATGGGGGCCGATGAAAAAGCAATGAATTCATTAATATAGTGAATGAGGATTAGTGAGCTACACCCACATTTTGTAGTAGTGAAACCTTTAACTTTTTCTTAATTCTTTTAGGTCAACTTTCATGCGTTTGTCCCATTTGTAAACAAGGGGGTCCTTCAAGCATGGTCTTTGAACATTTTCAAAAATTTCCTACACATTTTGCTAGCACTTGGGGCCACAAATTTTAAGTCTATTGAATATAAAAAATCAACCAAATGGAAACAACAGGAATCATTTTGCTTGTAGCCCTTTTAAAATAGATTATGTAACCCTCAAAATTTTTATATCATACATTATTTAATCAAATGCATTATATGAACATTATCAAACATAGATGTATGCATTACTTATCCATGAAAGAAAATTGAAGCCAATTGCATTGTTTAATACATTCCTTTTTATTCCTTTAAAATGAAAATTACAATTAAGACATGGACTCAAATTGTTTAAAAGGATTTAAAAGGACATCAATATTATATCCAATCTATTCTTGGATTTTTTTATTAGATTAACATGACATCATTCTAGTTATAGTTGTATACCAATGCACTATAATCATGAAATAATAAATGTAATAAAAATTTAAAATAATTTTTTGTAATCATTTTCACAAGAAGAAAAAACTTGATTTGTAACTGGTGTCTACGATTATTTTTTAGTCGAAAGAGACATTTTACAACTAACTATCTAGTAGTCGCCTAAGACAAGTCGTAGACGACAAATAGTCACATAAACATTACATCAGGATGACATCATCAGATGATAAATGAAGGCTAAATTTCGTATATATTGTTTCATCCAATGGGGCTAGTATATACATAGTGTATATGGGGCATCATTTTGCGACTATAAGTTGCAACTATTTTGGTGGATCCAACCTCCAACCATGTGGAGACACATGTTAACTATTGAAATATTTAAATTATGTTCCTTAAATCTTTCCAAATTTATCTAAGTCATTGGATTCAACACATTGGGATTGTCACATGTGGTAAGACAATCTAAGATAAAGTTTTTCCTGATCTCGTGGGTAGGGAGTGGCCATATATTTTTTCTAATTAACTAATGGGTTATTGCCACATGGCATGGTTTTTAATATTTGGACCATTCAATTCCTATGTTTTTTATTTACAAACGTGCCATTTGATTAAAAGGTTTGATTTTCCCAGATTATGATATTGGATGATCTAGATTTGTCTAAATCTTATGGCCAAGAAATTGTCACGTCTTTTGTGTTTGGCTAATCGAAATGTGCCACGTGTCTCATTATGAGCATCATGGCATTTAAATATTTATTTAAAAACCCTAAATATATCCCAATCATCATATGTCAAGAATGAGGATCTTAACACGTGTCACATTTTGAATGCAATTTTCAAATCTACCACATCTTCTAAAGATCGAGGAATAGAAACATGCCACATGGCGATGTTAAATCATTTGTAAAATATATTTTTATTGAAAAGGAATAATGGACCTTAATTTAACATTGTGAATTGAAGTTAACATTTAATTAACAATGTTTTAGGGTTAGGGTTACCATGGCTCACTATCACACACAAAATGGACATGGAAAATGCTTTCCATTGAGCTAATAAAAATTTAGTGAGCACACTCACCTTAAGTTTCGTAAAGATGAAAAAATGTTTTGTATTGAACATGGGTTCCTACCTTAATGTAATCAACAATACTTAACTTGAATAACTAGATGATCCACATTTAAACACAATGATGGCACCAACAACTTGTTGGAATTGATGTGGCTGCAATTTGCATGTTTTGAGACAACCTAGGTTCCATAGTTGAATCCTTAGGGTTGAAATGCAGATTCTCCTTCCTACATGAATAACCTTGCACAAATAAACCATCACCATTTAGGAGCAAACATACATCATCATTCAAATGTATAAGTGCCAACACACATTTCCCCTCCAAACAAGTCCATAAACATGAAGACTTACCTTTACATCACAAAGCTTGATATAAAATTGTGTTGATGCATAAATCATCAAAGCACAAATGGTTTATCCCTGCTTTGTGATCAAATGGTAATTATCATTGAGCTGGTACCAACCTTGCAAGTTTGCATTTGTCTGAATGGTTGTAGGTTAACTTCAACTTGTTTATCTATTATATCTAGGACTTTGGCTGGTTTAATCAATGACCACAAGATTTAGCAATTGAAAACCTTTAATTGAAAACCTTTGGTGTCTGCTCATTTTCCTTTTGTTGTAATCTATTATTGCAATAAGTTTCGGAGATTTACATCATTCATGCTTGTGAATTTAAGATGGGATTTCCTTCCAACATGTTTCAGAGTCATGTTGTTATAGGCCTCCCCAATCGGCAATGAATATTTGTAAATCATTCAATCTCTTTGATTGTTTCTCCTTGTTGTTCATAGAGTACTTCCACCCATACTCAACATTTTGTCATGTAACAGTTTTACTCCCATCCAAAATTATTTAGTTATATACAATGTGTAAATCCCATGTAAATTTAAATCATTTGCACTTACACATCCAAACCTTTTATACTTACATCTACACAAGAACAATGTAAATATTTGTTAAATACATTTACATAGTGTTGGGTAAATATGTAAATGTATATATTATATATTACATATTAAGCCATAGGCTATAGCCATTTTTATTGAGCTTGTCAAGAAACCTTTTTACTAGATCTTCATTCAAGATATGTTGTGCAATGTCTTGGTGGAGATGCTTTTGAGGTCAAGACATTTAACATGATTGAAAAGCAACCTAAAAAAAATTGCAGTTAGGTGCTGGTTCACCCAAGGTGTACCTAATGGGCCCATGAGAGGTCCACAATCTGAAGGCGGGCTCTGACCCTCTCTTCCTACCCACTGACCAGTTGCCATAGTTACATATTCAAAGGCTATGTAGTCATCATGTACATGGTAGTTCCATGATTTGTGGCAGCTTGCAAATCATGGAATTGCCAGAAGCATGGGCCTAGGGTTTGCCCATGTTTTTTTGGGGGTGCATTGTCCTACAAAATCATGTTTTGGATCCAACACCCTTTCTGTCACTCAATTTGTTGTTTGTTTTGTGGCTAACTTACATGTAAGTGGCAGCATTTTTTTTTACTGGTGATAATGTATCTATCGCCAAAATGAGAATTTTTTTAAAATT
>Ga0209611_10005860_pt1 | contig 20408 bp, 18 predicted proteins | sample S1TSphgellanicum_3_FD_187693 | JGI IMG/M metagenome (GOLD analysis project Ga0209611, IMG submission 187693) | Host-associated microbial communities from peat moss isolated from Minnesota, USA - S1T2_Fc - Sphagnum magellanicum MG (SPAdes) (version 2) | ecosystem: Host-associated > Plants > Peat...
TCTCTCTCTCTCTCTCACTATCGCGCTCTCCGTCTTCAATCTTCACAAACTCCTGTCGACGTAGAGACTTCAGCCATAAGCCCTAATAATCCTAGTCTCGTGGATTCTTACGAGTGCTTCTCTTTTCAAGAATTTCTATTTCTTCGTTCAAGAAATTTCGAGCGCTTCTCTTGAGATAGAACATTTAGGCGTGCTTTTCTTTTCAAGAATTTCTGTTTCTTCATTCAAGAAATTGATGCGTGCTTTATGTTTCCCAAAAAATTCTGAAAGCAAGGGGTATCACAAGTGCATAGATGTTGCTGAAAGAGAAGAAGGGTAATGAAGATGAGCTGCCTCCTGTGCTGGAAGAGAAGGGTGATGATGAGGAGTTTGATTTGTTACAGGAAGAGAAGAAGGGCGATGAAGATGAGCTTGCTCTTGTGCTGGAAGAGAAGAGTGATGATGAGGAGCTTGATGTTGCAGGAAGAGAAGAAGAGAAGTTAGTTGGTCAGTCAAGGAGATTATTTGTGTCATGGACCAGGTCGAAGGACATCCTCAGAAGAAACACAAATCAGATGGATCTGCTTCCAAAGGGCGTCATCTCAAGAAGAAACACAGATAAGGTGGATCCAAGTATGAAGGACATCCTCAGAAGAAAAGCAAATCAGATCAATCTGCTTCTGGACATCCTCCAAAGGAAAACCAGATCAGGTGTATCTGCTTTAGAAGGATGTCCTGAGAAGAAACACAGAATCAGGTAGATCTGCTTCTTTCTTGTGGGATTCAGAAGCACCCACCACACAAGATTGTCCAAGACTGTCAATCATGGCAGAGGATGGGATGGGATGATGCTTGGTGTTTGTGTGTCCGTAAATGAGCCAGCACCATAGGAGATCAATCTTCTGCTCAGATATCCTAGCTCAGACATCATCCTGTCAGTACAAGTTGGGTTAAAGAAGACAAGAAGAGCTTCATGTTCCCAAAAAGACTTTCCACAACTCCAAACTTTTGGCTGCCAATAAACTGTACCTATCTTTGTACATCTATGCACCAAAAGTTCCAAGAGGTTGCTAACATGAACAGGAAGAAGAACACACCACACATTCTACACAAAGGAAAGAGAGAGACTGTGTAACCCCACAAGGACCCAAAAGTAGAAATGAAAACAAGCATGACCAGACAGAAACGGAAGAGAGAAGATCGCAGAGCATACTTGAGCACGTGCAAAAAAGCATGGACAGGATCGAAGAGCAGCCACCCTTTGCAAAGAAGACCTGGTTCTTCACCAATTCCATGCGGAGAGAAGATAGGAGAACTTCAAGAAGAAAGCTTAGTACGGACAAATTGTGTCTAACCACAGATGCGATTGTTTTCATTGTTAACCCAAGCACTGAAAGCAAGACACAAAAGAGATAGCTTACCAGAGAACCAGAATACTCTCTACCTTCAAGTCCAAACATCACACCACAGACAGCTCAAGGTTGATCACTCTTTGCACTACAAGAAGTGCAATAAGAAAGGGGGGAATTTGCAAGAGAAAATGATGAACGCCACAGTAGGAGAGAGAGCTCTTTTTCAGAGGAAAAATCCCATCCCTACTACAATCTGTTTGCTTTCCAGTCTCTTGCTCCTAAAATTGCAGGCAGAATCGAGTCTGCATACTATAGTGGTGGCCTACAACTTGAAGTTAGAGGTATGGATGACCAAACTACTCTCTCAATGCAAACTTAGTTTCTCATGCCCGACCCACACTCCAAACCCGAATGTGTCCATCAGTGTAACCGCTGTAAAGCGTGCTTCCATCTGCACTCCAGTTCAAGCTGATGCAATATGGCACCTGCAAGATGACACAGGAAGGAAGGACATGTGTTTTTCTCAAGGATTTCATTGCCATGAGACGGAATTTTTCAGGATGCATATGGTAACTCGTAACGAAAGTCTTACATGCCAAAGTAGCAAGGAAGAAAAGGTAGTGAAACAAAGCACATGGTAGTAGATGAAGGAGGGGACTAACCTGTGCCTTCTTGCTCATGAATGGGAATTCTGGGCGCAATTCATCCACAACGCTCTTGCTCTCCAAATCCCAGATCTTGATGCACTGCTGCGTAGCAGCAACCAGCCAGTATCTGTTAGGGCTAAAGCAAAGAGCGTTGATGATGTCACCGGCATCCAAAGAATACAAGCGCTTGCCTTCCGCCAAGTCCCACAACATGGCCACACCATCCTTGCCGCCGCTAGCACAGAGGGAACCATCTGGCGACACCGTGACCGTGTTCATGTACCCGGTGTGACCGATGAGGTTGGTGCGCAGCTTGCAGTTGGTCAAGTTCCACACCTTCACCAGCTTGTCCCAGCCGCCGGAGACGATGATAGGAGTGGCCGTTGCAGGAGAGAAGCGCACGCAGCTCACCCAGCCAGTATGTGCATCAGAGTCCTGGATAGTGTACTTACACTCTCCCAGCGTATTCCACAGCTTGATGGTTTTGTCCCGAGAGCCAGACACGATCTGTCGGTTATCGACCGAGAATGCAACGCTGAGAACATCCTTGGTATGTCCTACGAAACGCCGAGTGGTCGCACCTGTGTTCAGATCCCACAATCTCAGGGTTCCGTCCCAGGATCCCGACAGCGCAAACTGACCATCGGAAGAGATGACAACGTCCTGGACAAAGTGTGCATGACCAGTCAGCCGACGCCGCGCAAATCCGTAGTTTCCTTCTTCTCTGGTAAGATGCCAAACGATGATGCTCTTGTCCCGTGAACAAGAGAGAATGAGATCCGGGTTATCAAGCGGGCAAGCGATGGCCGTCACCCAGCCTGCATGCCCCTTGAGCGTCCCCCTCAACACAAGCGTCTCGGCCATGATAGTACCGCACCTTCAAGCCCTTTTCTCTCCTCCTAATCTCCTTTCTTCCTCCTCCTCCTCCTCCTCCTCCTCCTCGCCTTCGTCTTCTGTTGCCGGCGCAGCGACGAAGGAAACAGCGATGCCGGCGCAGCCAAGTACACGCAACGACGCAACAAAACAGCGATGGCGATCACGAGCCGACGCAAAAGGCCGACGGGTCACACAGTAGGGTTTACCCAAACCCTAAAAGACGGGGTTTCTATTGGGTGATTAAAATATTAAAAAACTAAATGCATTATTAATGGAAACTATACCCATTTCAATTTTCGTCCCTTAGATTGACACAATTAGAAATAATAAAATTCAAAATGTCTATAGATTATTCCATATTAGATTTTATAGTAGATATTTTTTTTATTTTTTTTAAATTCACTTTCATAGGGGAATTGATCAAACATCCCAAGGTTCTAGGGTTTTCCTTTTCTTTTTTTCAATTTTGTAATATCAAAAAAAAATTATTTCTTCAAAAGAAAGTAGCAAAATTAGTCTAACTTAGACCATAAAAACTAAAAACTAAAAAAATCCTTTTTTTTCTTTTTTTTCTTTTTTTTGAGAAAATGACAAAATTTGTCAAAACAAATATTGTCCCCAACATGTAACAAATGTATTTGTACATTATGTAAATGTCTTCATTAATTTGTTAGCAATAATATATAATGAATGTGGTGAATGATAATGTGGCATTAAGTCACATTTTTGAAGATCCATATGCAAATTCTATAGAAGGAAATGTGATGAAAATATAGAAACCACACATGGTATTTAAAATTTTGGTTAATTTTGTAGCATTGAAGAAACCTAGTTTAATTGGGAAAATAAATAAATAAATAAAATTATTTATACATATATATAATTCCATGGAGTTCATTTTCAATGCACATAAATACAATACCTCATGTTATATTGCAATAGAATTTTTTTAGAATATATTTATCACATTTTGAAATATAAAATAATGAATTTCAATGTTAGATGTCATGACCCTTAGTTTGAACTTGTGATCAAGGTTAGGGCATGGTTGGGCCATGACAAGGGATACAAGCTTGAGATGTTTAGGCCAAAACATGACATGCTTCAAACATGCTTTCAAGGCATGACTTGAAAGTGTGTGGTAATGTAACCCTAAAACTCATAAATGCATTTTTCACTTTGAATATTGGGATCTTTGAGGCAAGGTTTGAAACATCTTTGTCGGGATGGCAAAACAATCTTTAGATCATTAAAAATTTCTTCACAACAAGTTTAAATGTAATGAGCTTACATTGCCAAAATAAATTTTAATCGTTAAATTAAATCAAATACCATTTCTTGGATCATGCACACAATGCTTCATTTTGGATCGTGCACTTTCAATTGACTACATTTGGATGAAGAAGCTAACAAAAGTCATTCTTCAATTTGAACACATGGTATGAAATAGCTACTTTATTGATTCATCCTCATTGCACAATGTATCACAAGCTCTTGCTTGACCTCATTAATTAATTCGTCAAGGTGTTGAACTATTGTCAATTTCCCATCTTTAGTTTGATGTTTATGGATTGGGCTTGGGAACTATTTAATAAATAATCTTGCATGTAAAAATATTTTTGGGGGCTTAAATATTTAGTAAAAATATGGACTTATTTTTAAATCACCATTTTGGAGATCATATTATATTCAAGGTGTTTAATACAACATTGGAAAACCCTTGTCTAGGACTACATGATATAGCTCAAGATTATCCTATTCCTACATATCTTTTGAGCATATTATCTTGAAAGGTTAAACCTTTAACACCTTCATTTTTGGGGAAAAGTGCCATTGAAATGTTAGTCTAATCGCAAGTTGGACAATATATTATAAGAAAGGGGGCAAGAAGAAGGTGGTGCCCTTTTTCATTTGAATTTACAACTACTTCATGTTTCAATTGTGACATTCATTACATTAATGGTTTTTATGTTTTGTGTTGTTAACACAATTGAAAGGTGAATGTGAAGTGCATCATCCTATTGCTAAAAAAAAAAATTATCATTATTCAATAACATTTCAATGACCATTCTTTTGAAAATGAAAATGGATAATAAATGGATAATTTTTTTGTTAATATAATATTACTACTTATGTTAGGCTATCTTCAATTATTCTAAGGTTATTTTCATTATTCTAAGTTATTTCACCCTATATTATTAAAGATTATTATCAGTTATTATCAATTTTTTGGGTTTTTTAAAATTATTTCACATTAAGTTACTTTTGGTTATTTTATGTTATTTTTTACAATTGTAAATTATTTTTAGCTATTCTATGTTATTTTTGGCTATTTGCAACTATTATTAGTTATTATTTGTTATTTTAAGCTCTTTCATTTTAGGCTATTTTCGATTATGTGAAATTATTGTTGGTTGTTTTTTGTTATTAAAAGTTATTTCACCTTATGATATTATTGGTTATTATAAACTATATTATCATAGGCTATTTGTGACTATTCTATTAGTGGTTATTGTTGGTTATTATATTGATGGTTATTCTATTAGTGGCTATTGGTTGTTCTTCTATTGATGGTTATTAATGATTATTTTATAAATGGCTATTGGTAGTAATTTTATTCGTGGTTATTAATGGTTATTTTATTAATGATTATTGGTAGTTATTTTAATCCTGGTTATTAATGGTTATTTTATTAATGACTATTGTGTCTATTCTATTAATGGCTATTGGTAGTTATTATATTGGTGGTTATTAATGTTTATTTTATTGGTGCCTATTACTGGTTATTATAGTAATGGCTATTAGTGGCTATTATATTAATGGCTATTGTGTCTATTATATTAATGACTATGTGCCTATTATATTAATGGTTATTATGCATATTCTATCAATGGTTATTGTGCATATTTTATTAATGGCTACTATGCCTATTTTACTAATGGTTATTGTGTATAGTCTATCAATGGCTATTGTGCCTATTCTATTAGTGCCTATTTTATTAATGGCTATTGATGCCTATTCTATTAATTTTTATTGGTGTCTATTTTATTAATGATTATTGGTGCCTATTTTATTAATGGCTATTATGGTTATTTTAGATTAAATTATCATAGGTTATTAATGGCTATTGGTGGAACTATTTTATTAATGGCTATTGGAGGATATTGGTGGTTATTTTAGGTTAAATTATCATAGATTATTATTAATTATTAGTGGATAATGTATCAATGGTTATTAGTAATTAAATTACCATAGGTTATTAATGGTTACTCTATTAATGGTTATTGGTGGTTATTTTATTGTAGGTCATTGGTGGTTATCTTATCGGTGGCTATTGATTGTTATTTTATTGATGACTATTAATGGTTATTTGTAGTTATTAGTAATTATTATAGGTTATTATAAATTATATTATAACTATTAATGTCTATTTTATTATAAGTTGTTGTTGGATATTTTAAACTATATTATCATAGATTATTGGTAGTTATTTTATTATAGATTTTTTCTAAAAAAAATTATGGGCTATTATTGCCTATTTTAGGTTATTTTATTTTAAGTCATTTTATTTTATTTTAAATTATTATACTTAGGATAAAATAACTTATAATAAAATAAAATATAATGAACTTCAATAACCTAAAACGTAATTTGAAATAATATATATTAACTTAAGGGATAGCCTAAGGTTAGTTGAATAGTTTAATTTTAAATAACTTAAAGTAAAAAACATATAATAAGTTAACTGAAACACCTTAAAGTATAATAACGTATAATAATTTAGGGTATAATAATTTTTAATAACTTATAATAAGTTAGGGTATAAATTCGAATAACTAAAGTAACTTAAAATAATATAAGGTATATCATAAAATAGCATAGGGTATTTAAAACAACAACATAAAAAAACTTATTTACCACAACAAATTATAATAATGAATTACATCAACTAATAATTGAACATGATGTTTACATAATGATATTATAGTGAAATAGATTTACCACGGTGAAATCACTAAAGTGCAATGAACGTATTTCATTTTTAAAGTCCCATAGTGATTTAGGCTAGTGAATTACACTGCATTTTTTTAGTAGTGATGTGTTACATTGTATAATGTGCTTACATCCGTATGAACATGTATACATAAAATATTTAAATGTATTAGTTTATTATAATATTACATTCTACCATTCGAAATACTAAATTTTACAACATAGTTTGGTAATCTAAATGCAAAATATATGGGTTTATGATCTATCTAATAAGGTTTCATTGATCCAAAATGACATTGTTAATGTGTTAACCCACTAATCCATATATGATGTAATTGTGTGTTATAAATTGTTGTTATTTCAAATGAAACAATTTTAAAGTTGGGTTTGTTCATGAAATTTTATAATGTTATTCATGGGGATATTTTTACTAGCATCTAATTATATTAAAATTTCCGAGTATTATAATTCGACAATTGACTGGTATTTTTTGTAAAATGGTTTCCAAAATATAAATGAAATAAGATATTTTCATTTTGGGTGGTTTGTAAATTGCAATTATATGCACACCCTTTCATGTATTTTTGTTATAAATTGCAGCAAGAAAATTTTCATCGAATTTGTTATCGAAATTGTATTTCATAAAAAAACCATTCCATCATATAACATCATTATGTATTCACTATAACAAGAGAAGATATAGATTTTTCAATATTTCATTGTGAATTTTATATATAGTTTCATTTAAATAAAAGAAATGTGATTCAAATATGGGTTTGCAAAAATATCTTGATACTACAATTTTGACAAATGAATATTTAAAATTTGTATAAGTAAAAATTATTTATGGTATAATTTCGAAAACATAATGTTTAATTTGTATTGTGCTATTGTTTTTAATTGAAACATTTCATTTTCAATGATAGAATTTACATTTTTTAAAAATCGCAATGAAGAAAATAAATATAAATGTTCTTTCAAATGAACATGAAATAATGTTGTGTATGTTAGACCATGTTTTGTTACACTAAATCAATCAAATACTAAACATTCAAAATTCAAACCATGTGCATGATGCATAGTGCGACTTACAACTAATCCATAAATATGAAATTGAATTCTTGTAATAATATGAGGAAGATTATTGCCTATTTTTATTTCAATGTTATTTTGTTGAATATGCATAATCTAGGAAATTCATTATATACATCTACATTTTTTAATGTTTTATTTCCAATTCAAAATAAATGAAAATTTATCCATATAAACAAAATTGAAGACATTTTTATATAATATTCAAAAATCCTATTTACACCATTTACAAAACCATTTGACGTTATGTCATTTCTTGCACATAATTCCACTATCATATATTTATTCATTAGCAATTCATGGTGCAACCCAATTGTTTGGTTTGGTATCGTTGGCAATTTAAAATGATAAAGATGTGTGTCAAAATGAATATCTTGTGTAAAAAATGTGAATGTTCCACTAAATATTTTTTCAAATATATTTTTATCATGTTCAATAGATTTACCATATGTGTAAAACAAATATGGTAAAATACTATCCACTAATGGTGTTTTGAAACAAATTTTATTAATAAAATTAAAATTTTCACAAGTTTGTGACCCAATTCAAAATATATTTAAAACATAATAAATTCAAAAGCATTTTGTCACATAACTTGTTTCAATTCATAAAATTTTATATTTTTGCACCAAAAATTAGTTGTCAAAACATTAAATCCATCAATTTTAAATTTTAAAATCCATTAATCCTAACCTAAAGGTGTTTGATGAAAATCACATGTCATTAGAACATCAAAATCACCCATAAATTTTGTAGGAACTTGTTTTGATAACACATAATTTAAGATCAATGAACACCAACAATCTATTACCTACTAAAGATACTTCATTTAGTACAATTAATCATAATTGATCTTAAGTTATAACAAAAATGACTTATTTTTCATCGTTTAATCTTTTTAACTCAATATATTTTTGTTTAATGAGATTGCAAGTGTTAAATTTATTGTTGTGTCATTAATACTTTAAATAGTTTTTCCAATGTATGCTAATTTCATGACTTTTGATTTTAAATGGTTAGCATTTGTCATTTATTTTATGTAATGAACTATAACATACTTTGTATGATGCACATAAATGTGAATTTTTTTCTTGTCCCCACACAACTTGATAAAAAATATGTAACAGTTTTCATGTGTCTTTGGTTTTTTTAATAAAATATCATTTACTACAATTCTTTGTTCATAATGTAGTTTCCTCATTTGTAAATAAAATTGTTCATACAAAATGTATCCATTTGTTTGTTTAAACAAACTAAAAACATTTGTGTCATTCTTTAAATATTTATATTTATTCAATACATGGTTTTCATATGCTAAATCATATTTTCCAATTTCATTAACACCAATAACTAATGAATTTTTGTTTGGATCATTTGCATGAAAAGTTGGATTAAATTTGCAAATGTTCTTTTGGCATCTTGGAATTTGTTTCAAAATTTTGTTTTATACAAAATCGAAAAATTACATATGCTAAGTTAATTTCCCTAAATAACATACATATACATGTAAGTAGTTAATTTTCTTAAATAAAAATTAAATACAACTTTATAAATATACCAATGGAAACATACCCCTATTATACCCCTAATAAAACTTAGCAAAAATACACATTGTCAATACATTTGCATTCCCTATTGTCCATACCCTCCTAGTTGGAAAATTTGTGCAAAAGCAAAGCAAGGTGCAATTAGATGTTCTTTTATTTTATTTACCATTAAAACCAACTCCATGTTTACTTTATTAATTATAATATAATATTATAACTTTGAATTTAAAGGTTTTTCAATTTTTTTCTTTTACTACATGACTTACATATTAACACATGATCATCAAATTCTATGTTTTTTATAGGATTAAGGAATTGATAAATGTATGATTATGATGCATGACAAATTTAATGTGTGAAACATAATCTTTAGCAACAATAAAACACATTTTTGCAATATCTTCAATATCCTTTTCATATTTCATGACATATTTATTGCTTCCATTTGTTTGTTTATCAATTGATTTTGAATTATTTTCTATTGGAATAATTTTTTCATATTTTTGTGTTCAAACAAGATTCATATCTTTATTTTTTCCAAATGCATCTTGTAACTAAATACTTAAAAAAATTTGTGCCAATGTCATTTTTCATGCATGGTTCATCAACACGAGTTGCATTTTTTCCTAATAAATATTGGAACATATCTTTTTAAAAACTTTGCACCATTTTATTATAATTATCTTTTTTATTTTGATTCTTTTGTTATCCATATACTAATTTATGATTTTTTTTTTAAAAATTACATCAAGAACAATTGTTTCATTTTCTTTGGAGCAAAAAAAAAAAAATTGTTATCAATTGTTTTTATTGAAATTCAAAACATTTTAAATGTCATTTGATTTGTAATGTGTTCAAACCTATATGTGGATATTGATCTCTTATGGAATCCATTCAAAATGAATTGAAAGAAAATTAATAATGCATTATTTAATTCAAAATTCCACCTAAATATATATATTTTTGTTCCATTTTGTTTTATTATTTTGTTTTTTATTCATTTGAAAATTCTCAATTGTGTTATCAAACTCATTATATTTACAATTTTTTGGGACATTTATTCCATATTGATTTTATTTGTAATTTATAATTTGAAATCTTTGAATTATTAATGAAATGTGTTCATTAACAATTTCATTAAATATGTTTATAGTCTCAAAATGTTTGTTTCCATATATTATGTCCAAAATTGAAACATCTTGTTGATCCCTTACTTTTACCATTATTCCTCCATTATTCTTATTTCATACATCAATTGAGTCTTGTAAATACTTTAATATTCAAAACAAAGTAGTAAAATCACTATATGACCTAGCATCTATTGAAGATCTAATTTTTTTTGTAAATGGGTTTACTCATCAATTGCATACATCCATGATGTAAATCATATAGGAATTCAAAATTGAATTCATGCCTATAACAAACTAAAGATTTTGTGTTCCAAGCATTAAATATTCTTGCAAATGAACCATATTATTCATTCAAATTGTTGTTCATGTTGTTGAATATTACGCAATTGCATCAAAAAGACAATTACCAACATTATACTTGAAGTTGGTTATTTTTTCCAAATTAATTTTATGTAATTCTTTATTGATATCCATCTATTTGAAAAACAATGTATAGGTTTTATGACATATATATCTCGTTTTGCAAAACTTACTATATAAATGTTTTGCAAATCTAATTTTTCGAGACTTTCCATATTTTGTAACTAGGTCACAATAATAACAACAATAATTTTGATTTTTTATCATTTATCATGTATTACATGTAATTTTTCATTTTAAAGTATAAAAAATCTACGATCTAATCCAAAAAAATTTGTATTGTTTTTTCCTTGTTTTATTTAAGATTTATGATTTTTTTGTTTATAAAAATTATTATTAAATGTTTAAAATCATTATTATTATTTATTTATTATACATCCTAATTATTATTTACAAGTTTTTCAAAAAATTATATGTAATTTATTTAGTGTATCTCATAATTAATTATATTTAACCTGAAATTTCTATTTTATAGTAAAACAATTACACCTTATAAGTAATATTAATACATAGTCCTTTATATCTTGTAATTTTCGTCCAAAATATTTATCCAATTTTTTTACTATTAATGTTTTGAATAAATTTATTATTATTATTATTTAGTATTTAAATTTTTAAAAATATATATCAATTACCATATACCAACTACTTTTTATGTACACTTTTATTTTTCATTTTTCAAGTTTTTTTTTAATATTCAAGTTTTTTTTTAACCTTCCATTCTTTTTATAAAAAAAATAATCTTCTTTGATTATCTCTTATTTACCATCACATTATTATTTTTATCTTTATTTATATTTGTAGTTTATTTTTTTCAATTGTTTATCAAAATGTTTATTGGTTTTTAGAAAAGTAATTTGTACAACTTACCATAACCCAAAATCAAACATCACGACATCATGTTTAACTTAAAGTTCACATGCCAAATCCTTTAAACAAGATACCCAAATTTTTTTTAAAGTTATCGCAATCCAAAATTTAAAAATCACAATATTATATTTAAGGTGAACTTTTCATGTTAGAAAAAAACTTACTTTCAAGGAACTCACCCAATTGTATTTGAAACAAATTCCAAGATGTGAAAAAGAAATTGTAAATTTAATCCAACTTTTCAAAGATATGTATCAAAAACTCAAATCCCAATAAACCCATCCTTATTTCACCCCTATCCAAGAAAAATACCTTTTACTATAACAAAAAAAAAATCCAAGAAAAATCCCCCAAACAAATTTACATTGTTCAATATCCAAATTACTATTCCAATATCCCCAAAACAAGTAGTAAAATTCAAAATTTTCCAAAACCAAACACCAAATCCCAATATATCAATAACCCAAAAAAACAACCAAATTCCACTAATATCATGTGTACAATGTACATACACAATATGTACATGTTACATATATATGTTTCAAGCCAAAGTAAATGTAACAACAAGATTGTTGACTATAGTCAAGTTCAAAATCATTCACAAAGTATGGATCTATACATCTTTGTTGCAAACTACAACAATTATTGAATGCAACAACAAAACTATTAGGTGTTTATATAATCCAAAATCGTACACAAATTATGGATCTATGCGCTTTCCAGTCAAAAACTCCAACCATTTCTAAATGTTCGTAGCTACAAGTTCTAATTCTTTCAACAACCACAACTAGAACTCAAACTAACTTCACCTTCAAACACATCCTTCATAATTACCCTTGTGGACTTTTCTTTTCAAGTTTGTATTGCTTATTACAATTGAACTTGTTGTTATTGAACATGTTGTAGGTGTTAAATCAATTTTGGATGTTGAGTATTTATGAGTTTTGAGTAACCCACCACCTTTGTAATAGGGCTTTGAGTAAACCTTCCTTCAAGTTTCATATCCCTAAACAAAAAAGTAAAAAACATTTGTTTATTTCTTCGTCTTCTTCTTCGCATTCCCAAGCTTGTGTTTTAATAAGGATTCAATCAAATGATCACACACACAATCAAATTCATCATTACCAAATTGCTTTATTTTTCAAGAAATTTGGGCTTCCCTTTCAATAATGAGCTTCAACTTACAGCCATAACAATAAAATCCACCATCTTTGTTAATCAAGGAAGGGATACAAGATTGGTACATATATTTTGAAAACAAGATGCACCTATAAGGATATCAACTTCCCAACAACCTACACACAAAAAACCCATATTCAACAATTTGTTATGTAATTAAATAAACAAAACTCAAGACATGCACCTCAAAATGTTTCATCACGTAAATACACATAAAACAAAAAATATATAACACCAAAATTAATTGCAAAATCTTATCATTCAGTTTTTTTGCAATGAATTTCATTTAATCTTTCAATAAATGTGCATCATAAGGTGCAAGGATAACAAAACAACTTGAAAAATTTGTCGCAAGCTATTGTTCACCAAAATTTGGAATACTAATATTCTTGATTAAAAGTGTTACAAGTCTCCCTATGGTGTAGATGTAAACTAACTACACATGTTACATATAGAATTTTGGAAAGATAGCTAAAGCTTGTGTATGAGCAATCTCCAAACCATCAACAACAACCAAAATGAAAATCTTTGTAAACCTACCATATAAGTGTTTTGAAACATATGTGAAATCATAATGGATGTATTTGAATCCATAGCCATGGACATCATAAAACCCATATCTACTACCCACATATCCCTTAAAAACAACACCTTACATTTTTTGTCATACATTAGTTATCCCAACAACATAAATTGGTGTTGTTATCTTCTTATTAAAATTTAAATCTAATTAAGCCATGTAGTACAACCAACCATAATCTTTAAAATGGGAACCCACTATCACTAATACAAACTCTAACATGAACATGTTTTTGTTGCCCAACAAAACATTAGATAACAAAAACAACAAAAGATTATACAAAATTTATGGTCTCTTTCAAACGCTATAACTATTATATACAACATTTTAAAAAGATGTACACAAGCTCAAAACACAATTGTAATCTCAATATTAACCACAAAAAAAAATCACATTGTTGCACAAATAAACAATGGAAACAAGAAATCACAACAAAAAACACCAAATGGAAAAAATATATAAAGAACCCAAAAAACTATATAACTTTCAAAATGCCCCATGCTTTGGAAAACACTTAGAAACAACAAAGACTACATTTAATCTAACTACAAGGACTTGAAATCAATTTCACACTGTAATGATTTTGCAAACATTAGACGTTACCTTGTAACACAAACTATAAAAGGAATTCAGCACAAAAGTTAACAAACAAAGTCATTATTTTATACTTAAAATTCAAGGTTTAGTTTATAGGTTTCAACTCCTAAGGTTTAGGGTTCATAAAATTTCAAGAAAGTTACATAATTTAAATGAAAAAGGTTAGGGCTTATGTCTATTATCTAAAATTCAAGTACTAAAACTACCTATTTGGATTATAATTAAACAATATCATAGGTCCAAAACCTCTAGCATTAACTATAATGTACTTCAAGGTTTTAAGTCACACCCAACAATTTATAATAAGGCACATGTTTATATCTAGTACCAAGTATGACAAATATAATGAAAAAAAGAAAAAGATAAACAATTAAAATAGCCATAAACATTGAACCAAAAGATAATAAGCTTATTAATAACCTACCAAATCATTGATAAGCAATTGTGCAATAACCCACAACATTTTAGAACACACATAATTTCTAAACCACCACATTTACAAAACAATGTAATTCTAATTAATCGCATTTACAAATATAAAATTTATTAATTCTTACAAAATCTACGAGTTTGCAGAAAAATTCTAAAATCAAAATTTTACATTGTTGATGTAGATGCTCTAAAACCAATCAAAATCTTGTCTATCAATATAACCTACCACATCTCAGAAAATTATGAAAAAAACCCCAAACATATGTAACCACATATGTTTTATCAATTGCATTGGTGGAATCTGCATCAAGGATATTTTTGCACTCAAACCTATAATTCATAACATTAAATAAAATACATGTTTAGTCTTCCATCCTAGCCAAAAATGAAACACACAATTCACTTTCATTAATAGATTCCAAAACATTCATTTTTTTCCTTAAGCTTTTATTACCATATTCCACCAATTTAGGAAAAAAACCATGTTCTAGAAACACATTTTGGCCATAATTACAATATATCTATTTATTGATGTAAAAAAGTAATATAAGTGAAAGCATCAAAAATTTTAAAAATATATTGGTTCATAACACACCATGAAACAACACCCAAATTGTTGCCAATCATGCACAAAAAAATGTCAATTAACATCTCTACAACAAAATGGCCTCATTAGCATAGAGGTTTTTCCATGAATTTTTTTAGCTAGAAGATGCAACTTTTCATCTATACCCATCATGAATTTAAAAGTTCAATAACACATTTTGTTTCATTATGGTTTCAAGTGGAAAACTCCACAAATTACCCAAAAAACCATGTTAAAAAGATATCTAGATGTATAATCATCATTGAAAAAAAAAATTCTTCCACATAGTTGCTACCATCCTACCAATGATAAAATAGTTGCATATAAATCATAAACATCCAAATCTCATTAAAACATTTAGATTTTTCTAACAAAATTTTAGGATTTGAAAATGTAATTTTGCACCTATATTCAAAAGAAATATGATCCCATCATGGCCTTTAAAGTGCTTATAAATTTGCCAAGTTATTAGCCTTCACATCATCATACAAATGGCATACAAGAACACATCCAACACATGACAATTTTTCATTAAACAATTGGAATCATGAAATATACTTCCAAATCTCACAAAATGGATTCAAACATGAAGTGGGTTTCAATTGTAAAAACACAAAATTGTTACTACTTGTCAAGGCTTTAGGTGGCAAATCCCACCATTATCCAAAAAAACCACGTTAAAAACTCACATAGATGTGCAATTGTCATAAAAAACATGTCAATGAAAAAATCCCTTCCAAATTAAACAAAATTGTAATGGGATTAGAGATCTTAAGCACCAAATGACTTCATTAGTTCCCATTAATGGGTGGTGGCAAATGTTTTTATTTTGGGCAAAATTTTGCATGTTTTCAGCTTAAAAAACAAGATTTTGACTTGAAAGCAAGCCGAAAAAAACCCATTGAAAGAACATGCTTTCACTTCATGATGCTAATTGTTATTGTTATTCATGACCTCCCTTGCAATTGTTGCAAGTCCTTGTATATTTCCTACACTAGAAAAATAAGGAACACCTTGATATTTTTAATATTCTTCTATTATGAACCTATAATCAATAACATGTGAAAACATTAATCACATATTTATTAAAAGAACAAAAAATTACTAGAGAGATGTTCCAATGAAAAGGGGATTTAAAATATTAAACCCCTAGCTAGTGATTACATCAGTTCCCACTAGTTAATGGCGATAGCCAATGTTTTTGTTTAGGTGAAATTTCACCTATTTTCAACTTGAAAACTATGATTTCAACCCCCAAAATAAAATAAAATGTAATCAAATTTGGTTAAAGGGTCTTGGCATGGTTGGGTGGACCAAAATCCAACAAAAAAAAACTTGGCCCAAAGTCCATTTTGCAAGTTTTACAGTGTGCACAACGTTAACACATGATGATAACAAAGTGATATTTATACATTCTTAGCAAATTTTTTTCATACGTGATTTGTGCATTATAGAGGCTAGTGATTTATATAAGTATACAAAATTTAAACTCAAAACACTTTTTAAAAAAAATGCTATGAACTTTTAAAAATATGGTGTGTTTTAGCAGTCAAAATTTCCATAGTGTAATACCTCCAATTCATATGATGCAAGACTCTTTTGCATTGTTTTTATTAATACATTTCCACATTGAAACCAATTCTTTAAACAAGTTTTAGATCCATCATTGAACCAAATTAAAGTCCATTAATCTAATTGCAATTGGCGTTACACCCCAAATTTTCAATTTCAAAAGTCCATAACTATTGAGACTTTTTAATTTTGCATTAAAAATAATTAATTATTCATTTTGTCAATGTGGAAGCTGACCTTAAGGTATGGTAATCTTCCATGTGGAGAAGTGCTTTCAAATACAAAGAAAATAAAAACCTTGTAATGCCTTTACATTCATGATAACTTTTGCCTTTACAGGGAAGTAAAGTTTATGGGTGGGGAACATTCCCAAAATGTGAAGGCAGCTTGCTTTCATCTTGTTCTAGGCCCACCCAGCAGCAGCTTTACCCTACACATCAGACCCTCGTATGAATCTTCAAAAGCTTGATCAAGAGTCAAAATGGAAAATCTAAAAGAGAATTTTCATGGGCTGTGTGTGTCAGAGAAAGACTAGGAACTAGGCAAAACTGCAATGATGAGGAGAAAGGACATTTTTTTAATGTTTTTGAAGCTCTTTTCTCTTCTTCTTGTGATAGCTCTCTAGTTTTGGTGGTCCCCAAAGATGATGATGAATAGAGGTAGTCTGAAATTGGATTGTAGGGGTGGAGAAGGACAAGATCAATGTGATACTCCAATCTCTTCAACTCTCTATCATGCTTCGAAGACATTCCTCATCTTTTCCCACACATCGCAGCCAGTGCACCTTTCGTGGTTAATTGATTTGTGAGAGATGATGTCTTTTTAGTTAATAGACTTCTATTTGAACCAGCACCCACAACCACATCATCCGTTGGATGCCCGTTATTACTCAATTAGTGGATGAATTTTAACTGAGTTAATATTTGCTTTCAACTTGGTAACCAATTTTCTAAGAAATAGGTTTCATATATAGGTAGATAGGTAGGAAAATAGGTTACTATTAAGTAAGTAGATGGTTTATACAAAGGTAAAGGTTGTTTTTACTACCTACCTACTAACAACCTGCTTGTGGGTTGTTAGTAGGTAGGTATAAAAAAGAACAACTGCGAGCTAACCACCATGGTTAGCTAAGGAACTGGATCTCAACAGAAAACTGTTCCCTGACCACTTACCATTCATCCTTCATGGTGCATTGGTGGGTGCTGGTTTGGTGTGGCCAAAGTCAGGTACTCGTATATTGAGTACTTTCATACAAGCCTGATATTGGTATACCATATATATGACTCATGTTTAGCATTAATTAATTCCTAATTAAGCTAGCTGGAAAAAAAAAAGAAGAAGTTTTTTCCAAAATTTTAGAGAATCAAACCTAGTTCAAAACACAAATAATTTTGAAACTTACAAATAGACTTAGCATACTTAAAAGACTATTGTTAAAATTATGAAATATTCAGATTGGAGCTGCCACTAAATGCCTTTTTTTCAAAAAATTAATTATGTTGGCAAAATTTGCCAAACATGAATCATAAGTAGAGTAGTAATAAGGCTGAAGTAATAAGGATGGTATTGCCTCAGGTGACATCATATTAGTATGTTCACCTCTCCCAAGTTCAATTTTTTAATTTTGCGATGAGCCAATTTGATTGGCTCATCACTCCCAAAAAAAAAAAAAAAAACTATGGAGGCTCCCCAAAATAGAAGGTTCTATTTTGAAGTTCCTCCCCTTTGGCCCACCTATATAGGTGAAAGGAGGACAACATTTGCTAAAAGCATATGACATAAAAGTGAGGTGCTATGAAGAACATGTTGGGGAACACAATGGGAACTTGAAGAGAACATAGTGGGAACACATTGAGAACCAGGGAAAAATGAAAAAAACTTAAAAGAAAAATAAATTCAAGGCACTTGGAGTGCATGCTGATGAGCCTTCCCATTGGCTACATGAAATTTCTATTTCCAAAACTGTTCATCACCATTTTTGGCCTGGACTAATACCATGTTATAAACTGGGGGTAATTATTTTATTTAGTATACATACCAATACCACTACAATATACCCAGGTTGCTCCCTATATTATATACCACCAGTACAACACTCATATTTCCCATTCAAAGCTGAAGATCTGAAATCCAAAGACCTGTTCAATCTTGAATGAAGGGGCATAAGAAGTAAAGAAGAAACAATTGGCTCATCTGGCTCTCTCTCTCTCTCTCTCTCATGAGGTACTTTAAAAAAAAAGTGCCTCTTCCACCCCCCCTTCCTTATGGCTTATGGTTAGGAAGGTAGCCAAACCATTGGAAATGTTTCATGAAGTTCCCAAAACATGAATAATTCAAGCTATATAGAAACCTGGTGAACAATTCCTCAGACTAGGACTAGAGGACCAAATGAACTTTCTCAACTACTAGTCATGGATAAGTTTATATTAAGATAGGTAGCAGATAAGGTAGGTAGGTAGGTAGGTAGGTAAGTAAGTAGGTAGGTGGGTGGGTGAGATAGGTAGGAAAAAAAATAGGTACATAGATAGAAAGTTGAACTAAAAAAACAAAAAAAACTTGGATTGTTGAAGGGAACATAAATCCACAAAACCCAAAAAATAAAAATAAAAATAGTGGGTAGAAGAATAAGAAGAATAAGAAGGAAACTCAAGAGTGGACAAAAATTTGTGACTCTCTCTCATCAAACAGAATCCAGTGAGAACCACAAAAATTACAAGTGAGATTGGAGCAAAAACCTGCACAATTTGTGACTCTCCCTCCCTCTCTCTCTCTCTCTTCAAATAGAAGCAGCCAGTGAGAACCACAACTGGGAGGGATTGCAGCAAAAAACATGGGATTACAGAGAGAGAGTGTGTGAGAGAGAGCACAAACAAGGTCCACAAAAAGCTCCCACTTTTGAAGGAGAAAAAGGAAACAAAAGAAAAGAAAAAAAAACCTTTTTTTAGTACCCAATTCCACATCCAACATTATCAGCATCTTGTAATTTTTCATTCCTCACAAAATCTTCACAAATTTTTTCTTGAGTAGTACTTCTCTCTGTCTGTGTTTTGCCCTGGGCTTGGTTTTGTTGGGTTGTTTGTTTTGTTTTGTTTTCGGTGATCTTTTTTGCTTTTGCAATTTTGTTGTTGTTGTTGCACAGAATAAGAAGGGAAAGAGGGAAATGGGATTCTATGTTTTCAATCAAAACTTCTTCTTTTGGAGGTTTGATGATTTTGATTCAAGGTTTTGAGATTTTGTCTGAGAATATTCTTTTATGAGATTTGTGGAGATTTTTGATTTTGAGATTCCTGTGAAAATTATTCTGGATGAAGAAGAGAGCTTCGTGTGAGATTGATTGCTTGTTGGAGTTGTGTGAGATTGCATGGTTTTGGGAAATTGTGGAGCGCCAGTTTCTTCTATGATTACTAAAGGAGGAGAGTTCTTCACAAAGGAAGAGGAGGAGGAGGAAAGGGAGGAAGAGTTCAGTCAAGCAAGGAGCTGCCAAGTGAAGAAGAAGGTACTTCATTCTTTCTTTGGCCACGAGTGAATGAATGATTAGAGGTGCATCTAATGCTCT
>Ga0209611_10005862_pt1 | contig 20404 bp, 12 predicted proteins | sample S1TSphgellanicum_3_FD_187693 | JGI IMG/M metagenome (GOLD analysis project Ga0209611, IMG submission 187693) | Host-associated microbial communities from peat moss isolated from Minnesota, USA - S1T2_Fc - Sphagnum magellanicum MG (SPAdes) (version 2) | ecosystem: Host-associated > Plants > Peat...
AAAACATGTATTTTACAACTTGTCTTATACAATTACAATGTCGAACACAATTAGATAAACGACTATAAATGTATTTAACAACTAATAGTTAACCTCATGACTCATGCAATTAGTAAAAATGATTAAAAAACAACTACAATCACATAGGATCAATCGTTTTATTAGGCAAGTTTAGTTTAAATAACCTAGTTTAGTTTATAATTTAATCACAATTTAGCCAAATTTAGTCATTCATTGCTTCAATAATAAAATTTATCTTAAAATTTCCAAATTTAGCCAAATATAACCTAAATATTCAAACTTAGTTTAATTTATCATTGTTTAACCATGTTTAGCATAAAAATTATGTTTAGTTTCATTTATGTTTATTTAACCATGTTTAGCCTAAATAATTATTTTAAACATAAATTTTATTCATTTAACCATACATTAACAATTTTCAACCATGCTTAGCCTAAATAATTTTGAATAAAGGTGTTTAGTCATGTTTAACCATGTTTAGCCTATGTGATTGTTTTTAACCAAAATTATTTAAAGTAATTGTGTTTAGTCATGTTTATATTAACTTATCTATGTCTAGCTTAGATTAGCCTAGGTTTAGCCTAACTTAGTCTAAGTCTAACCTAGCTAAGTTTACCCTAGCTTAATCTAAATTTAGCCCAAAACTTAAGTAGTCATAGCTAGGCTAAACTAGGTTAATTTATTTTTAGCATAGGGAGGCTTAAGTTAACCTAGGCTAAGTTGGTAGGTAGTAGGTAGGTAGACTTATGTTAACATGTAGGGTGGCCTAATTTAATTTAAAGTTAAAATTTTTAAAATAATTTTGTGTTCAATAAATCTAATATATATAAATGTGGTAGTGCAATCGACTCATAATTGAACATGTGTTTATAGATTTTTCACACATGTCATCCATCTATCAAGGTGTCTTTTGTAACTTTTAGTTGAATAAAACAATTAGCTTGACATGGCATGCACTTTGCACATCAAACCAAGGTCAATGATGACATGGAATTTCAATATTATAAGAAAATTAAAAAGATTCTAGGTGATGAAACGACTGAGCTTTGCAATCATATGTCCTTTACAACTAAATGGGTAAGATGACATGAGTTTAACAACTCAATATTCACTTGTGGCAAATGTTCTTTGTAATTAGTTAATACATAGACATAATGGCAATTTGTAAAACTCAAAATGTGTTATGATGAAATAAAAGGTACAACAAGTAAATGAGTTTATGAAAATAATATCAATTTTTTTGGGTACATTCTTTCTTAACTATTGTTGGCATTGGTTTCAAAAGCTAAATTGATATAATTATTTTATTCTAATTCATTTGTAAGTACTTGAATTGGACCTTTAATTTTTGGTAGTTTAAAAAATATATTTTAAATACTTGACAATATATGAATTTTTTTGCAAATAATTGTTTCTTTTTTCCTAACCCTCAACATTGATGTGGTGAACATTTTAATTTTTTTTTTGTTTTTTTTCATAGTTAAACTCATCCCTAGCCTTCAAAATCTAACATAATTTCTGAGGATACTTTTGGGGTACTTTTCCAAATCCAAATGATATGGTGCAATTTTTCTAAAAAGTAGAGGGAGGCTAGAGGGGCCAATGAAAAAATATAGAGGTTCCATTTGATCTAAAATGCTAGAAGAAGGTTAAGAGTTTTGAAAATTATTTTTTTCTACTTTACAAGTACAAAACTAAGTAACAAGTAGGGTCAAAATATCTTGCTTACACACCCATGGTTTCATTTTTGTTTTTAGTTCCAAACTTTTATAGCTCCAAATTTTCTAAAACTAAAAATTTGAATTAATATAGGACATTGAAATTGGATGTTATATATATATAAACAAATGTGGGGTGCCCAAAATATGTGCATATTAAAAAATAAAGTAATAATAGGGCGGGGAAAAATATAAATCCAAAACCTAACCCCCCCCTCCAAAATTGTTTAACACATGTAGGTCACAAAAATAACATTAAAGTGCCCCCTAGGAGTGGATTTCGATATTTCCATTTAACAATGGGGGGAATGCACAATAGAAATTTTTGGTACTATTTCAGTTTCTAAAATCTGTAATATATAATCTTTAAAAAGATGGTCATTAATAACTTCATGAATTACATTAATACCATGAAAATATCATACATGATTTTATTTCCATAGACTAGAAATTGAAAGCAAAGGCAAATAACAAGTTGTAAACATTTTTGTCTCATATATAGGTATCCTTGTTAAGCTTTAAAAATTTGATCAATAAATTCAAAGCCATTTGTTGATATTTGTATTTCACTAACTAGGAGCACTTTACACATAGAAAATGGAGTCCAAGGGATGCACAACTTGCCAAATGATTTCTTCCACAAAAAAAGGTCCTAGATTTGCAATATGACTTCACTTACAAAATTTCCTCCATTTCTTTAAAATAAAATAAAGATATAAGATTAAGCTTACAAGGGGTGTAGGAATAATAGAATTATTGCACTTCTAATCTTATGTAAAAGAATTTATGTCACATGTGGTTTGGCCCTTGATAAGCTAGGAAGACATTGGCAATTTAATAAATGTTACACATAAGTAGTTTTCTTTCTTTAAATATCTCACTATAGGTTTAGTATTGCATGCTTATCACCATGTACTTATGACAAGCTATGTATTTGCAAGATAATTAAACATGTATATATATGTGTCAGAAAATGATGGTTCAAACACTCATTGTATTAAGTGCATGTTTTTTAGATTGTACAATACTTGTATTGTTTACAACAAAAGCCATTGTATGCCATTTCCCAAACTTTACACCCCACAACTCTTCAACCCTTGAAAATTGAACCTGTTTTTGTACATTAACTTATCTCTATTCAAAACCATAGTTAAAAATCTACTCCATTTCATTCATCCATAATGGAATTACAAAAGCTAGCAATTGGATTCAAAAACTTCACATTTCAAAGTTTTTGAAAGAGAAATTTGAAAACATTTCAGCCAAAATCAAGCAAGGGATGATGGGAAAGAAAAACTAAATTGAATTTAAACTAGATCAAACACATTTTACCCAAGGTTTGATTTGAGGTTTCATTGACCAACAAGGACTTCTACCATGACATGCATGCATTCATATAATATGGCACTCATAATGATCAAATTATGCATTATTAAAACAATCCAAAACAAGAGGTAATTGTTAAAGTAATAGTGAAACCTTGCAATTTATATAATGTAAATGTGAAAACTTTGAAAATTGGGCAAAAAGTTTGAAAATAGGTCATGTTATTTGCAATGCTAGATTTCCTAGGTAAACTCATAATTGAAATTTTCAACTTAACCTCCAACTTACCAACTTACAATCCCCATTACTCTCCTTATTGCACTCAATTGTGGATAATTAATTTCAATAGTTGAAGGCCCAATGGATGCATTGCACTACCATTATGACAAAATGCGTCCTTTACAACTAACTACATATATAACTAAATTTGCAATCATATAGGACAAATCCAGTTACATAATCACATGAAGTATGTATATATATGATTATTCATACATATATATATATACACACACACATAGTAAATATTTATTATATCACATATTTATGTAAATAATCTAATATAATTATTTATAATCATAGTATATATAAAATATTGATTATTGAATAATAATATTTATTTTTAATTAAATAACTTATATTATATTTTTCATCCTATGATATTTTGACACGTGGCATTACATAATGCTAGCATAAAATGTAGCTTAGGTATAGGTAGGTACCTAGGTCTAGGGAATATTTTGTCAATATATCATTGTTGGCCACAACCATGTCATTAGTGATGTTTGATCCTTGGAAATTAAATCCCTACCCAACAAACCACCCCACTTGATATGTAAACATAGTGGGGTGCATTTATTTAACCCATGTTTTGTTGTAAATGTTGCACAAATGCCAACTTTAATATTTAATATCTTACTGATATTTTATCCAAATGAAAAAATTGAAAGTTCATCATTAACATTTTTTCAATGATGTACACATTTATATTTTTATATTTTTAAAAACGTAAACTCATTTGAGTAAAATTTAAAAAATAAAAACTCGTTATTTAATAATATTTCAATGACCATTTTTTTATAAAAAACTCACATGATCTAATTATAAATGATTTTTTATAGCCAACATAATAATAAACAATGATATAACTCCCACATTTTAAACCTATATTTGATTCAATTAAATAATATATTCATGAAATTTTAATATAAGTTATAATTAATAATATTTATTGATTTAATGTGTTATAATTTAATTAAGAAATTATCTAATTATTTAAATACTTGACTAACACCAAAAAGTGAAACAATAAATAAATAAAAATTCACATGTGGTCATTTATACAATGTAGTTGCAACATAGTGACAAATGTTACAACATAATCATGATAATGACTAAAGGTGTCAAAATTTTAAACCTCAAAAAAAGGTTATGGTTGGCAAATGAAATAAAAAGTTTTACACCCTATGGTGTTCAAGGAGAATAACTCATTAAAATGGGCGAAAATGGGATCAAATGAACATAAGTAGTCTTTACAAGATGATGTGGTAGCATGGGATTGGTCAAACAATGCTAAGATAATGGTTAGACAATGTTTTTAAACACAAAAAATACAATTTGCAAGTTTTGTTGAAAATTATTACATATTCACTAGATTATTTTCAAACCTATCCAAATGCTAAAGTGATATGCTACAAACATTTTAGTATAAATATAACAAACATTGTCAACATTAATTTAATGCTTGCAAACATCTCATTTAAGTATTGGTGTATTCATCAAATTGTAACCAGAAAAGGAGCACTATGCACATTAAAACCAAGAAAGACCATGATGTGCCTTGAAAAAAAAATTGATTACAAATATTGAAATTAAAAAACGAAGATAAATATCCAAAAATATGATTGAATCCTTGCATGCTTCTCATCATGTGACAATTAAATTAGTCAAAAGGTGGGTGGTGATGGACCAAATCCGTCCTTATTCACAATTGTTTGACAAGGAATGGCACCTGCTATTCAATCTAGACAATATGGAACAAAGGATATTCTATTTTTTTGAAGCATCTATATCTCTACTCAAATATTGATGGGAAGGGGCAAAACTGATTTGATGCAAAAGCCAAAGTTGCCGTTACAAATATCCCTATTCTTATACAAGTAAATAATTGATGTTACCGTAACATTTTCATGTTATGACAAAAACACCAAATTCCCAAAGACTTTGCAAGAGGTTGTAATTCACCTAGTTTCATGTTTAATATTCATAAGGTTGACCACATTTTTGTGAGGTCTCCACACATTAAGATGGCCACTAAAGTGAGTTAAGAGTTGGAATATGGAAGGTGAAGATGAGACAACCAATTCAGTCTTATTCCTAATCATTTATTATTATATTAGTATATTAAACATAATTATTAAATTTTAACGGGATTGAATGACAACAAAGATATATCAAGTTGCAGAATTGGTAATCATCCTAGGCTTAAGATTTAAAAAAAACCTCCACCTTGGGTTTTAGCCTATATTAACCACCCAATTCTTAACAAAATGAAAACCTCCAAATTCATATTCATCCATCATACTTACATGTGCAATGCAAAATATTGAAATTTATATATGTTAAACTATGAGTTTGGCATATAACTTTGTTTTATGCACCTCAAAACCACTACCCATCCCCCAAGGAAGGGTAAAGCTCAAATACATAGTTAGTGTAATAGTGTTTAAACTAGTGTTGGCAAATTGTTTAATTATTGAAAAAACATTAAATTATCAACCTAGTTATTAATAACTTATTAACCAATTTTTTTTTGGAAAATAAATAACCTACCCACCTTGTGTATATCATTATTAGAACTAATAAGACCTTATGGATTGGTTATTGAAATTTCAATTTATGATAACCAACTTAGATTTTTGGAATTTTCATTCAAGTAGGTTGTCAATCTTGACACCTTAAAATTTTAATAACGAACATGGATTTTTCATCTTACAAGTAGGTTACCAATCTAGATAGGTTAGTGGAGCTGAAGTGGGTTGTGGCCCTAAAGGAGGTGGTCTAGATGAAAATTTCAAAAACTAGGATGGAATGGTAAGGAAGTAAATGATAAAAACTAAAGATGTGAGATGTGTGTGTTTGTGTTGATGAGAAGTTTGTTGGCAAACTATTTTGCAAATTTCATGTGATGTTATAGTTGGTTTTGATAAGCATCTTTGATGGCAAAAAGCTTAAGAGGTGATGGACAATCTTATCTAATGAGGAAGCAACATTTATTGGAGGTTTCATTTTTTTTAATTGGCAAAGAATTTGGTAGGAAGTGATGTTAATATGAGAAACATGCGGGAGACAACAAGATAACAAGAAGCCTCAGAACTTGGTGGGAAAGAAGAAATCAAAGGATCTTTGGTTTTGGTGTAGTAGGATTTGGGGTGGTTTGTGCGTTGGCTTGAATGCAAAAAAACATATAATCTTCCAATGTGTGACCCTTTTGCAAAGCTAGTCATGAACCTAATAAATTTAAGTGGATGATCTAAAAAGTGGTTGTTCTAGGAAATGATGAAGATATTAAGGTTTGCTAAAGTTCCATGTTGATAGAAAAGAATGTCACTCTTGACAGTGGTGAGGTTTATTACTGAGGAGCAGGTTTGGGAGTTTTCAAAAATCACTCAATTGAATATGGGAGTGATAATGGTTGATATGGAACTAAGTGTGGTGTCAAGAACCAGTGAATGGTTGAAACTTGAAAATATGCGTCATTAAGGTATGGAACCTATGTGAAATTTTCATGGGTATTCAATGGGCAACAAGTAGTGCATTTTGAGAATGTGAGAATGATCATATCAACATTATTTGCAGATTGCTTGGGAAGCATAGATTGTGCATGTCTCAAAAATAAGCAGTCAGAAAGATATTGCAAAATCCAAGTTGATACCAAATTGTTGAAAGGAGCTTTGATCATCACAATCATACTCAAAAGTAATAATGGGTTTTAGTGTTATATTTTTGGAATGTTAATTGGGAATCATGTGCACATCATGGAATGGGATTGGGCAACAATTGTGAGTTAAATATGAAGTTGGGATTGTGAAAGTTGCATAATAGTGGATTTAAACATAAGTGTCAAGAGGGTTATGACGGATCATGACTCTTTGGAAGAGAAAATGGATAAGAATTTATGATGCATGGGAGTGCTGTGATCCATAAAGCATCACACATTAGTATATTCACATTCTACACATCCTCAATTTGATTAATATTGATTTTAAGGACTTTGGCATTGTGAAAATTTCAATTTTCAATACTTGCTAAGTGCTAGTGAATTGCTACCTAGTTTATAGCACTGATTTGTCATATCAATGTTTTAATGTTGCCAACAAAGATGGAGTACTGAAACAAAATTTTATAACCTACCCTACTTGGATAGAATACCATGTGATTTTCAAGACATGTATTTGAAAATTGACCCTCATACATAACATGCAACTGTTATAAAAAATACATTACCAAATATATTGGTAATCAGGGGTATTAATTTGATAGCGTCTTCTTTTTTTATGAAATTCTGATATTGATACCTTATGTGGTCCCAAAATAAAAAGTAAAAGTAAACCTACTTGGCTGATTATGAAAATAATAATAATAATAATAACTAGCCAACACTAGTTTAAACTGATGTTGGAAGATTCTCTCTTTTTGAAACTTGGAACCAAGGAGGCCCGGTAGGGTATACATTTATATATCTTTGATTGGCAAGTCTAAAAATCAAAGAACCGATTTTGACCATTGACTAATGGTTCTCAAAAATCATAGGCTTGGTTTGACCCTCAGTTAGAGTTTTATAAAAATTTAAAAATAAGGTCATAAAACTTACCACCAACCATTTGTTCTTTTATGAAACCAAAGGTCTTTTGATTATGAAACTTTTCAAAAACTGCAAATCAAAGGTTCTTTGATTTTGAGATTTAATTTTTTTGAAAATGACGGTTAGTAACAAGCAGTCGTGCCATGAGAGATTCTGTCCTAAATGTAACATAAGAAAAACACCATTAGTAGCTTTCAGAAAAGCAAGATTTCCAAACAAATTCAAACTCACATTTTACTAGATTTCCCTAGTTTACAAGTTCTTTAGTCAAGTTCAAGTTCACATAATTAATTCAAAGGTCTACCTCTTATTACCACACCCTATACCCATCTAGGAGGAGTTTCCACAATGGCTCTATCCCAGGTTTGGGACAAAGCCAACAAAATCAAAGAACCACACAACATAGGTTTAAGTAAAGTCTAGAATTTTTTAACAATGATATGGTGATCAAAAGTTTGACCTAGATAATTTTCCAATTGAACAAGGTATGTATTTACTACAATAACATAGTACCATGACAACTTCAACATTAAATATATTATTATAAGAAATGTTGAAATTTTCAAAAATATATCTTTCAAAGGAAAATCATTGTTGAATCTTCAATTTTTTAAAAAAAATTGACACTGAAATGTTGAACTTGCTGTGGTACTATTGGAAAAAATGCATTGGGTTCCAATTAGATTAAAAAATGGGAGCAGATCTTTAGGACAGAGGTGTATTTTACTTAGCATCTTTTGGCCTTCTATTTTACAGAAATTCTATATGTTCCCTCGCAAAGTTCCAAAGTTCCCAACGAAATGGGCAAACCGTGAAACATGAAAAATACAACTAGCGCTGGGTTTAAAAAAAAACCTGGGTGCTAGGAGCTTTGAAATTGTAGGTCCCAGGTTTTTTTGAAAAAGAGAATCTACCCCTGACTACCAATGGAATATTCCTTGAGAAAAGGGGTATGATAAATGTTATGGTCCTTTTGTTAGGAGGTTGGCCAACATGGGCTGCCAAGGTTGCACTTGCTCATGGAAACTTGGCCACTATGAACCGGTTGCCTTGCTATGGGAACTGTGCAAGGCAACCATTGTTGGCCAAGTTCCTGCAATACACTGCAAGGTAACCACTGTTGACTGGTAGTGAGCTTTCCAGCTACTAGTAAGTAACAGAATATTGGCGGTCTTTGGCTTGACTGGCCCAAGGGACAAGGACCGACATTGAGCCCAATCTACCCACCCGCAACCAACCAGTTGCACCCTCTAAAGAGATAGGATATGTAGAGAATATGGAGGACAAAAGATTGGATAAATAATATGTTGCATATTTGCCGACCTTATGGGGGGGGCACTTTTGTTACAACCCCTGTTTGAGGTGTCATCAAAGGCTACGGGAAATATCGACAATTGGATGGTGAGTCACTTGGCCACTGCTATATATCTATGAGGGAAGGTAGTTTGTTTTGTTTTGTAGTTATGAGATCCACCAAACTGGGATGCTTCTGATCGTGTTCTTTGTGTCTTTCCAAAGCTCTTGACTAGGAGGGGTGCATGGGCTTGGTTCCATGACGTTTCGACTTGCAGTGCAAAAGTTCTTGAATATTGAATGATTTATTCACTGAAAATTAAATTAAATCGTAGCTGAAAATTTCGGAGGAATTGGAATGTGCCTTTGGTGTTGTTGGAAAGATCTTGATGAGCAGGATTTAATAGAATTTATTTGGTAAGATTTGGATTCAGAATGTGGGAGATATTGATTTTGAAGTGCTTTCCATCACTGAAATTCAAATAAATTCCAAAAAACCAGGTTTTGGAAGGAAAAATCAGTTGAGGACGTGGTAACACTTGGGCCAACGGCACAGGCCACACTAGTTATCATGAAATTGAGATGTCATGGCCACCAATCAAGAGATACTTTCAAAATGATGACATCAACAAGAGGAGAAAAAAGATCCCTATTGTTTTATTTATTGTTTAGATCACAATTATAACATTGTTTGATGGTACACTATGTAGGATGCTAAACATCCCCTAGCGGCTTTGCTGGTGTCAATGTGGCATCCTGCAGGGCACTCACACGGTTCTGTTGCAGGGTTTGAATAATGTCGGCACTACAAATAGGTCGAGTGGATGAACTTCACAACAATCCAATGGATGGAATTATGCTACTTGTAAGTACCGGGCATGTTTTTTTAATGCACAACTCATGAGTAGTTGCAAGACATGCAGGACAAAAGTTCCTGCAGGACATGCAAAGACAACAAGAGTGAAAATGGAGATTGGCAATAATTGGGGGTCTGTCGTGCATTTGAAGAGAAGAGAATAGAAGAGTGTTGTCTCTGGAAGGGACCAAATGGTTTCAAGTTCTCAATGGTGTTAGACAGTACACAAATGAATTGCAGCAACTTTGCAGAGTAACGCAGTTTCTGTTGGGAGTTGTTGGGATTCATGTCCATTGGATGGCTGATTTTTGGTCAGGTCTGGAGAGTTTAACCCTTCAAAACCAGGGAGAATCAATTTGGGTCTGCCCTTCTCTCAGTGTTCCTAGCTGGGAGCACTCGTTTCAATTTAACACACATGGGTTGTAGTCACCACATTGTTGAGTAGGGCTCACCTTTGAATGACAGTTTCTTGTCTTTGGTTGTTTGTTATAAGAATTTTTGTGAGTTGCCCAACACGATAAGAAGCTTAAGGTAGCTCTGCACAACACTGATGTGAAAGTCAATGAAAAGTTTTGATTACCCAATGTCCCAAATTGTTCAAGATTTTTGTTTGCCCCAAAACAATGAAAATCGATGTTTTCTTCCAGATTTCTCTTCAATGGTCAATTTTAATTGTTCATTACTCATTCATTTCAATTCCTTGTTGAACCATGTTTTTTTTCACATGTCACTCATATGCATGCTTTGTATTCACCACCAAATTTTCATAATAAATGGAGCACATAATCTTGGTCCAAGTTTCTAAAAACTTGCAATTTTGAAGACTGCCTTAAACTAAAGAATTTAAACTTTCATCAGTACTAATTTTTCATTTCTTATCCAATTTTTTTAAATAAAAAATTTAAACATTTAGATTGAAGTTCTCTACAATTCTACCAAGTTGGATTTTTAATGTGAATTAAGGATTAATATAGGGCTTGCTTCATAGTTGCAATGAATTTGCAATCTTTACAGCATAACATAGGTCTTAGGGGATCCATGTGGCACTCAAATATTTGTATAGATGAACATATTGCTTGCTACAAAGTTGCAGAAATTTAATGTTGACAAATTTTGCATAAATCACCATATCTTAACATATATATTCCAGGTTGCCAAAATATAGGGGGATTTTAAAGTTTTGCACTTTCCTCTTTGGCCTGTAGCCAAATTTGGCTAATTCCTCTTGTGAATAATTGCCAGTGTGGCTATTTCACCAAAAGAAAAAACAACCCTACACAAAAAGTTTGCAAGACAGAAAACCATGCAAACAGATGGACTAGCTAGGTATTAGACTTTCTCCATATCCATACCTACATACCACTCAAAATCAAATTAAGATCGGGGAGTGGGATTCAATACTTCATAGCATTCACTCACACTACTCCAAAAAGAATTAGATATACTTTTTGAAAAACTTGAAAGCTAGGGCTTGGATAAGTCAAGAAATTCAACAAGGTTGCAAAGTGGGAACTATATCACAACCTTGACATCAGGTGACGCATTAAAATACATTTCAACGCCTTCTTTGATTTCTACATTGAAGCTGGAGTTAAAAGGAAATTTAAAAAAATCCTTAAATATTTTAATATATCCAACTTTATGATTAAATATTCATAATTATTGATTGGGAGGCCTATGATTTTCTCTAGTCTGGGATCTCTTCCATCCTCCAAGCATCTCCACCCACACCCTCTATTTGGGCATGTATTATTATTTATCAATCCAACATTAAGTGTTAACCCTTCTGCCATTCCAACCCATAAACATGAAAAGTTGGACCAGTGAGACTATTGCAATAAAGGGGTGGGCTTCAGCACATATCTGTTGAACAATTCATAATAATTTAAATGTTCCTTTTGAAAATGAAATATTTTGAAATATTCTTCAATTTCCTTCACAACTTCTTTTTGGAGAAAATTAAATTATGAAAATTTCAGAATTTTTAAAAATAATGTTATTTTTGCCATAGCTGCCAAGGTATTATGATATTTAAAGATCACAACTTGGCCCAATCACTATGGCTGGCCAATAAAATGACCATTTTCTTTTTAAATGTATTGGTGGAGGACACTCTATTTTGACCATTTTTATAGGCCAAAGTGGGTTTCACACTATTTGACAATTATACTTTATCCAAAATATATTGTATAAGCCGTTTTACTGCTATGGTGGAGATGCTCTTAACAGGAGATAAGAAAGCAAAATAATTAATAGTCTCACAAAATGGTGGGTAGAAAGTGATTATCTCCAAAGAGCAACATGCACCATTTAAGGTGAAGAACCAGTTAGCCACATCATAACGAATAATTTTGATATACCCAAAGATGTTTTAACTTAAACATATTTTAATCCAAATCTAAATCATATGGACATAAAAGGAAGCACATCTTATATTTTCCAATTCTGTGTCCCAAAAAGTTCAAAGATGCAACTTTTGTTTGGTTCACGAAACTTCGATTGCAAATACCTGATAGGAGGGTAGGAAAGGTTGGGTAGGGGAGGGTTATGGATTTGGTGTATCAATGTAATTTCAACATTTGGAAGGTCCTTGGAACACTTGAACCTTTTAGGTCATGAATGCATGTACCATATTAGGAGAACTTGAATATTTTTTGCATGAATATTGATGCTTTATGGTACAAATGTTTTAAATGGCGTAGATGCATGAGCTGCAAAAGAATTATGATTTCAAAGATATAAGTCAAATCTGCAACTTAATTTAGTTTTTATTTCATGTCTAAACAAGTTTTCTCATGTTATGAATGCAATTTCATTTGAGTATGTTTTGCATGTTTTGTGTCCTACTATATGTTGATTTATGTGTGCATTCTTGGGATTGTGTTTAAGCTTGTTCATTATAATTTGTTGTAACTTTTGTGATAGCGGTAACCATTCTTCATGTCACACAACAATTTTGGTACTTGTGATGTTTGACTTATGATTAATATTGTGTGGTTATTCGGTTACCTGAGGTTGGATCCAATTCCAAGTAATTGAAACTAGGTCTCAATGCCAAAATTGGGTTGGAGCTTAATCCACGATCAAAAAGCCAAATAGGAGTCAACCTTCCATTTCTTTATTTTTTAAATCCATGAAAAAACTTGATTTTGATTTTGGTTACATAATTAGGGTTTTGGGGTTTTGGGATTATAGTTTTTATGGTCTTTTCATCTTGTGTTGTAATTGTAGCTCTTTTAGCCATCGCCTTGCTCTTAGTGGTCTTCATGGTCTTCTTGTTTTGTGTTGTTATTGGTGCAACTTTTTTGGCCATCACTTTGTTCCTTGTGGTCTTCTTGTGGTCTTCTCATCTTGTATTGTTACATTGGTGTAACTTTTTTAGTCATCGACTTGCTCCTCATGGTTTTCTCATGATCTTTTCACCTTGCATTACAATTGTTACATCTCTTTTAGCCATCACCTTGTTCATGGTGGTTTTCTCATGGTCTTCTTGTCTTATGTTAATGTTAATGCAACTTTCATGGCCATCACCCTTGTCCTTGTGGTATTTTCATTTTGCATTACTATAGTGCAACTTTTTTAGCCATTGCCCTATTCCTTGTGGCCTTGTCATGGTCTTATTGTGGTCTTTTTGTTTTACACTATTGTTGGTACAACTTTTTTGGCCATCATTTTGCTCCTTGTGGTCTTGTCATGGTCTTATCATCTTGCATTGTTGTTACAACTCCATTGGCCATTGCCTTAATCTTCGTGATCTTGTTTTGTGTTGTTGGTGTAGTTCTTTTAACCATCACCTTGTTCCTCATGGTCTTTTTGTATTGTATTGTTGTTGGAATTTTTTTACTTATCATTTTGTTCCTCATGGTCTTCTTGTGGTACTTTCTTCTTGCATTGTTAATATTGTAGTTTTTGTATCCATTGCCTTGCTCCTTGTGGTCCTATCATGGTCTTTTCATTTTGTGTTACTACTATTACAACATTTTTGGTAATTGTTATACACAGGTCATGGTTTTCTTGTCTTGCATTGTTGTTCCTACCATTTTTTTGGCCATTGCCTTGTTCTTTGTAGTTTTTTTGTTTTGTATTGTTGTTGCTACAATTCTTTTGGCCACCACCCTACTTGTTATGGTCTTCTCGTGGTCTTTTCATTTTGTGAATCATTACTATTGCATCTCTTTTAACCATCACCCTACTCCTCATGGTCTTTCTGTGGTTTTTTCATCTCGTGTTGTTATTATTGTAGCTTTTCTGGCCATCACCCTACTCCTTGTCATTTTCTTGTGGTTTTTTTGTTTTAGTCTTTTGGCCATTGCCCTACTCCTCATGGTCTTCTCATCTTAGTTTTTTTAACTTCACCTTGCTATTTGTGGTTTTTTCGTTTTAGTTTTTTTAGCCATCATTTTATTCTTCGTGATCTTTTCATTTTGTGTTATTGTTGCTATAGTTTTTTTGGCCATTACTTTACTCCTTGGGGTCTTTTCGTTTTATGCAATTGTTTTAGTTCCCTTAACCTTCAACCTACTCCTTGTGGTTTTCTCGTGGTCTTTTCATCTTGTGTTGTTATTGTTGCAACTTTTTTAGCCATTGCCATATTCTTCATGGTTTTTTCATGGTCTTTGTGTCTTACATCAATGTTGTAATTTTTTTTGGCAATCACCCTATTCTTCATGGTTTTTTTTGTCTTACCTTATTATTGTTATAGTCTTTTTGGTCATTGCCTTGCTTTTAATGGTTTTTTCATGGTCTTTTAGTGGTATTATAGTCTTACATTATTTTGTAACCCTTCTAACCATCTCCCTATTCCTCGTGGTCTTCTTGTCTTATGTTGCTACTATTGTAGCTCCTTTGGCCATTGCCTTGTTCTTTGTGATCTTTTCATCTTATTGTCTCGCATTATTACTATTATAAACTCTTTAAATTTGTCCATCTTTTGGGTGGTTTTTTTTGCAGGTTAAGGACGTGGAAAATTTCTTGGTTTCTTTTGAAAAGGTTGTTTATCCCATGAACCTCCATTGGAGGTCCATTTGTTACAATTTTGCATTAGTTTCTAGTGCAACTACAAGCGTAACACCAACATAAAAATCTACCACCACAAATGCTACAACCCAATGGGCTTTGTTGGTAAAACAACAAGATTTTTGGAAAGTGAAGAGTCATGATGCCACAACATGGGCATTATTTGCACCTATTAGCACATTTGTTTTCAAGGTAAGTTCAAATTCAAACCAACTTGAGCAATTAAAATGTATTTTTTACAATCCCATTGTCTTGGTTATAGGACTTTAAAAGGGCATCATAAGCTACAAGATGATAAATGAATTTTTTTCTCTTTGAATGCATCTTGAAACCACTCATCAACATTCGTGGAAGAAGTGGATTGAACAAGAGAAAGGTCTTAAAGGAGAAAAAAATCTACAAAAAAGGTCTTTTCCCACCCCATCAACAATTTCTTATTTTCTTTAATAGTGTTATGCCTTGCACCAAGGATGATTTTAACCAAAAATTTTTTGAAAGGGATTTGGCATTATTAATATTCAAAGACATGGTGCCATTATCTTTTGTTGAAGCTCCATGGAGGTTGGTCATGAGACAAAAAAATCTTTTAGTTTTTTATTTAGATGAATTTTGGTCAATGAAATCTTGCCTAGGATGGTTGAAAAGACCAAAGAAATGTACATTTCTTCATCCCTTGAGTCTTGTAATTCTTGCACCACGTCTTTTGATCTATGGATATTTATAGTAAGAATGGACACATTTATCATGATTATTCATTTTTTGAATGACCAATGGGAACCTTTTCATGTAATTGTTGGTTTTTTTGGGACATCAAAAATTCTCTAGGAGTAACATAGCTTTGTAAGTAAATGAAATGGTTGCAAAATGTGGCTTCAATGCTTGGGTTTATTGTTTATGTCAAAGACAAAGGGGGTAATCTTTCAACCACGACCATTACTTTGACTTTTTTTGTTTCATGTGAAGTGTTGGGGTTGGCAACACCCTTTGTGGGGTCATGCAGTGTCTAAGTGTTGCAAGTGATTATAAAGTCTGTGGTGGCTTAATCACTATGTCCATCAAGGAAACACAATCTATTTTGCAAAAAACTATCACATGGACCAAAAAGAGTGGGAACAACTAACAAGAGTGGCACAAGGCATGTTTGCTTAGTGGTGTGCTCCCACAAAAGTTCAAGATTCTATTCAAAATCAAGTTTGTTTCCCAAGTCATTTCATTTTAAGAAACCTTCCTATGAAGTACATATTTCCTATGTTGGATTTGTAGCTTGACAAATTTTTGGATTATTGGCTCTCATATTGAAGTAGAAAGAATATTCAATATTATAGGTATTTGCATTAACATATGGAGATTTCAATTGGGCATGAAATGCTTATAAACATTTACAAGAATTGACTTGATGATACCCATGTTGGTGGTTTTCCATCCATGGAAAAATACATGAAAATGGAAGAAACCCTAAAGGATGAAAATGGATATGTAATTGCATCACTTGTGCTCTTCGAGTTGGATGAAAACAACAATAGGGTTTAAGTAAATTTTGATTCGTATTTCTTACATCTTTCAAAAATATATATTTTTCTAGTTTGATGCGCATATTCATCAAAGTTGATGTAATCTGTTTGTTGATTTTGGTTGTTATACATTTTAAAAGTGATATCCAAAGCAAGGTTGTTGTTTTATGACTCAAACATCCAAATTTTAGAAATTGGATGTAGTGTAATTTAATTTTTTAAAAAGTTTCAAGTGTTTTGTTTCTTCCTTATTATGCTACTTTGCATGTGAGTTTTTTTTGTTCTCTTGAATTTGGCAAAGTTAGGGTAGAACATTTCAAGTGTTTGTAGCCAAAATTGGGTCAAATTTTTGACTAAGAGGTTTGAAAGCACAAATAAAGTTAACTTTGGGTATGAATTGGAAGGTGTTTGGGGTGTTTTTTAGGGCTAAATTAGGGTATAATTGGGGTACAATTAAGGATTGTTTTGGGGCCAAAAAACAATGCATCTAGGTTTTTTTGGAAGGTTGAATTAAAGAAAATTTGGAATCATTTGTGGCAAAAAGGGGGTGCATTTGGGGTTTTTTCACATTGATATTCCCGTCAAAGAAGTTCATGCCTTATTGCTTATTAGTTAAATCATCAACTTTTTAAATTGTAACCATTTCCCCTTTTCTTGGTAATCAAACCTCCTTATGAGTATATAAAAATATTCCAATGTTTTGTCACAAAATGTTGAAGACTTTAAAACCCATATGAAATGGGAAGAAGTGAAACTTTTTCAAACCTTATGTATTTTCTTATATTAAATTAATGAAAGTTCATTTCTTGAATGAAAAAGTTTGTAATCCTTTCATCATGGAAAACGTTTGGGAACCTTTTCAACATTCTTGTTAATGGTTTCATGCACAAAAATATTACAATGTAGTTTTCCAAGCATAAAAGTTTGATTGTGGTTTCAACATCCATTTATTTTATCACTTGGCTCGTTATATACTTAAGATTATATTATAGGTTTTCATTTTTTTTGCAAGACACAAAACCTACATGGTAAAAACCAAGTTGTGTGATTAGATTAAATTGTGAGTTGACCTTTAGTCATGGGGTTTTTAAATTTTAAAACCAAAAAAACCTCATCTTTTGGTTCTTTTGAAAAGTTTTAGAATCATAAAACCTTTAATTAGAGGTTTTGGTTTTTTGCATATTTTGAAAATCCAAAAAACCTTTATTAGTTTCAAGTTTTGGAAAAATAAAATAAAAATTTGATGAATGAAGTTCAACACCAAACTTATGGTTTGGGGTAGGTTTTGTTTTAGTTATTTGAATTTTTTGAATCCTAACTAATGATCAAAATTAATTCTCTATGTTTTGAGAACCACCCATCAAAGGTTAAATTTGATTATTTCAATTTTGAGAACTACCGGTCAAAGGTATACAAGAATGCAAACATGGTAACATGAGTCAAACCTACTTGTTCGGTGATTGCTTATTTTGAAATGTTTTAAAACTTTTTTTAATTGAAAATTTAAAAACATGAAATTTGACCCAAAGGGATGTTACAATATATTATTATGTATATATGTATTTTTAGAAAAACCTCCACTAAAATATGTCATGTTTAAATTTTTTTTCAATACTAAGAATCCTTATAACGTTTTTAACTCTATAATGTTTTTGAATATTCTATCCTCATAATATTCATTTCAAATCATACCACATGTTTTTATAATATATTAGAAATATTTTCATGAATGTTTTTTTAATGAATTGTAACATTGATATAAATTTTGATATTAAAACATAAAAATTTACACATTGGTTACAATTGCTTTGACTCTTGTTAATGTGATGTCTCTCAAATATACTATATATTTTTATTTGTTGATTTCAAGTTCCAAATAAAAAATCACTTGGAACATTGATAAAGACTTCAAATTTGTATATTTACAAGGTTCAAATACATAAATGCCATACACAATACTTACTATATTAAAAATTTCCAAAAAAAATTATTTAATCAATTATTATGACAATTATGCCATCTACATATTTTTTGTTGCAATATTAATGGACTCAAAATGAATTTTTTTTTGGTGAACCTTTTTTTTAATGTAATTTTATAAATTGTGATTCAATAATGGAAAAGATATTTTTTTTGTTAAAATCAAACAATAAGGTCAAAGCAAAGCAAAGCAAACAATTCACTGCTTTGTGTAAAACTAAATTACAAGTAGCCATAAAAAAATGTTGATGTATTATAAGTAGAAATATTATTTTATAAAATGACTAATATGATGATAATATTTCATTTTATGATTATAATTTTGAAAACCTCATTTTGAAAGTAGATTTGAGTTTAAAAATTTTTAATGCGTTTATTTTCACAAGATGTCCAATCTTACAAAATGGGTTGCAAGTAAATGAAATATTGAATTTTTTTAAAAAGTCAAGTTAATGAAGACCTAAAATATATTTATGTATTGTCAAATTGTGCATGTTATAATAATAATATATCAAAATTTCAATGTGAAGTAGGATTGAACACCATATTGACTAATCATTCTCAAATGTACTTTTAATATATTTTTATCGTACCAAAGTTGTATGTAACTTACCATAAACAAATTGTAATGACATGTTTTTTCATATTTTTACTTAAAGATATTTTGAATCTATCTTCTTATGTTTATACTAAAACGTTGCTTCATTTTAAAATTAGATTTGAATGAACTATTTTTTTTTTCTACTTTAGCTTGTGAACACCCAATAGATAAAACCAATTGCTCATATTTCAAACAATAGTTTTTTTTTCAGTTTTGTTGTTAATAAAATTTGACATTTGGTAGACTTGGTTATTTTTGCCCAAGTTTTCCAAACAATAATGAGGAAATACTCTAAGTAGTGGAAAGGAAGGTTTATAAATAGGTTTGAATGACTTAGATTAATAGACTAATAAAAATCAATATTTTTATTAAATATATGTAAAAAACTAATCACATTTCAATGAAGAGTATGATATGTGTTGATTCAAAATAGTAGCTTTGAAAGAAAGGAATGCAAGTTCAAATTTGAATTTGATGGAGACACTACAAGAAAAAGCCCAAAATGTAAACAATCGGTTTGCAACTACATGCAATTAATTGCCACATGCAATTACTCCTAAAAAGTTCTACAATTATTTCCAAAGTTTGAGATTTTTTGGTCATTTTTGTGATTATGTTGTAATTAATGAATTTTTTATTCTTTCAGTGAGATGATTTTTTGCATTTTTTTCATTTTAGAAGGCCCGTGTATGGCCCATTAATCACAAAAGTAAATTTTTTTTGATAATTGTTATGACATGGGCCTAGCCTTTAGATGTATAATGTGGTATACTAGGTGTACATTATGGCATATCTATGTTATAATACATTAAGCTATTCCTAAGTCCATTAACACATTTGATACCACAATGTGAACAACCAATTTTGGGGGGCATATCTCTTTCATTTCTCCTCCATTTTTAGTGATTTAAAGTGTGTTAGATGTGTCAAAAGGAAGGCTACATTGACTATTTAGACACTATCATGATGCCTTTAGAATTTAAATACCTTTGAAACTATATTTGAATATAAAAATTTCATTTCTAGCTTAAGACCCTTACAACTTCAAAGGGCCATTTTTCCTTCATTTTCAATGATTCAAAAGTGCATTGGATGCGTCAAGGGGAGGGCTAAATTTTTTTTTACATTAAAATGATTTTTGAACTCTCCTAGAATTCAAAAACCTTTGAAACATTATTTCAATGTCAAATTTTCATTTCTAGCTTATGACCCCACCCC
>Ga0209611_10005865_pt1 | contig 20400 bp, 17 predicted proteins | sample S1TSphgellanicum_3_FD_187693 | JGI IMG/M metagenome (GOLD analysis project Ga0209611, IMG submission 187693) | Host-associated microbial communities from peat moss isolated from Minnesota, USA - S1T2_Fc - Sphagnum magellanicum MG (SPAdes) (version 2) | ecosystem: Host-associated > Plants > Peat...
TAAAATGCTATATTTTTTTGTTTTCAATTAGTGAATAGATTCATGGTGAGCTTGGAAAATAAAATTTATATTTTGATAAAATAAACTATACATTGGTGAAATCATCACTTAAAACATTCATATCCAAAAAAATAATGTTATAATCTTGAATTCTTTGATAAAAATATAGAACAATGAAATCGTATAAACATGTGAAAAAATAATGAACAATGTACATTGTGTAAACTATAATATTATGGAAAAAAAAATTCATTATCATAATGAAAAAAAATTTATAATTATTAATAAATAGTGTTGTAATGAAAATGGTCCCTTTTCAAAATCTTTTTTTTTTAATGAAAGTTTTTGGGGTACAATCTTTTTTAAAAATTTAATCATGAGAAAAAATGGGGTATGATGTGATTTTTCACATATAATTTTGTAGGGTTTAGGGTTTATACAATCCTAAACCTCTTATTGTTAATAATGTTTTTTACATCAACATGTTTTTGTGAATGTTAGTACTTAGGAAAACATTATGTGATTTAATTTAAAATTGTTAATCCAATTATGATGTCAAACATTTCTATAACTTTATAAAAAGTAAATCATATATAAAAATTTCATTATATAAAACTTATTCTATGCAATGTAATCACTTTGTCAATTTTGATGCCCAAACATTTTCATTTTTAAATTTGAAAATTGTTTGTTTTCATTTTAGTTTTTCATCATGTTCATAAAAGAATCAAATTTGATTATCATATTCATTAACTTCATTTGATGATATGGAATCTAGTAAAAGAATGCTATTTTTTTTTTTCCATCAAGTATTATTATTAAACTTTTTCCTAAATTTTATGAAAATTGTTTGTTTTCAAATTCATTTTGTAAGTCTAGTTTTTCTTTTATCTTATGTTTCAACCTTATTATTTTTTAATATATTTTTAAATGAAAAAACCTAACAAATGAAAATGTTGAATGATTTTGACATTTTGTCTTTCATATGAAAAGGTTGTCCTTAGTAATTCATCATCTTTACATCATTAAAAAAAAATGATAATATTTTTGGTAAGATTTTAATTTTCCATTAACAAATAAATTAGATATTTAAATTGTGACACATATTATGATTATTGTTCACATGTTAGTAGGAAAACTAATTTTATTAAATCCAATTATATTCATGCACACATGTTAGAAATCTAAAATAATGATATTGTCATATTGTCTTACATTATGAAAATGATTATTTTATAAAATAAGTTACAATGTTTAATTATTTTTTTAAATTATAAAATCCATAATATAAATCATGGGAAAAAAATTTGAAATGTTATGATGTGAAACATATTCAGTATGAAAAAAAATGTTTTCAATACAATATAGTTATTAAATATAAATTGTTATATGATGTAATATTTTTCAAATATATCAATAAAATGATCTCATTTATGAAATATTTCATGTGCATTTCCATGATGTGACAAAAAAAAAATTTATCTTGTGTATCATCATTATACTATAATCATTATAATATGGTTGATAATGTTAGAATGTAAACTTTTCAACTATAATTTAATCAATTTAAATTTGAAAATTATATTTGGAAAATTTTTAAGGAGAAAAAATAAATTTATGTTTAACTATAAATCAATATATAAATTTTAATTAAATAAAAATTGAAATTATAAAGTGTCATATAACAAATCATAACACATAATATTAATTTATGCAAATCAATAGCCAATGCCAATGCAATGATAAAATGTTTTTGATACTAATTGAAATTTCATCAATAACATGTAAATAAACAATTTAGTAGTAAGGTTTTTAAATGTGATAAAAAAAACATAATTGGAATAACTGAAGATGTTAATAAAAAATCGTTAAAAGAAAAGTAAATATAAAAAAAACTTAACACATTATGAATTTTTAAGTTTCATTCAATGGTTTGTTATATATGAATTTTTTTGTTTTAAGGTGGAGTTTGACTATTATCATATTAAATTTGACTCGTATAAACCTTGTAATGTTAATCACCACCTGTAAGTAAATAATTTTATTTTTTACATATAATTTTTTTAATTTAAAACATGTCTTAATTTTATTATGCATTTGATTCAACATTCGAACTACATTAAATTGAATTTTTTTTTGAATTGAATGAAATATATAATGGATTGGGGACATGTAATTATAAATCAAATTAAAAAAATAACAACCCCAAAAGCATTTAACCAAAGTTGTCATCCATGCCCAATCCATGATTATAAACCTTAGTCATATATGCTTTAGCAACTACATGAATAGGTAATCAATTCAAATTTTATTTTTATGTTATTTTTTCATGATTATAATTCTAATTATTTATGTCATGACAATAGTTTATTAATTTAAAAGTGTAGTGAAATTCATTATCTTAAATCATTATGAGTCTTTAAAAGTGGATTATGTTCTTCCCATTCTAATCATTTCATTATGTGTAAAGGTTTGTCATTATAAGGTCATTATGTAATCATTATATTTCATTATTAGTTGACATAAGTCAATATTAATTGTAATAATTTATTATGGTAATAAATTTCATAATGTTATTTTAAATATTATTATTAGTTATTTTATTTAAAATTAAATTGTACTTTATACTATTTCTTTTTTTGTGAACTATTTCATTTGAAGTTATTGTATTTTTTAATATTTAAAACTATTCCTATTTATATTAATTTTTTTAATTTTAGTTTATTTCACCTTAGGTTAGTTTAAGATATTTTCAATTATTGTAAGTTATTTATTTTACGTCCATCTTGACTATTATAAATTATTCCAATTTTTTAATTTTTGTTTATTTTAAATATTTTAGGTTATGTTAGGTTATTAAATTAAAATTTTTTTTTGACTATTTAAAGTTAATCCACATAGGTTATTTTAAATTGTTATACATTAAGTTATATTATTATTGTTGTAAGTTATTTCACCTTACATTATTTTAAGTCGACACAAAATTATTTTAAATTAATTCACTATAAGAGATTTTAAGTTATTATTATTTGAAGTTATTTCAATTAAGGTTACATTGGGTTATTTTACCTTAGGCTATAATTTAAATTATTATGGCCTAAACCAACTTAAGATAACATAATTTAAAATAACTTGCATAAAATAATCTAAAATGGAATAAAATTTATCATAGAATATAATATAAGGTGAAATAATATACGATAGTTGAAAATAACCTATAACAACTTAAAGTGGAATAATTAACAATAATTGATAATAGTCTAAAATAAAATAACCTAAAATGATTTAAAGTGAAACAACTTATAATAATTTATAATAAAATAACCAAAATTAGCACAAGATGGAATGTAGCCGAACAACGGGTGGCAGGACAGTTACTCCATGACTGTGACTGTGCAGTTAGTGTGAACACAAACTCCTTGATCAGGGTAATCTCGCCGCCTCCATTAATGAGTGGCGGCGGATTTCTTCTTCATTAGTTTGAGAGGGAAACTGGATATGCATGGGGTGCATGGGAGAAGGTGGTTTGCCTGTGTGGGATGTGAGGACAGGAAGATGGCGGCGCGTTTGATGAAGAGGAGCGGCGCCACATTGATTAGGGATGGAGGGAAGCCGTTGGTGAGAAAAACGAGGAGGAAGCTTGTGCAGGAAGCTGGATCCAAGGATGAAGAGGAGGATGATTAGTGGGAGGGACACTACTGGGTTTTGGCAGAAGAATCAAGGAGCTTAGAGAATGCTAGTCTGGTCGCTCTCTTTTTCCGCTGCGATTAGTGACCTGAGAGATTTTCAGCTCCTGGATCTAGGAAAGCTTTATGAGAATTTAGAAACAAGGAATCGAGATAGCAATTGTGAGGAGGCAAAAGAATGGGTTCTGTACGAGACATTATGTGTAATGAGAATTATGGAATTTTGCCTCTGAGATCCATTTCGTTTGAGTTGTATGCTGCATAGTTGTGGGATTGCATTGTGCTCGCTCTGTCAGAGCGAAGTGGCGTCGGGAGAGGTTTGGTTAGTGTTGTGTCCTCTCTGTTTCTCTGGATCCCTCCTTTTTGGTTACAGGAATACTTTAAAATAATTCAAAATAACATAATGTGGATTAACTTCAAATTTTAAAAAAAGGTTTGAAATTGAATAACGTAAAGAAAACTAAAGTGGGAATAGTTTATAATAATAAATAATAATTAAAAACAAGTTAAGGTGGAATAACTTAAAATAACCAAAAATAACATATGGTGGAATACTTTATAATAACCAATAATAATTAAGAAACAACTTAAGGTGTATCTTATATATTAATTCACTACGTTTGTCTATGACGTGACATTTTGGTGCAGAACGCTACCCCATTCCAAGTTCCAAGTTCCAACCTTCGCCCGAACCGTCATCCATCCAGCTGGAATCGTCATCCATCTAGCCGGACGGACAGTTCCTAAATAATTATCTATCCGTCTGTGAAAGAAAGCGAGCGTTTTGCAGCGTTTTGCTGGCGATGGCGTGGGATTAGAGAAGGAGCGAGAGAGCAAGAAGTTTCAGAGATTTCTTTTCAGCAACAAGAGAACACTTTTCAATAGCAAGAGACTTTCTGAGATTTCTGGGGATTTTTATTTTTATTTTGGCAATGGTAAGAGGATGATTTTTTCCTTCCTTATGGTTTTCTTTTTATGATTTCTGTGTGTCTGTGTGTCTTCTTCTTTTGGTTGCAGCATTTTGCGGCTTCAGGCTTCTCGTGTCCAAAGCTCAGGAATCCTGCAGACCATTTTCTTCAAGCAATGAACTCAAACTTCGATCGAGTCAAGATGGGTGTATAAGGGTCCTTCAAAATCAGAGTAAGAAGAAATGATTTTAAATTTCACACCTGCATGATTTAAGCACAACGTTTTGCAGCGTTTTGCTGGCGATGGCGGGGGATCAGAGAAGGAGCGAGAGAGCAAAAAGTTTCTGAGATTTCTTTTCAGCAACAAGAGAATTCTTTGCAGCACCCAGACAATTCTTTGCAGCAAGAAGAGGTTTTGTTTGTAGCTGCAAAAGAATTTGTTTGCAGCAGCAAGAAATTTTGTTTACAACAACAAGAGACTTTCTTTGTAACAGCAAAAGATTGGAATTTCAAAGAAATAATTCAGAGAGCATGAAGTGTTTCATCCTTCGCAACCAAAGGGAAGGACACAAATGAGAGCAAGACGAATTGAATTTCTTGAAACTAAAGCCATCCAAAGTGCGTACCAGATCGAAGAAAAGACACGCACATTTCCAAACCCCGAGTGATTTCCGGGGTGTGCTCAACCAAATTTTTGCAATAACGAAAACATACTCCACGCGCGGCTTCACTCATCGAAATCATAGCTGCAAAAACAACAACCAAAAAAGGACAAATCATTTGCTTCGATAGCCGAGTGCAGGCCTGATTTTGGTAATGCCCTCCCACCAAGATTGTAACATAGATCTGCTTTCAAATCAGATTTTCAAATCTTTGAGTTGAATAACAATTACAACACTTGAATTTGAAAACCTTAAATAGAAATATGAATCGAACAGGAATTGCAGCTATTTGTGTTTAGGAAATTCAACATTGAAACATTTCATTCCAACGGCACTGGCCAAGATCAGCAACAACACTAATGATGGTCTCAGAGTTGAGACCATGAACACACCCATCTCTCCTCCCACTTCTGCAGCAACTTGGAGTGACATGACTACAGTGGTCCTCCTTGACAGCAGGAACAAGAAGAAAAAATCTTATACCTCCACTCAACATGTTTTCTTGGTGCGGAAACCTTCTCAAGAAGCGTCCTTTAGGAAGATTTGAAATTTAGAAATCTATAGCGAAATTGGAAACACAGACAAAAACAACGGAGGATTGAAGCAAAGTTTTCTGACAGTCCAATGCTTTTCAGCCACAATTCTGTTCCAAAAATCGATTTCCTTTGCAGTCATGCACAGAACATGTTGCAATTCTTGGTCTTGCGCATGCAAATCTGAAGGAAGGAAAGACTTCATTCCCATTCATTTTTGGGGGACTTCACAGTGTTCGAAGGACACGGGTACCACTAGTAACTTATAATGTTTTAAAATAAGATAAGTTAGAATAACTTGAAATAACATAAAATCAATTGCTATAAATAATTTAGAATGACATAAGGTGGAATAACATAATATAGTTGAGAATAACCTAAGGTAGAATAACGTAAAATATTTAAAATGGAATAACTTAAAATAATCGATAATAACTGAAGGTAGAATAACTTAAAATATTTTAGGGTGGGACAACGTAAAACAACCAAATTTAAGATGGAACAATTTAAAATAATAAAAAATAACTTTGGGTGAAATAACCTAGAATAATAATATATATTTTTGTTGAACTTTGGGCTATTATTTAAATAATATCTGAAAATAAAAAACCTAAAATAATGTTTAATTAACTTGAAATCGTAACCTATGATAGTTTAAAATATCCTACATTAATTTACGGATAAATTAAGATTATCAAAGGAATTTAATTTATGCTAACCTACACATAAGTTAGGAAAAAGATATTGCATAATAAAATAATCTAAAGTTGGTGGGCTATTTAGGTTTTAAAGTGTGTTTAACTTAGTTTAGGTTTTTAAGTAATTAACTTAGGTTTTTAAAGTCTTATTTTAGTTGTTTTATTTAAGTTCCTAAGTGTTTAACTTAGGTTCTGATCATAAGATTTTATTCAATAGTCCTTTTTGAAGATGTCATTCTTTGTATATTTTTAAAAACACATGAAGTGAAATGATGAAGTAATATGATATGAAATAATGACATATTTAAAACATTTTCCAAATATTTTATAAGTATGTTCTCAAAAGACTTCAAAATGAATTATTGAAACCCTATTTATATTTAAATAAATTATTATTTTTATTTTATTCAATAAGTTGCACCCTATATGTTTTTTCACACTATTTGTAATAGAATAGAAATATTTTTTCAAATAGTCCCATAATTTTTTTTATCCAATTGGATAGTAATTATATGATCATTTACAACAAAATAAATATAATAATTATCATTCCTTTTTAGTATAATCCTGATTTACATTACATGTTTTGTATTAATTTGAAATTTGAGTTGTTTACACTTAATGTTCGCTACTTTTTTTTGTTAACAAAATATGTAAACATTTTGCTAGGGTCAATTGCACAATTCAAATTAACAATGTGTTATAAGAATTTTACATATGGATACATTATCTTTTGTTTCTTAAAATTTTGATCAAATGTAATTAATATGATAAAACAAGTCATTTTAATCATATGACTTAAACAATGATTAGGAATGAATGATATTAATTATGTAGATATAGTGCTAATCAAAGATTCACTAAAGTGTGTAAGGAGAAATAATTATATAAAGGTTAAAACATTATCATTTTTAATGTACAAATAAATGAAAAAAAAAGAATTAACATTTAATCATTTAGAATCCAAATCATTTAAAGGTAAAGTCAAATTAACCTTTAAATTTTGGTTTATGATCAATCTCTTATATTTTGAACTTATGATCATTTTTCTTCATTTTAACCTCATTATGAAAGGGAACTTTTCAAAAAGTATGTGAGAAAAAGGGGAAAAAAAAATTGACAGAAAGGTAAAAATGTTGAAAGGAGATTTGAAAAATAATTGTAGCAATAAAGGTAATGGTAAAGTTGATGTGCCTTTTCATATGCATGTTAGTTGACAAGAGAAGGAAATGAAGTAATAAGGCATGGAGGATTCATTTCTAGGGTGCACAAGATAATGTCATGAATGGCTTGAAACCATAAATTTGAATAAATCCAAAGAACAATCCAATAAATCTATCCTTGGTATCATACCCAACACAACATTGTTAAACACCCAACATAGACAAAAACATCATGCTAGTAATTTAAGTTCATTTAAAGATGCACGCAAGTTACCAATGAAGAAGCCAAGTGTTGCATTAGCAATGCACTTGTTGCTCAACTATGCCCGTCAGATAGTGATTAAGAACCCCGACCAGAATACATCATAATTCAAGGACTCTTGCAAGGAGCCCTAATCAAGACCTTCTGATTGAAGGTTCCATAAATGAATCTCTACATTGGATTGGATAGAGGGTACAAAAGTGTCAGATGTCAGAACTATGTTTGGAGAGAATCTTTCTAGACAACTATTGATATTGCTACAACCCACTTTTGCCTTATGGGTGCAAAATGATTTAAACACAACTCTGACCATTATGGGTTACTGAAATGCAAGAAGGTATAGGTTACATTCTGGAACATTTAACTCTGTTAGTTCAAGTTTCAAAGATTTTTTGAATGCCAAAGTCTGCACAAAATTTGGCATTCAATGGGAGGCAAGAAATTCAGACCAAACATGACCTAGTTTCCTTCCAGTTCAGTCACAGCCCACAACCCATCAAATGAAAAAGAAATGTCTGCAGCTTGAGAGTATACCAAAACATCAGAGAAAACTGTAGTGAATTCAAGACCCATTTGGACAATGTCTGTAATAGTACACTCACAGAATTAGGTTATACACTCAGATCAATCTGAAAGTCTTTCATGTCTTGGACATAACCTCTAATCTTGCTCCAGTGCAACAAACAGTTCTCCAGAAAGTTTCTCAGACAATTTCTCATGAACAAACAAAAACTTGTGGTTTATCAGCATCATTAAAGTTTATGCAGTTTCTCATATTGTCTTACATCTCCACTGCACTTGCAATTGTAGATTTGTTGATTTTTGGAAACCTCTCGAATTCATGCAAAATGGGACACAAAAAGGGTAGACTCTCTTAGCTTTCAATTGCATCGCATGACTTGAGAGCTATGAGACTGTTTTGTTCTTCTTCACCATTTCACGAATTTCATCTCCTGATGGTGGACGTGGTCCTTCTGGTGGATACACCACATATGCTCGCTGCCATTGAGAACAACACCCCACCACATCAATAAAAATTCAGCAACAAAAGAGCATTGCACTTTGATGCTAATTCACAAACAACAACACTTCCAACAAACCCAAAAACCTGCACATGAGACACCATCCTCTCTCACTTGGAGACAAATACAACACATACACTTGCTGCCATTGACAACAACACCCCAACCCATGAATAAAAAATCAGCAACAAAAGAGCACCACACTTTGATGCTAAATCACAAACAAAAAACTGCACTTCCAGCAAACCCAACAACCTGTACATGAGACACTGTCTTCCCCCACTTGGAGAGAAACACACCACATATGCTCACTGCTATTGACAACAAACCCCAACATATGAATGAAACATCAGCAACAAAAGAGCATCACACTTTGATGCTAATCACAAACAACAAACTGCACCTGAAGAAAACCCAAAAGCCTGCTGCAAATGAGACACTATCCTCTCTCACTTGGAGACAAATTCAGTGCTTTAACTACTGACTGAGCCACAAAGAAACCATCTGCAAAAATTGGTCTGAAACCCTAGTAGTTTCTTGCCCTATCTTTCTTCCAGGAATCTCTCCACTGATGCTGCCTAACATGAGGGATCTCTAATCATGAGGAAGCAATTCCTTCACAATTGAATGAATTGAGTATTCCCAACACAGCAGTCGAGAATCAAAGAATCAATATCTTCAACACAGCAGTCAGGAATCAATATCCTCAACACAGCCATCAAGAATCAATATCCTCAACATAGCTGTCAAGAATCAGTATCCTCAACACAGCCATCAAGAATCCAAAATCCTCAGTTGCACAGCAGTTAAGATCTGTGGATTTGCAATCTAGAGCCAAATGGAAGGAGAGCTTTGCAAACACATGGGGTTTGTACATAACAAATCCATGACTGTGTCAAAAACCTGTATGAAATTGCAGAGAAAATCTCCCACAAGAACTCTTTGAAGGTAACATGAACAATGCATGTACACACTCAAGAGTCATCATGTCTAAGAGCTTCACATACAATAAAATCTAAGAGTTCTGAAACATATGAGAAATCTGAATTGGAAACTGCAGACATTGTTTTCTTGTTGAAAATCTGATTAAGAAAGAGTAGCAGAAACTCTCTCCCCTAAGAACATGGTATCTCTCATAGGAGACGAACAAAGTCTTAAGAGAGATGACTGGCCAAATTCCTTGAATCCTAGATACATATCTCTGCCAAGAACCTGGTGAAGAAAAAACAAGGTCTAAATAGAGATGGCAATTCCTTGAGCCCTAGATACACAAGAAGGTCTGAAGAGAGATGGCAATTCCTTGAACCCTAGATACACAAGAGGGTCTGAAGAGAGATGGCGATTCCTTGAACCCTAGATACACAAGAAGTCTGAAGAAACTCGTGAAGAGAAAAACAATTCAAGCCCACAACTAACTACATCTTTCCCAAGAAACTCGGGAAGAAAAAAACAACATTCTGGGGAAGAAAGAAAAATTCACCACAAGTAAATATCTCACGGAAGAAGAAGAAGACCTTCCGGAAGAAACAACCGAAAAAATAAATGAAACAAACAAAGAAAGCACTACATCTCAAGGAAGAAGCTGGGAAAGAAGAGACCCACATTGCGAATGATTCTATCGAGGTTTTCCGTGTTGTTAGCGAACATAGACATCATGACAATCGGTATTGTCACGTATGTTGCAAACTTGAAAACCTCCAGGATTCCCTTCTTCCGCCCCACACCTGACATCCTTGATATCCTCTCTCTCTCTCTTCGAAGCACTCTTCTTGTCCTCCGTTCTTCCAGGCTTCGCTTCTTCTGTGTATCTCTCTCTTGTTTTTTGTTTTTGTTTTGCTGCTTTTCGCTTGTTTCTTTTCCCTGCTCCTTGCGCACAACGACACTACAAAGAATGAATCTCTTCTGCCTCCCGGACAAGAGCCAAAGAGCCAGAGGCGGATAGGCGGAGGCTGGGCCCTCAAATCCAGGAAGAGCCTCAATGGGGTCCCTTACCCTATAGTTAAAAGAGGTGCAAGGTCCAACTTTTGGAAAATCTGACAACGTGAGGTCAGACTTTTGATTCTTGCCCACTTGTCCTCTTGAAAAATTTCAAGTTTTCCTACTTATCCTCGTGAGAATCATTTAATGCCAAACATCAGTAGCGAACCACAATACAGACAGTTAGAAAGCACACTTGCAGAAGTGGCATTGCGTCAAAGGCAAATTCTTTTCGAAAGTTGCAAGACGATCCTCGTAAACAAATCATCAAAGCTTGCAAAATCCTGGAAACAAGCAGCGATTGATTGATTGAATTTCTTTTTCGGGGTTGTGAATTTCAGTGTAATAAGTAGCTGAAATTGTTGCCGACACCCAACTCTCTGAATGGGGAAAAAGATAGAGATTTGGATGCAGCAACAGTACTAGTGATGGCGGCAGCAGTGGTAGTGTTGTTCCCTCGGGAGCCGCGATTGCGGAGCAAAAAGGAGTTTTTTGGGTAGAAGATATATATCTGTAGAGGGGCGGGGTTTTGTTTTGCTTGAAAGCAATCTGGTTGTTGATTGCAGAAAGAGAGCTTCAGTTGCTGGAAAGAGGAAGGAGGAGGAGAGAAGCAAATTGCAATGGCAATGGCCGTGGCACCAGTCTCCCGGCTATCTTCAGCTCATTCCATTTACATTTCTCATACCTCTATGTCTTCTTCAAACAGATACTTGAACTTGGCATTCTCCTCATCTTCAAAGCATGCCTCATCGCAAGCGTCACTGATGACTGAATACAGCTTTAGTTCGCGGAGGGTTGTTGCAAGAAGTCCACAAGCTGCCATGGCCACGATCTCTCAAAACGCTCACAGAATTGCATACACCATGGCTACCCTCAAGGTTCAAGGGAAGGTGATTGTTCTCCCTAATCCTTGGATTCTTTCCTCAAGAGGCTGAGAAACTCCTTTCTTGTAACAAAGGTTGTGCTTGGAAATCAATTGAATGCTCATTGTTGTTGCTGCACCATGGAGTTTCAACTGCTTTTGTTCAAGAGTTTTTCAATCTTCTGCATTGTATGGGAACAATTTATACATGTGTCTGCACTATTTGCTCCTTGCAGGTTGCACTCATTCCATATCTCACAGCAGGGGATCCTGATTTGGATACAACAGCAGAGGCAATGCAGGTGCTGGATATGTGTGGATGTGACATCATTGAGCTTGGTGTGCCGTATTCAGATCCTCTTGCTGATGGCCCTGTCATTCAGGTTTGTTGTTGTGTAGCATTTTCTTTCTTAAGTTTTGAAATAGCTCCATCTCTATGGTTTCTGTAAACTTGCCCGTACAATGTCTGATCTGTTTCCTGAATCATAATCCTGCATGTGAAACTCTGCCACTCATCTCCTAACCAAGCCACATTACAGACCTAAACAGCATGTGAATGCACAACTCAAGCACTGCAGGGTTCTTGCCAGTTATATAGGAAAGAGTGCAGTATTAGTTCTGGTCACTGTTTCTCCTCATTCTGAACTTATGCGATTGCATTTCATAAACAGTTCTGTGTGAAACTATCCTGTTGAGCAATGGGCATATGGCAGGGTTTTCAGATTTGTTGATTTGTTTTGCTTTTGGGGTTTGCCGATTGCAGGCTGCTGCCACAAGGTCACTTGCACAAGGCACTACTCTTGACAAGGTTCTTGACATGCTGAAACAGGTAGACATCCTTGTCTGCTTGTTTGTTTTCCCATTCTTCAACAAATTCGATGGTCTTTGTAGCAGTAATAAGGCATATAAATGACCAAGAGAATGTGAACATAGCAGTTTTCTGTGCAGGTGGTGCCCAATTTGAAGGCACCAGTGGTTCTCTTTACATATTACAACCCAATCCTGAAGCGTGGTCCAGAAGTTTTCATGAAGGCTGTCAAGGCAGCTGGTGCATCAGGTATGTTTCTCCCTTCATCTAATTCTTTCCTGCTGTTCAGGGTCCAAACACAACACGTACATTTCTGATGCATTTGAGAATTCAAGAGTACATTAACACAGGAGTATGATCATGATGATCATGGAGGCTCCATGTCTGAAACTTTCTTCCAATATTTGCAGTTCTGCTGAATGTGTGCATGTAACTTGTGTCATTTTATGGACTGAAATGTACATGGTGTCTCTATTTTGATGGACAGGACTGGTGGTTCCAGATTTGCCGCTTGAAGAGACAGACAAGCTTCGTGAATTCACATTTGCAAATGACCTTGAATTGGTGAGCCTGCTGTGTCTACTAATCCTTTCTTTGCATCTACACCACAATTGATTTCTTTCTTCCAAAGTGAGGTGTATTGTTTTGTCTTTGACCTGTCCTTTTCCCAAGCAAACAGGTAGAGATGAGCAATATGTAAAGAGAAGCTTCAAGTGGGTTATAATGAGCACAAAACCCTCATTGATCATGCATGTCTTGGAGAGTGCTAAGGGTGAAGATGTGGGTTCTTCCTGGGTCTAAATCAAGGCCCTGGAGGATTTCAATCTGTTCTTCTCAATATCTGTCGGGATTGAATTGTGGCTGTTTTGGGATTTTTCTTGATTGTTGCCATTCTTCTAGATATTGTTGACTACTCCGACCACACCACAGAGTCGTGCAAAGGTTATTGCTCGGGCATCAGAAGGTTTTGTTTATCTGGTGGGTACTTTGTCCCTTCACGGCTTCATTTGCTACCTTTTCCTCTTCTCCTCTCTTTACATCTTCTCTTCTGTACACAACTCCACTCTCAATTGTCCTTCTCTCTCATCATGCTGCCCATGTGATATAGCTTGGCAACAAGTGATCATATTGGAGACCTTTGCTACATCAGAAAACTGAAATGGGAATGCCATTGTTGCTGAGAGATGAAGACAAGAGGCTTGGACAAGTTCAAGGCATGCTTATTAGATGCATTGACATGTGTACCAAATATTGCCAATTTTATTGCTCCTTTCAAAAGTATGGATCAAGTGGGATGGAATCATTCCTCCTGGGCAAGTAGGAAGCGGAAGTGGTGAAGGATCTAATCAAGGTTCTGGCACACTAGATGAAGAAGAAAACAATCTTGGCAAGTGAAGGCATCACAACTTTAGACCAAAATTAGATGGAACATATTGAAAAACTCCCATTTATGAAGTTCATTTTCCTATTTTGTCTGTGCGTGTTTTCCCTAGTAACTTTGGTGATATAAGGCCCAACCTTTCTGTATGAAACCAATTCTGCTAATGTTGGTGCACCATGACTTGCAACAGAAATTCGTGCACCATTTAACCATTTCATCTCTGAACGAAATTTAATATTGTGGTGGGTTTATGCTGCCAGGTGAGTCTGACAGGAGTCACAGGTGCTCGTGAGTCAGTTCACTCTCGAGTACAGAGTCTCCTGAAGGATCTGAAGCAGGTAATTTTCATCTCAAACTCTAAACCTGAAACCCTCAGCTCAGACATCTCAAACTGTGACCATTGAACTTCAAACTATTTCTCAACCCTGAGCCTTGCAGTATCCCTACAATCCCTGTTTAAAAATTCTGCAAGCTATCAGGATTGTAGGGCAATTTCAGTCAGGATATAACATGTAAACCCTACAGAGGTTGGATCGTTAACCAACATGCAGTTGCATTAACAGTAGATGGAATGGGACATCTATTGTGTTGCCTCTGGAGCAACTGTTCAAAGAGGTCCATCATGTGCACAAGGATTGGGCAACAAGATTAATCTCAGAGCCTATATCTTCAAACCCAGAACTTATATGTTGCACCCTTGCAATTTGCTCCTGCACTTTATGTTGTACAGTTAGAAGCAAAGATGCTGATTGCTGTTTGTTTTGATCTGAATGTAGGTAACCACTAAGTCTGTGGCTGTGGGTTTTGGTATTTCACTGCCTGAACATGCCTCTCAGGTGAAGATTTACCATTCTTGGAAGTCTTGCAGTCATTGCATCTAGCTCTTTTCCTCTGGCTTCTAGTTGTTGGCCTTGACCTTGTTTTTTTGTCATGTTCATATCTAGTACCAGTATTTAGGGGATCAGTTAAGACAGTTTGTCTCAAGAATTGTGACCAAACAATGTATTGTTATTTCAGGTAGCAGAATGGGGTGCAGACGGGGTCATAGTTGGCAGTGCAATGGTCAAATTACTTGGAGAAGCTGCAACTCCAAAAGAGGGCCTTGTGTCACTTGAAAAGTTCGCCCGAGAGTTGAAAGCTGTGCTTCCAAAGTGATGAGTTCTTGCTAACATTCTTCCTGCAGATTCATTAAATGGATGCTCTTCCTACTTCTCTATCACTCAAAAACATTTCACACAAACAATGGTTCTTAACACATTTTTTGTATTCATCTGTAAAGTGGTTGAAACCCTAGTGTTTTATTCACCCAAGGTGGACACACTCTATTTTTCAAAAGACAGACCTTTTGTTTCAGCTAGATGTGTTATTACATTTCAGAATTTCACGAAAGATGCATTCTCAAGAGAAAGTTTTGCCCCATTCTCTCTTGTTCAGAACACATTCTCTCTTGCCCCATTCTCTCTATCACTCAAAAACATTTCACACAAACAATGGTTCTTAACACATTTTTTGTATTCATCTGTAAAGTGGTTGAAACCCTAGTGTTTTATTCACCCAAGGTGGACACACTATTTTTCAAAAGACAGACCTTTTGTTTCAGCTAGATGTGTTATTACATTTCAGAATTTCACGAAAGATGCATTCTCAAGAGAAAGTTTGGCATACATGTTTACACCAGAAGACTTCAGCAGAGAATTTCTTGAGGACAATGAAACATTGTTTCTAGGTGTCTGAGGAAATTGAAGCAAAAGCTTTCAATACATCTTTCTTGCAAAGATTGTGTTACCCTGCACTGTGGGTTGTGCAACATCCACCAAAATTCTTTCAAATAACACTTTTGATTCATACTGAACCCAGTTTGCATTAGTGTATAAGAGAAAAAAAATACTGCAAAAATGTTGCAACATCTATGGGAATCGTATCTCCTGGCACTAGATGAAAGGCCACATCTGGAACAATGAAAATCACCTCATTTGGATATGTAAGAACTCAACATTCAACCTCAAAACTTGTGAAGCTGTACTCCAACAATGCTCCCTCAGCAAAGAATCTTGTACAAAAGCCTTGATGAGGATCCCTTGTAGAAAGGGAGATGGAACAGCCTCTGTTGCATACTAAATATCTATAAAGGAGGGGTTTAAGAGAACTGAGAGCTTATTAAGCCTTGTCAGTCTTGGCAGCAGCAGTTGCAGCTTGACCACGCAGACGACCTGTGCGGCGAGCAGCAATAAGACCAACCTTCTTTCCAGGAGGAGCATCACGCCGAACAGTGCTGGCATGCCCTATATGCTGATGGTTTCCTCCTCCATGGGGATGCTCCACAGGGTTCATGGCCACACCCCGAACCTTAGGCCAGCTGTTTCTTTTCACCTTGTACTTGTGGTAGGCATTTCCTGCCTTCAACATAGGTTTCTCTGTTCGTCCACCTCCAGCTACTTGCCCAATCATGGCCCGACAACCGCTTGGCACTATCTTCTTTGATCCTGATGGCAACTTGATCCTGCCGGGATGCATGCAAAACATCATTTCATGCATGCAACTCAGCGGCAAAACTGTGCTTCATAAGCGCATTGCAGAGTGCCATAATCGATGGCTTTTGAGCAAAAAAACACTGTACCTAGGGTTTTGCAATTACCTGACTGGGGAAGGGCAAGAAAGGGAAGCAGGTGAAAGAGGGTTATACCGGGTAGTTCCGTTGTCAGGATTGTGGGAGACGACGATGGCATAGTCTCCGGAAGCTCTGGCGAAAGCGCCACGATCACCCATACGGTGCTCAACATTGCACACCACGGCTCCTTCAGGCACGGACCTGAGAGGCAGCACATTCCCGATGGACAGCGTTGCCTTCTTGCCACAGTACACGAACTGGCCCGAGTACATACCCTCCGCGGCGATGAAGCGCTCCTTCTGGTGTTTGAAGCGGAAGGGGTGACGGAACGTGACCTTGAGAAGCGGCGCTCCTCTCCCGGAATCGTGTACCACGTCAGATACCACACCCTTGATGTACCCGTTTCTCTCCGCGTAATCCAGCGATCTAAACCTCGCCGGTCCTTTTCTTCTATGAGTATGGGAGGTGAAAATCGATCCCGCTCCCTTCCTCTGGGCTCTGATGACCCGCCCCATGGCGCCACCCCCGCTGCAACAGCACCAAAGAACACAACAACAAGTGAGAGGAGATTGAGAGCGGCGAGAGGCCGCAACACGCAACTCAAACAAACCCAAGACGAGCGCAGCCGCGCTTCGCTCCAAGCTCCAAACCCTAACTCAAAATATACGGTGACGAAGACGGTGTACATAACAATTCCCATACATAACCCTACATCTTGAATTAATGCAGTGACTGTAGAGTGAATACACTGGCAAATAGGAAACCCTAAATCTTGTACACAGCACTGTTGGCTGGGTCGTGTTTTTTTTAAAGGAATGGTCGGGGTCCAAGTCTTGAGTCTATTATAAAACAGGCGACTTGTCAATTTTGGGTCTAGGAAATATTTTGAAAAATGAAAATTCCTTGGTTTCAAATTCAGACTATCGATTCCTTGGGTTAAAAATTCTAAGGTTTATCAGACTTATTGGTTTGGTTTCAAAGCATGGCTAGGTCTGTTCATACAAGCTTTTTTTTGTCAGGCAAATTTTCTCAAAGTCTTGATTGTCTTTTAAATAACACATTACTCTGCTCTCATTCACTCCAAGTTATTAAACTCATAAAATGAGTTCGTCTTTAGTTTTCATGTTGAAACCTCCCAATGAGTGGGAAGTGAGAGAAAAAAGAAGTCCCAATGAAAGAGTGGGAAGTTAAAGAAAAAACACATTTAATCATGAGAAGGGAGTGGGAAGTGAGGAAAAAAAAAGAAAAAGTGAGAAAGAGTGTGAAGTTAGAAGAACAAACAAATTGTAGGTGTGGGAGCTTGGAGCTGGGTCCTTAAAGTCTAGCCCCAAATGCATATACCAAGGCTTTAAGACCCACCCTTAGGGCAAAAATACCTTATGACTCATTGGGCTGAACATTCTACCAAATCTAACTAATTTTTGAAAAACTTGAGTTAGGCTTGGGAATCGCTCCTTGAACATCAATTGGCAACTTGGATTTCTTGCCTACTCTTGAAATTTATCAAGGAGAACATATGATTTTGTTGAATAAATTTTTCACATGAAATACCTTGGGAGGTGGGAGATTGATTTCATTGAATAAGTAGTTCACATGAAGAAATTTGGGAGGTGGGAGATAGGTGTGAATGTTGTGTGTTTGTCTATGGTTGGTTTCAAAGATTGCCATTATACTATATAAATGTCATAGAAAATAGTATCACAAAGGATGTTTGGTACTTGTTAAATGGTTTTGGAATCAAACATAATATGGATATAAAAAACTTATGAAAGTTAGTGACTTCATTGCAATCAAACCATCAAAATTGAAGATTGTTGTAGCCTTTAACAAAATCATAGTTGTTCAATCCAAGATTTAAACACCAAATTTTGTGGATTAAGTTATGAGACAATTGACATTAAATTTGGATGATTAATGGTAGCTTTTCAATTAGGTGCAACAAGTTCCTTAAGCACAAATTAGATTTGTCCAAATATGGTGTTTAAATATGTATGGAAAATGTTCAAAATTCAATTCCAACCCATTTATGATTGTTAAAGAAAGTCAAAAAATTGCTTGAAGAATTTGTTGTCAATCCTTCTTCAATGAATGATTGAGTTGTCAAACGTTATTAAATGATGCATTGTTTGCATAATAATTCTTTCATTCGTGAAGGAAAATCAAGACTTGTTTGAAGGATTCATTGTTAAACCTTGTTCAAGGTAGCATTGGTTGAAGGATTATTGTCAAATGTTATTGGGTGAAACATTGTTTGTAATATACTTTTTTAATTTGTAAACATTGTTAAGGAAAGTCAATAATTGTTTAAATTTTTTTTCAAACCTTGTTGTTTGTGAGAAATTGTTCAATGTTTGTAATTATTTGTGTTCATGAAAAACAATCAAATAACATTTAGGTTTCATTGGAAAGTTTTGCTTGGTGTGTGTAGAATTTATAGAAATGTGGAGATGAGAGTGTGACCAAACAATAGGTCACCTCATTGGTGTGAACACGACATGTTTTGAGGTTTGCTTTTTGATTTATTAGCCATCATTTTTGCAGCCGGAATCTCTCCATTACGCTGCAGACGTTGCATGGGGAGGTTTCTCTCTTTGTTGGGCTGTTATGGAGTGTAGGAAAGAGGCAGCGCCAATGATGGTGAGGGATGGAGCTGCGTTGATGAGGGGAGGTGGAAGGAAGGAGGGCGGCAAAAGGACAGGGGGCGGTGCTAAGCTGCAAGCTGGGAGGTCTAGATGAATTCATTGGCAATGTAGCTGTGAGACGTAGGTAGAGCGGTGGAGAGCTGTAGAGAGCTGTTTAGAGCTGATGAGAGATATTCAGAATGGATTTTTGAGCAGAACTTGGCTGGTTGTTGTAATCTTTTCGTTGCGCCAGCGACTTGGCCAGGTAGCTTTGTAAAGGACTCATGAAAGGATAAGTGCCGAGGTGTGATGAGGATTGGAAGGATCCGAGCTATAGAATTGGGGTGCATTTTGTGTGAGAGTAAGTTTGTTCGAGTAACTTGAGGGGTCTGGGTTGCAGTATCTTACATTTGAGACGTTGGTTATGGTCTAAGTGAGTAGTAGAGAGCAAAAGGGGATCCCGTAGGTGGAAAAATGAGAGCATCGAGTGAGGGTGTAGAAAGGTTTTGAAACCAGCAGAGCTGCTGATCATTTTGCATGAGAATGCGTTTGTTCGAGTAACATTGGCGAGCGTGGTGTAATCTGTTCAGAGTCGGGTGCTTGCAGAGTGCAATCTGGACTAGAGGGAAATCTAGTTGTAGGTCTTTGGTCCAGCAGATGTGAAGGAAATCATGCATTTGTAACATTCTGTGGGGAATCAGGTTAGAGGCTCGAAGGATCGAATGAACACTGAGAGCTCTGACCTCAAGGGCCATACCTTAATTGATGTTTGATTTTTGATGTATACTCTGGAGCCAGAAGTGTTGTGCTCTTTGGAGATTTTTATGAATGGCAAGGTGCAAGTTTTGATTTCGGCTTTTTTGTTCTACTGATCTGTGAGTGTGTGAGTTGTTCCTGTCCAATGATTAGTGAATGCATATGGAAATTGATTAGGTCCACACTAGTGGTCAGATTTTTTGTTTGGTCTCGAGACCCTCTCTTTTGGTATCAGAGCCGGTTCAGGTCTGGTAGCTTCAGTAGAACCTGTGGATGTCTAGATATCATGATAATTGAGGTATCATGTCTTCATCCAGTGTAGATGAGGTTGGAGTAGAAGAGTTGACACAGCACATTCATGAACAGTGAATTGTCCTTAGGTTTGATTATCCAAGGGGGTAGGATGGTCCACAACGAGGAGCGGTAATCCTGCGTTTCCTGGGTTTTGGAGTA
>Ga0209611_10005866_pt1 | contig 20400 bp, 15 predicted proteins | sample S1TSphgellanicum_3_FD_187693 | JGI IMG/M metagenome (GOLD analysis project Ga0209611, IMG submission 187693) | Host-associated microbial communities from peat moss isolated from Minnesota, USA - S1T2_Fc - Sphagnum magellanicum MG (SPAdes) (version 2) | ecosystem: Host-associated > Plants > Peat...
CGGTGGTCTCCGTATCCTTAGAGAAATAGCGGAGGTGCATGGTGGTCTGGCAGAGGTCAGCGGAAGAGGGCGGTAGACTATCGAAAAGGTTTAGGGTTTAGGGCACAACAGACTATCGAAAGCCAAAACCGTCGAAAGAATTACACAGCGCATTTTATTAGAGGAGAAACTCTAGTTGCAGCTGCTTGGAGGAGTCCTGCAACAACGGAGGCAGTGTTGAACCTTGGGTGTAACCACCAGGCACTGCAAACCAGACTTCTTATCAAGGTACTACTTCAATCTTCATGTCAGTTTAATCTGTCTTAACTAGTGGTGAAGGAACAACTGAGCAATCCTTGCAGTGTATGCGCACAAATTTTAGAAAGCGTCGATTTCCCAGAAGGATTAAGGTAGTAGCAAGGCTGGCTAGGCTGGATTGATGAATCTTTGTCAGCAGCTCCGCACTAATATTTCAATCTTGGTGTTTAGACCAACAGAAAGAGGGATATGTCACCCCATGAGGCAGTGGTTCATGTCTTTGAGAGCCAACAGACAAAGGACCAAAACAGGAGTTGTCAGAATGTGAATCCCCAGGCGAACCAATCACGGACTCCCCACAACTGCATGGCCTTCTGTAGATGTCGCAAGGATACCGGTCCTTTAATCCAAAGATGTTGTATTTATAACCAGGAGTGGTACTAAAACCCTAGTTTGCAATGGTAAACAAAGGGAAACCAAGCAAAATGGTTTTGCTGTTTCCAACATGTTATTATCAAGATGGAGAGAAAGACACACATGAGGTGGCTGTGGCTTGCGAGTTCCCATCCTTGAAGATGGTGATCAAAGCAGGAACCCTATTATTCCAGTGAAGTATTTTGATACCTGCATACTGGTGGTGTGGAAGATGAGCTCTAAACATTAATGGGTTTGGCAATGCAGGAGTGGGGATTCTTGCTGAACAAGGGTTCTTCCATCAAGTTATCTCATGATATAAAAGGAACTGCATAAGACACTTTGGTTTTTGCCTTCATAGAAGGTGAATTACTAAGCTATCCTCCTGATAATTTTGGGATCTAGGTCAGATGAATCTCCACATTTAGAAAAGTGAAGTTCACCCCAATGGACGCATTTCGGTAATAGGACCAGTATGGGTCCCACTTAAATTAATAGGATGTGGAGTGTTGAGGTGCTTGCTGAGGTTGGACACACTTCACTATTGGATGCACTTCACTTCATCACATGAAGTTGAATGACTTAAAAGGGGTAAATTGAGATTGCAAGATCTATGAGAATTGCCTTGAAGTGTTGAATTGACAGTATGTGTGAAGTGTGGCAAGAAAGGCTGCTTTCAAGGAATGGCTAAACAATCCTTTGGATCTGAGCAAAGCCCTAAGGTGGTACCGCATTCATGGTAAGGAACCTCCTTGACATTCCTTGTTGAGTGTAAAAGTCTTGATATCCTAATGTTATTTGTTGTTTGGTGAAGGTAGGGTTAATATTGACAGAGGTCTGTAAACTTGGAGATTGGTGTGACTGTTACAGTTGTGCAATTTTGAACTTGGGTCTGCTTAACATTTGAGGTCGGCACATTTTAAAATTGCGGGAAATATGGATCTTGAGGGATGTAATTTCCTGTCTAAGTACCCTCATAATAGTTTCATGATTTTATGAAGGCATTGTGAGTTCGTGTATGTTCGTGGTTCATTCGTGTATCAAAAGTGTTCCAATTAAACACTAACCAACTTGTTGTTTGGTTTTTGTAAGTCCGTGTGAATAATTGACCTGCTGTCACTTGTTCTAATCCCTATCTCAAAGTTCTAGCACGCTCCTCTACCCCCAAAGTGCTATGAACTAGGGAACATACCCCAACTCCTTATCCTTTTGTTGTTCTCACCTTGGACTCGCAATTGAGTTTATCAAGGAGCTTGAGGGTGCGTCACGGAACTTGAACTGTATAGGTTGTATTGTCATTCTTTTACCAAGTTCAAGGATGTTGCCTTTGATGATTTCAATGCAATTATAGACTTGACAAATGTAACAATGTTAATGTAGTGGTTTTTTGACTTGAATGGTGGAAAGGATGCAGAATACCTTGCATTCTTCTTCTTTGGACACAAATACCCTATTTATAGTTCTTGCATTGAGGGTGCAGTAGCTCTCTAGCTTGTCACTAAAATTGTTTTAGACATGGTAATGAACAAGGTCAAGGAAGAATGTGAGGGGGCAACTCAAAGACTTATCCTAAAGCTTGAGATGTGATTTCCAGAATAGGAAATCATGACTACATTGGGTGTGGTGTACCCATAATATTGGGTTGCTGATTTGATAGTTATGAAATAAATTTTTTTTTTTCACCTTAACACGTTGAAAGTGACTTTTTGTAACCCTTGTAAGATTGGTGGATTGGACCAAGATGTTCTTCCATCGCTTTTAGCTCGCATGCTTGACTTGTAACTTAGTCATTTCAAGATGACCATGTTGCATAATTTTGAGGCAATATTGCGTGAAGAAAATTAGTTCAATCCCCTTACAAGGTTTTGGTGTAAAATCTCCACATTTCATGTCTTCAACCTCAACCTCTTGGAATACATAAAGTTGGTTGAAATTATTATTGTCTAAGTTATTGGGTCAATTGAAGACAAATGGACATTTAGCACCATTACCTTCATGAAAAACAAATTGCGCAATTGTTTGAGCACACATTTTGATTTGTGCACTAGGTTCCATAATTAGCAATTTTTTATTATACATTTTTTTGTATGACCAAGCCATTAACAAATAGCAAGACAAGGTGCATTATTGTGCAAATACATAGATGACAACCAAATCTTGGAAATTAAAAGGTTTTGAAAGATTTTCTGGATTACAAATTTGCATCTATAGACCATATAAGGATGTAAAATTTTTTTGTAACATAAATGTTTTTTGTTTACCACGCATTTTGAAGTTCCTTTCAAATGTAGATTTTTTGATTTAGTTTATGATTCAATTCACATGGAATTTGAATTTGAATATGTTTTAAATTTCAGTTTAGTGTAATTAGACTATCGAATTATTATTATTTTAGATCTATAACTAGGATTAGAACCGTTGGATTGCCAAATTAGTGTTATCATATATTTGGAACAAAAACTAATATTCCTTTGTAACCAAATGCACCCTCTCCTCACATAAATGTCACCAAATTGTTTAATTGGGCTTCCTATGATTATCACCATTTTGGAGACATTTACAAGTGATGATCCACCACCATAACCACTTTAAACCCAATAAATTTGTTAAAGTGGTTCCACTTCAAAAAAATTAAATCACCTTTGTTATTTTATGACGCACCCTTACATTCCTTGAAGGACTCAACTGCAAATATGAAAGTGAAAACAACGAAAGAAAAAATTGGGGTACATTCCTTAGCTCGCAACATTTCAAGGTAGAGGGGCGTGTTAGAGCTCCAAGATAGGGACTAAAACAAGTGACAAGCGGGTCAACTATTCACACGAACTTCTACAAACTAAACAACAAGTTGGTTAGTGTGTAATTGGAACATTTTTGGTGCACGAACGAACCATGGGCATACACGGCTTTACAAAACTCACCATGGCCTGGACTTGGGTGAAGCCACCACCTTCCCCCTTATAATATTCTATGTGTCTGGCCATGGGGCCTATAGCCAAATGTTATTTGTCTTGGGACTCCCAAGTTGAGAGTCTCGGAATTCCCAGAATTAGAACTATCACCACTTTGGAAATCCATAATTTATTATGGAGACCTCCGATTGAGGCGAGGTTTGAAGCAAAGTTATAACCCTTGTCGAAAGCTTTTCAGTGATATGTGGCCAGTAAATCAAGGTGATATTGGACTTTTAATGATCGGAAGTCAAATTAACATTTCGACTCCTGGCCCTTCATTCAGCCATAATTTGTGTTTTTAAATACTCAAATGGGTCATGTGAGCCCATTTAAAACATTTACATTTCAAGAGCTTTCCAATGGTATAAGGAATTTTTTAATCCAATGAGTTTTGACCTTTGAAATCGCTCTTTAAAAATTTGAAAGTCCATCGAAACTTCAATTCCCAAAGTGGGAGCCCACTTGGGAGTGTGTGGGTCATTCCTTCACATTTTCCTACATTCCCGGGAATGTGAATGTGACTTTCGGGTTGCACTTTCGGCTCACACCTTTCCAAGACCTTGCTTTGGTTGCAAGCCAAACCTAAGGTCATGACATTTTATGTCTAAGTTATGTAGGCACATTAACAACTACTTGGACTTTTAAAAAAAAACATTGATTGGTATGTGAGGTGAAACCAAACTTGATAACAAAGTTGGAAGTACAATTGCAATATAATGTTGATTTTGAAGATTTCTTAAACCTAAATGGGACTTTTTAATTTTTGTTTTTTCCTTTTGTGTAAATAGTTGGTGAGTAATGGGCTTTTCCATGGCTATTGGTAGTTAATTGAAGATATAAAATGAATCATTTGTCAAGGTTTAGGATTTTAAACAACTTCATCCATGATTTCAAAATCCGCACTGTGAAAGGGTCAAAGTTTTTTGGATGACTTGCTTGGGTGCTTGTTGTTTATATGTCTTTTGTAATTTGTGTCTTCAATGTCTTCAATATGTTGGTTCATATTTGTTATGTCTTTCATTAGTTGGTCTTTTTGTCTTCGGTAGCTATGAACCTATCTGTAGTCTGATGTGTATGTGTCCATGTCTCATTCTTATGTGTTTGTGTCTATGTTTTAGACAATCTCTAGTTTGATGGCAATTTTCAGGGATGTGATTTGAGGGTTAGGTTGGATGGAAGATGGAACAAAGCACGAGTTTTTTAAGACCGATAACCATGAAACATGATAAAAATTCTTCATTCTGATTCACCATTTTGGGGGAGTTTAGTTGTAAGTAATATTTTTATAGTTGCAAAACTTCAAAAATCATCCACAACCCTTGAAGTTGTTTGTTTTTTGCTTTCTAAATGTGTTCATTGAATAAAGATGCAAATACCTTGCTGCTTGTGTCATGTATTTGTCAAATACCCAGCTTGTAACATGCTTATACATACCTATCTGGATCTTTGCTAAAGAACCAGGCCATATATGTGGGTAAATAGATTTATCAAACCTCCACCCCTGGCTCATACCTGACCATAACTGGGTTTTTAAAAGCCCAGACCCGGGAGGTTCCTTAAAAAATTTAAGATGCAAACACCCAGACACAGGTGGTGGTTATTATAGTCATCTTGGTTGATATGACCCATCCAGTATCTTGCAGCAGTTTTACAGATTTGGAGTTGGGCACTCTGTTCTTCTGATCATGTGGGCGGTGGAGGTAAATCTAGAGGACAAATTTGATGATGGGTGCTCATTCCTATGAGATAGAAGAGGGAGATGGCTTTCCTTGTGGGCTGAAGGCAAGATGCCTCTATGTGTAGGAGAGAACACAAAGGATAACGTACTTACCTCAGTTGCAAATCATTGTGTCTTCTTGAAGGAATCTGTGGGACCATCACACTTTACTTTCCTTTGTTTTTGTTTTTGTTTTTGCTTCAGATGCAGTCTGCTGATATCAGGATCTATGTGAGGCACAGTGTGTCTGTAACATACTCTTCCTTTTTAAAAAATCATGATATGAGGATGGATGAGCTGAAGTTTACAGTTTACCTTTCATTTCTGGATAAGTTCTGATACTATGAAGCTTTTTTGCACAATATAGTTGCTGCTGAAGTAGAAAGTAAATCAGCTCATCAATTTGAAAACAATTGAGAATTGAATTCAGAGACAAAAAATGGATTTGATGCATTGATACCTGCAACCAAACCATCATGCACAAATGATGCAAGCCAAAGCCTTGACATCTGAAGAGGGCAAAAGCTTTACTGATATCTCCACACTCATCAATTGCTTCCGTGATAACATTGACAATAAACTGCCCCAATGTTGCTCACCCCACAGGAACCTGCACCATTATTACACATGCTGTGGCAGCTAAATGCCAGGTGCTTGAATTATCTTCTAAATGAGAGAAGGCACCTATCTATCAATCTTTCTGTTTAAGAAAAAGAAGGAGAAATACAAGAAATAAATCAGGACCAAATTGCATACAATTGAAGGTGATGCAACATTTTCTTGACTGCCCCGGGTGCAATTACATAACTTCAACTTGGACCAGCATGCAGGAGTGGACCCTTCATGCATCAAGGCCACGTAAAGACCATTGAGATCATGAACAAAAACTGTGGCAAGAGCCCTTCTCCCAGACATGGCATCCTCCCTTGTCACTGTTCTCCCAAGTCTCCTAGGTTTAGGGTAACAACTTGGAACCCTAGAGAATCACAAGCTAAGCAAAGCAAACAATCAGCAAAACCACAAATACAAATTGCAGGACGATATCGTGATGAAGATTGTGAACATGAATATGTTTATACACATCAACAACTTTGTTGAACAATGATTTAAGTCAATCTCAATAGAATTGAGAAGTGAACAGACAACATGGAAAGTTGAGATTTTGGAAATCTGATCTGACATATCATTGAATAGGAGAAAGAAAGAAACTGAATTACACATCTAATTTGATTTTGTGACATTAGAGAAATCTGTAAATTCACCATGTCTTTGGGCCTCCTTTCGACCCCTAACCCCTCTCTCAGTGGTATCCATAAAATAATGAAATTTTATTAAAACTCAGTATGAAATGCTGAAACTCAGTATTAACTGCACAAGGTTCAAGAGTAATCATAGTAGTTGCACAGGTAGGAGCAGTGAAAACATATGTAGCAGCAGCAGCAGTGGAGGCGCTCAGGAAAAAGGAAAGACAGGTTGAACCTCAGTTCACCACCAAAATTGGTGGAAAAACTAGTTTGGGTACAGTTATTTCGCTTTGTAAAATTTTCGTTCCCAGTTACACATTTGATGCCATATTATGCCGAAACTGGCCGTTCTCGGCCCTTATTTGCGGGACTTTTCCTATAACTCTATTGCATAACACACTTTTGCATGCAAAATGGGCAAACATCATAATTGGGAAACCATGACCATGTGCACAAGCAATTTTTCTTCTGTGTCTTCAAGACCTACTATGTCAGGCATTCCACTTATCTTCTATTTAGAAATGTGAGTGCATCAAATTCCTTGTTCCATGATGTTTAGCATTTTTTGTGAGTCATTGTGGGCATGTAACTATATTTTGTATTGACCACAATTTATTCTTTTGTGAATTGCTATGGTTATAGTGTTTTCACAAACAAGTTTCGAGATGTGAGAAAGTTCCCGTGTATTTGCAAAGAGAAGATTCGGTTGGACCTAGCTTATATAATATCTAATAATTGTTACTATATTTTGTGTGAAAACATTTTGGACAAGTAATTAATTTTGGTGAATCTGTGGACCTTTCAATTTCATAAAAGAAAACAAAATTGTCTTCTAGACTACGCTCCCTTGTTTTGATCAATTGTTTTTCACAAATATAAGACATAAAATTTGTGTTTATTAATACATGGGTTCTATTGAATGTCTTGAAGGATCTTGGAGACAATGTCAAATGTTCACAGAAACAGAAGGATATTCTACATTAGATCTGTTCAATTTTCTTGGGACACCAAGTTCAGTTAGTGGGTGTTTGTTAGAGGCCAAACACCCACACAACAATACACATAATCTAGATTTGCCCAATATTCATTCCTAGCTTCCAAAAAAAAAATTCAAATAAAATATTTGGAACTTTTGCACAAAGTGTGAAGTTACACAAATTGAGGGAAGTTGACTATTAACATTTTTGTGAAAAATGATCCAATGCCCAATTCATTCACCTTACTAAAGTTTGTGTTGCATTTGTCTTTATGTTTGGTTTGAAAAAGACACAAAATTCAAATATTCTCACACAATTAATACATTATGTGGAATAGATATGTGCAAATTTGTGCTTTCATTTTCTTCATATAAGCAAAATTTTAAATATGGGGGTCATTTATATTCCCACTTGTGTCAATTTCACTTGGGATTTGCATTGTTGCGCACTACTAATGAAGAACAATTTTTTCTCTCTTTTTATGTTCTCATATGGTTTTCAATAGTTCATCATTATTTATGTCAATGTTTAATTTAATTTAAATTAATATAAATATCGTGGACATGAAAATGCACATGGTAATTTGCCTTTTCCTATTATGTTCGTGGGTTTAGGAATGAAATAGATATTAGAAAAGGAGTGGGATAGTTATTAAGAAAGGAAGTAATTATTAAAAAGGAATGAAATGGGTATAAGGAAAGGAACGAGGTCTTTATTAGGAAAGGAAGTAATTTTTATTTTTTAAAAGTAAGATAGGTAGTAAGCTTGGAAATAAAGTTTTTATTTCTTAAATTGTTACTAAAATTGTTGAAAGACAACCATATGAAGGATTAAGCGAAATTTATACAAGGATGAACCTTACAAAAAATCATACAAAAAAATCTTCCACATACCAACTTGGGCTCCACATTACTATGCATTACCAACGATGATCAACTATTTTTTTCTTTTCTTATGTTCTCATATGGTTTTTAATAATTCATCATTTTTTATGTTAATATTAAATTAAATTTTAATTAATATAAATATCATGGACATGAAAATACATATGTTGATTTGTCTTTTCATATCCATGTTGGTCAGTAAGGAAAAATTGTGAAGTAGTTAGCCTTGGAGATGAGATAATTGTATTTAGAATTATCTTTGAAATTATTTAAGATTGACCATATGAAGGATGATGCAAAATGGGTTTGCAGTTTAGGGTTTAAAGATGCAGTAGGGGCTCTGGGTCAATGGCAGATTGAACCCCTTGTGGGTTGAAGCAGAGCTTGGAGCAATGGTACCAGGGATTGTACAATCAAACGTTTTTCAATGGAACATTAGGCTGGTCAGGTACAATAAGGCTGAACAATATGAGAAGATCATCGAACTTTTTAAGCAAATGCAACAACAGGGGGCATAATTCTTGCATTATAATGGGAAGGAAGCACTTTGCATATTTTGAAAGGATGTTTCAAGAACGTGATGCCATCGTCAGTTAATTGAAATCTGTGCTCAACAAGAGAAGGTTTCCCAGCCAGATGAGCGCCACACCCGGATATGCAAGATACAAACTGCCTGATGTTGATAAAGAAGAAAAGGGCAATGCAGTTGCCTGTTTTAGAATATATGTTCAACTGCATGTCTTGTTTTGGTATACATGCAATTTACACCTGTGTTTCCCCTTCTAGCAACTCCATATACAATGTAATATGATACATAATTACCAACATTAACTACATATCATGTAACCAACAAAGAAATTGGAGCATAAACCAACACAACAGAACACAAGCTTAAGCAGAAATATAGGTCTTGTTTGAGTGGCAAAGGCTGTAGTCCGCTGAAAAGAGATTTGTGCAATGTGAAATGGAGTCATGTCTTAGCAACCCTGTACACCTAACAAGGACTTGTATGTTTGACCATCATATAAATGCCCTCTCAAGGATCTCTTGTATGCATCTTGAAGAAATTGTCATACCTGGTCCATTTTGTTGTTTTGAAAAAGGTTACAATAAACTTGACAATTGATCTGAAACCATCTACAACCAAAGCATTCAGAACTTATATGGTGTCTTATGTCCGACTCAAAATCAAAGAAATATATCTTCATACTGCAGATACTGTTCTGAGCTAAAGACCAGCAAATAATATCTAAGTTACCCAAGAACTTCATCAAGATGCAAAGGTTCCTATACAATGTGCTACAGCAGTGGGAATTTGAATGACATCTTTGCAATCATTAAAAGTAACTGAAACACCCCTTCAAAGATGATGAATATTTCATTAATGATTTTCTCATACTCAATCTTTCTACACTGCAAAAAGTCTCTCATTTCAATGCTTAAGGACTCTTTCTAGAGTCTCTGCACTTGTTCACCATGGATGGCATGAAACATCAAACCATGTTGAGACACTCCTCTTTCTGTGCCTCCAGTCTTACCAACAATTTGTGTCATCAGCAATTTCAACTGGTCTTCACACTGTTCACTAACTACAAAACGAGAAATCTCTTGGCTTATAGATACTCCTGAAGTGGGAAGACAACAAAACAGAACCTGAGCTTAAGTAAGCTTTCCAGATCTTTTTCCTTTAGTCTCATGTTTGCCTTCGTCAGCTTTCCTCTTTCTTTCTTTGAGCAGCTCAGTTGCTGCTTTCTTCTTGGCATTCCCCATCTGAAGAAACATCCGGTCAGGTGAGATCAGGCCACATGCTTGGAAACAGGACTCCACAATGAAAAATTTGCAGACATGCATGGCACAAAAAACAGATCTCTCAAGACTGGGAATATGCTCAACAAAATTATGCAAAATTGCACAGATACATCACCATTGACATTCTACATCAGCTACTGACTTCTCAACCCACCTGCTGTGATGCTCCACATTATGATATCACAAACAAAGGTAGGAGGGTTGACAAACAACATGCACACCTTAGCAGCATCATAAAGCCCACGAGATTTCCGGGTCATCATCATGCGCCCCATCCTGGTAGCCTCATCTGCTTCTGATGTGACTGGTTCTGTGATGCTAGGCTCTGCTGCTTGAAGCTTGGCAGCATCATTGCCCTCCTCAACAATCATAGAGGTGGCTTGTGGGTTCTTCTGCAGTGATGCTGAGTAAGGGATGCCTGCCAATTCTTTTGTAAGATCTTCAGTGTACTCCTTTTCCATTGCAATTGCCTGAGGACATACAAGGGTATGATAGTTAGTAAGGCTGTGCCATTGCAGCAAAGGATCAAAAAGCAGACGTACATTGGCAATCTTCCATTTCCAAGCACCCATTACCCAGATTCCCCTGTTGTATGGCTGCACTACTGACAGACTGATATTTAACTCAGGAAGGTCCTGCAAGGGTTTGACATCATGAAAACCATGAAGATAGCATAGTATCTTCAAAAGTACTGAGAACTTCTCCATATTTATGCATAAAGTAAACCTGAACAGAACCTGAAAATAAGGTTATAGGGAATTCAAGTCTGACAACATATCAGCAAACCTGATTAGAGGAAACCCAACCTTAGAGAAGCAAAACCCAAAAAAAGAAACCAAACTGAGGAGTGATTTGAACAACAAACAGTCACATGCATGTTCTGAGAGCTTCAACAGCAACATGAATGGTACCAACCACCTATCATGTAACATTCCCACTGACTTTCTGTTAGTCACCTATTGGCAGTGGGTCAAGGTCACTTTCAAACATTAACAAATGTGCTGAGTTTCTGTTGCAAGACTGCTAGTGACAGGATGGAACATGAAGATAACATATTGGAAGGACGGCACAAACCTCTTTCTCTCTGAGGGTTTCTTCTGCATCTTGAGTTCGCCCAGCAGCAGCAACCTGCAGTTGCAGTGCCTGTTCCATGTCAGCATCCTCTGCACCAGGTAGTGGCATCAAGTGCTTGGATGCTGCAGCTTGTAGCCGCTTCAGGGTTTCAGCATACTCTGGCAGATACCCTTCCACATCGTTGTCCACAAATGGTGACAGGTGTGGTGGTGGCACCCTACAGCACAGCACATCCACTGCTAAGGCCTTGCAACTATGGTATAACAAGCTTGTGATTTAACCGAAGCATCACCTGCAATTGGTTTGAGGCTGGGGGCCTAAGAGGGCCTTGAAACAATGTCTCGATAAAACAGTAGAGAGAAAAGAGCCATAACAGATTTCACATTAAGCAAAACATATTACACCATGATCTAAGACCTGCATAACTTTACAAGCTGAACAGACATGAGATAAGGACCACACAAACAACATGAAGGCTGACCCAAATGCCCAAACTGATATCAATAGTGGTCAACACAACCCAAGTGTCTCTATCTCTTCCAAACTGCCAAACTTTTTGTACAAGCTACAATTGCAAACTATCAAATGAAAACAATTTCTGTACTCAAATTCCACATTAGACAGTCAGGAAAAAAAAACTTTGTGCTAAGCCCTGGAAAGGGAGAAGTCAAACCTGCCAAGCAAGTACAAGTCCCCAGGCAGGATGACACGTGTGTTTGAGCAGTCATAGACCCATTGTGGTTGCAGGTAATCCCTTGAAAGGAACCTATGGCCCTTTGTTGGTCTGTCCACTATCTGCAAGCACCACATCCATTACCACTGCAGTGCTCTGACAATATTCTCTTTCCAACACCTAACTTGAGTAGATGGACATAGCATCAGTGGCATTTCCCTCAAAGCTCAGAGAGATCCATGTGCTGTGCCCACACCCATAGCTAAAATCATGCTGACTTTGACACATTTTCTGCAGGGAGTGTGTTCCAGGGGTTTTCCTTCAGAAGGTTTGCTTTCAGAAGTATCAAATAGAGCATCCCTGAGGATTTGTTCGTTCTGCATAAAGTAGAACTCCTCCAGAACATGGACATGTACCAACCTGATCACCAGAACAAAAGTTAAGACATGAGACAAACCAAAGACATACCTGATGTGTGATACTTTCGTCAGATTCATCAAAAGGTGCTCCTTCTCCCTCCCAGGATGCTGTGCCTCCAAATGCCCGAATCACAAACAAAAGTGACTCCCTTGGAACCTGTTGCACAACATGTAATGGAGCTTACTCTTCCTGTTTCACAAACTGGCACATGTGATTCTCTATGAAGTGCCAACTTCAGTCACTAGTCATCACTCTGTTGGATAGACATCTGGCCATCACAAAACTGGCAGAAAATGATGTAATTAACAGATGTGGCCATCCTGCATTTAGACTTCAAAGAAAGATCCCAGGCTCTAGATAGTGTGCTGAAAAGCTTCCTTTTCTGATCATACTGTTCCATGAGAGAAATGCAAGTATTGCAGAACAACTCACAGCTACAGAACAGAGGGAATACAACAAACCTCTCTTCCAAGAAAGAACTTCAGCCCCTTGAAGAGCTGCTTGCAGATCTTAGTTTCTGCATCCTCTTCTTCATCCTCTGCCAAGTTCTTGGCTTCCTTTGCCAATTCAGCATCCCTGGCATCCTCACCTGTTTCAGATGGGATCTTTCCCTTCTCCTTCTCCATCACCAACATCCTATCCTGAAATGATGCAAGCCTGGCTTGCGACTCTGCTAACCGCTTGCTCAGTTCCTCACCCTCTGTTTGTTCATCAGTTGCCTGATCTAGTTTTCCATCAGTGACTTGGTCTGTCACTGCCTCTGATGCCATATCCCTCATCACTGCAAACAGCTCTGCATTTCCATACCACCATACACCAAAACTCAGTAACCCTGAACGTTCTCCAGCCCATTTCAATTATGCACCCCTGTTTGAAAGAAACACAACCAACCATTATACAAAGCAAATTTATCAGAAAACCAACATGGTGTGAGAAGCCAACAGAAAAAAAGACAAATGATACCTGCAGCAGCTTTTTCAAGGCGATGATCAAGAATAGGGGGATATTGCAAGCCCAAATCATGATACAACTTGAAGTTCACAAAGCCAACCAGTGTCTGCAAATACCCAACATTTTCATTAACCCTCAAAGTAACTCATGACCTCAAAGGCAGGAACACTACAAGCAGAGAATATGTGGCCAGCACAGAAGTATAAAAAGGAGAGCTGAGGAATGCAATAACAATGACACAGTGGACCTTAGGACAATATTAAAAATTCCATGCTACATTCATGGTGCTTCTATTCTACAATCCCACAATGCAGGAAGCATGGAGTAGGACAACATCGTGAAAGAAAGTATCCCAGAGGGCAATAAACACACCTCATAAAACTCAACAAAGGTCAGCATAACTCGGAAGTCAACATCAGATGGCAGGACTTGGCTCAACACATGGGGAGTCAACCACGTCACCTTCTGCCCTCCAACTTCAGCCTGTGAAGCACAAAACAGATAAAAATGCCTGAGAAAGTGACATGCAAGCATCCATATTCCTTCCATTGGATGTCATCTGGGTGTGAAAAGAGTTTGACCTGCATGGCCCAGTTCAGAGCAAGTACCTGGTAGTAGATACCCTTCACAGACACAAAGCACTTGCGTAAAGCATGTGTACGAGTTATAAGTGCCTGCCACTCTAGTGCCAACCTGTTCAAAAAGCATTTTGTTGCATACAGATGTCAGATTGTCTTCAGCCTTTCCCCACTGGTCTAGTTTTGTGAATGTGAGCTACTTGAATACATTTTGACAGAGTACAGCTGATAAGCAAAGGAGATGCAAGAACCAATACAAGAAAAGAACACAAGGCATAGCAATTATACAGCAACAGAAATATGTAGTTAGGGCGGGGCCAAAAGATCTTGCCTGCGGGCAGTCTGGGTGTGTGACACTGGTATCTTGTGGGCACCATCAGCAGGTAAAACAGCAAAGAGATGAAGCATTGTCAGGGGATCATCTAAGTCACGCAGTGCATCAACAAATGATGGATACCTGCATAACAGAATGAACTCTGGGTGTTAGCCACATGCTCTGCAAAAAAAGCCCTAGCATTCTGTCCACTGTGGTTTGCAGAATTTGCTGTTTAAGAGACAATATCTGAATGTACATTTAAGCCCACAAAGATCTAGATGATTATTTAAGAATGCCACCAAACAATCAACAAGAGAAAACAATGACAAGATTATGGAGACGGATTAAAACTGCTGAATGGCATGCACTGCCAAATTCAGGTGCAACCAACCCTCCTGAGCATGCATGCACCAACGTCAAGGTAATCTGCAATGAGAAATGGTATCCACCTCTCTTTGACCAAATGATCCAATGTATATGATGGACGGTTGCTCTCCAATCGGTCTGCAAGATGTTCATTACGCTTTGCCCTAGCCTTCTTTATCTTCCTTTCATAGGCTTTAAGCTCTCTACCAAAACCAGTGCAATACACACACACACACACACAAACACAAACACCACAGGTCAATACTGTTGACCCAGGAAATCCTAGAAAGAGAGTGATATTCCACATCCACAAGCTGGCCTTGAACATGAAACCCTTCCACCAACTCACACCACAAATGTTGATACAGAAAGGCATCAGCTTGTCATCCAACAAAACCTGACACGCAGAACATTGAAAAAGGTTTTTCCAAAAAAAATTCAAGTTGGTCCAACGAGCAAAGCAGATTCATAGGTGCCAAGTTACAGTCAGCATGATGAAAACAGAAAGGTCTGAAAAGAAGCATACCGGCTCTTCTCCAGCAAAGGCTCATGAGCCAGAAAGTTTATGTCTTTGACATGGTAATAAGTTTTATTGTGTCCCTCAAACTTCTTCTTTGGCTCTCTGGGGTGTATGCCCTTGAGAATGCACAATCGTCTGCCACCACCATCCCATCAAAGCACAAACAAATTCCTGCCTCAATCCTAAACAGAAATTATTAAAATCAAAGCTGCTTGTACCTTCCCTCCTCCACTCTTTCATAAAGTGTGATACTGAATAGTGCTTACACCTGAAAATGTTCAATGCACTCTTAACCCTAAATTCTGACACAAGAATCTCAGTCTCTACCAATTTTCTATAAAAGTTACAGAACTGTATCAGTCAAATAAACCACACAGAGCAGAACCTAAGCCCAGAAACCCTAAAGGACACATTCTCACACCACTAAAATCCCACAGCAGACAGCAAAGACAAAGCTTCCACATTCCTACATAATTTCTCGAGACATCAACAAACGGAGCAAAAATAGGAAATATTGAACAAGGTTACCACAATCACGAAACCCTAATACTTAAACCCTAAGACACGCCCACCAGAAACCTTTCAAATCCTTACTCTACAAAGTTCATGTAGGATGCGCATTGGAACACCTACATGCAGAGCAAGATCAAAGTAAGCCCGAGTAAAAAACGAGACCAAAATAGACGACACAAAAACTATGAGAGCGAATAAAGGCAGAAGAAAAAAACCTAAATTCGGGAAGCTTGAGTTGAAGACGGTTAAGCGCCTTGTTCCGAGTCGTGTACTTGGCCACATTACCCTCCTTCCTCTTCCCCTATACACAATAACACCCATGTCCACATCACCATCTCATCCTCGAGTAGTAGTAGCCAAAACTTCGACAAGCAAAACAAAATTAGGTCTACAATGAGGAAGAAGCAAACAAGGGACCAAAAGAGGAATTTAGAAAAAAAAACCAAACAGTAGAGAAGAGGCAACGATGTCTTTACAGGAGGTCTGTAGTGCTTAGCCTTCGTCATGTCGGTTGCTGCTACTGCTGCGACGAATGCAACGAAGAACGCCGCTACAACACACCTGCTTCTCTCTTCTCTGTGTGTTTGCGAAATCTGTTTTCGCAACAACGTGAAGGTCGTTGGCGGCGAGGCGGCGCCTCCACCGCTTTGGTGGAGTAGCCAATCTAGAGCTCTTCCTTTTTTTTATTTAATTAATATTGAAAATCAATATTATTAGGCAACCAAAGATAATAAATAGTTAGTTCTAATTAAAATTGAGACTTTCCTAACGCACCCAATTTATGGCTACATAAAATATATATACATATTTACAAGTTCTTATGATTTTAGGCTACATTTTTACAAATTCTAGTGATTTTTCAATTTTTTTAGTACTGAAAAACTATATTATTATTATTTATCAAACATCACTGCTTATTTATAATTGACAATTGCAGTTTTGTGTTCTTATTTTCATTAACAATTTTTATTGTGGCGAAATTGTCCCCCTTTCTTTTTTTTACCTTGAAAAATACGATTTCGACACAGACAAAGATTTGCTGTGTGAAAAAAAGGGCCCTAATTCGCCAGATTTCGAAAAATCAAAAAATCGCCACATTTCTACAACACCTTCCAGCAAGAAGCCAAAATATTAAAATATTTTTTTAAAATTCTAATTTCATTTTTTTCTATAGACAAATTTGATCAAATATTCTTGGGACGATTATGAATAATCACAAAGAATAATATTCTTGAATGAAATATTTAATCAGGGGTTAGGGGTCAGTAAATAAATTAAAAATGTTAATCTATTTACTTTTTAAAAAACCTCTAAGTTATATCTACAATATTAGTAATTTAAAAACAACTTTCATGAATTATGTATCAACAAGTTTTGAATTTAATACATGAAATTTTGTATAAAAATTTTAAATTTTGTAAGCAATAAACGAAATATAACATTAAAGGTTTAATTAAAGGCAACAAATTAGTGTAAGTTTTTTAAAACAATGCTAATGAAAAAAATTATATTTATTTAAAATAATTTAATTACTTTTGGAATGGTAAAGGTACTATGATATACACATTTCCTCAAATCTTTAACCATGTTTAGCTCCAACATGATTAAGCATAACCATGGTTTTTTTTTTTCATTTTAGAGGAGTTGGCTTCAATGTCAACTCTATGAGCTATATAATTGTTGCATGGACACATTCATTGTTGATTTGATTTTGATTGAAATTTTTTTTTCCTTTCTTTGAAATTATGGCATCACGTATGGTCACATTTTACTGGGCCTCAAGCTACACAAATGAATGAAGAACTGGTTCTAAAAGCATATTAAGTATCAAACTCTCCAATTACATGACAAGGTATAATTTTTCATTGATTAAAGAATTTTTTTTTATCAATTTTAATTTGTGAAAGGAGAATTTTCTAATTAAATTTTAAAGCTACAAGCTCTCATTTTTTTATTGTCTTATGAAAATAAATGGTTGTTTGTTTCCAAATTTTGTCAACAACTAAATTGCAAAACTCCACCCTAGCCCATAAATGCACTACCCATTGCAACAATTAAAAGCCTAAACTACACAAAAAGAAACATGTCAATCTTGCACATTGTTTGTTCATCATGAAAAACAAATCCTAGTTTTAGAAGCTCCCAAAAAGGCTTGGTTGTAGGTTCATCATATTCCAAAAAAACACAAATTAATTATGGAAACAAAAGGGCACCTTATTTGCTTTAACAACATTAAAATTCAACCTATAGTAGTCATTATATTTCATTTTCATTGTTGCATGAAAGTTGAAAACCATATGCCCCATTCATTACCCATTGTCATCAGCCATAGCCCATATAACTCATATCCAAAATGATATCATAACAATGAGCCATTGGGCCAATGAATAGGTTCCTTGATAGAAAGAACTTCATAGATTTCTACAACAAGGTTAAGAAAGCCACCCAAAAAAATTATTAGGTCAACAAAAGGGTGAAGCAACATTTAAACAAATCATCCAATTTCCAAGCATTCCAATTTCTAATCAAATTGCTTTAAAAAGGGATAAAGCCCCATGGAATTAGAATACGAAAGGAAATAAAATGTGAAACTTGGGCAACTTTACCATGAACCAAATTCCATGTTCAATCTTCAAACTCTTGCACCATATTAAGTTTTTATTATTTTTCCAACTTTTTGAATTGTTCCTCCAAACGGAAAATTTTGCAAGGTGAATTTTTTTTTATTGAATAGACAATGTTCCAAAACTTTCAACGTTGGAATTTAAATATGGTGTACATTTTCAATAATAGTTGAACATATCCTAGGGTGGAATAACCATCAATAATTAAAGGTGAAATAATGTAAAATAATTGAAAATAATTGAAAATAGCCTAGAATAATTAAAAATAACCTAGAATAGTTGAAAATATCATAAAGTGAAATAACTTAGCATAGATAGCCTAAGGTAAAATAACTTATAATAACCCAAGGTGGAATAATGGAAAATAACATAAAATAACTTAAAGTAAAATAATTTCAAATATTTAAAATAATATAGGATAAATAGCTATAAATAGTTTAAAATAACATTGGAATAACATAAAATCCTAATTTGTGGTAGGTTAAGGATCACCTATAATAGCCTACACCAACCTAGGAATAATCTAAAATAATTTGTATTAGCTTAAGATTAATTATTTTGGAACTTCACCTATTGGAGCTTACAATAGACTTGGGTAGCTTCTGTTAGCCTAAGAATAACCTAGGGCAACCTATTAATATCCTAGCCTATGGAAGTATGTAAATTAGGGTAATAATGTAACATAGGTAAATATATATATTTAAGGTAGATGCCTAAATAGGTTAGGAAAAAAATGCAGATAATAATATGTGGTGAAAAATCATTTTACTTATTTAAATAATGATACAATGATTAAATGTTTTCTCTTTAAATATGGAAGTGAAGGGAGGTGAAGGCTTCGCATCTTCGCATCTACACAATAGGTTGGTGGGCTAGGTGGGTTAGGTGGGCTAGGTTCTTAATTTAGCTTGGGTAGCCTAGTTTAAATTTTTAATTGTCTACCTTAACTATGAATTATAAGGCTATCACAAACTTATTAATTTCATCAATTTGTTTGAAATTCGCATGAAATTTATTATTTCATGGGTTTGTGTTTTTTGCACACATATGTTATGTGTCTAAAACACATATGATGCATGTATAAGTTTGATGTATATTTTTATCATTTTTTAAACAAATTTGAATATTCATTTGATTATGATCATTTTAACTAAATTTCAAAATGTTAAATATTTGTGTTTTGCATTGTTCAAAACTTTTTAGAACCATAATTCAATGTTCATAAAATATGATTGTTTCATTTGATGTGGCTAACCATTGTATGTTAAAACAACGATGATCATATTATTTAACTAGTTATAAATAATTGTGAATCAATCATCCAAATGGTTTAGAAATTTTGTTTAATTAATTTTAATTTTACATTTTTTATATAGTGTAGTGCAATACCATATAATATCCACACATTATTACTCTTTTTCATTTTTTTCATTTTGAAATATTTCTCTGAGGAAGGATTATTTGGGAAATCAATGTTAATAATTGTATATAATAAAAGATTGAAATTTTCAAATTTTGCTATGATTTTTTTGGAATCTGAAAAGGTTCATGAAAAAAATACCAATACATCAACCAAAAATGTTCATGCACAAATTGTCAATTTAAAAATAAGATGAAATAATTATAATGAGGCTGATTCATTAGAACAAATTTTGATAAAGCAATTTTAGGTTCCATAAATTGTCCTTTTGAATGATAGTTGCAAATTGGAAAAATTGGAATTGAAAAACATAATCACAAATAGATTTTCATTACATTTTGCATCAATTTGCATCCCATTTTTCTTTGAATGAATTTGAATTAAATTAAATTAAATATTAAATTAAATTAATATCGATATTTTAAATTTAATTCAAATAAGGTTGCATGCAATGCCATTCAATATTCTCATCCAAATGGAACTAAAAATCCAAAAAATCAATTCATTTTTTTCCATTATTTGATTGTGATTAGAGGTGCACAACAACACATTGGACCCCAAGTATAAATAAAATGGGAATATATATGTGTAGAATCTTAGTTACTAAAAGGAGGTTAACAAAACAAAATGTAACTTGTTACCCATTTTCTATTTGGACATTAAAAAAAAAAAACACTATATATATATATATATATATATTCCATCAATT
>Ga0209611_10005867_pt1 | contig 20400 bp, 12 predicted proteins | sample S1TSphgellanicum_3_FD_187693 | JGI IMG/M metagenome (GOLD analysis project Ga0209611, IMG submission 187693) | Host-associated microbial communities from peat moss isolated from Minnesota, USA - S1T2_Fc - Sphagnum magellanicum MG (SPAdes) (version 2) | ecosystem: Host-associated > Plants > Peat...
AATAAAATCAACTTTCACTACTAGAAATTTTGTCTTTTGCAACTTGTCTTATGCAACTAAAAAATCTCACATGCAACTATTTTGGAATTGCATGCAACATGTGCAGTTGCATGCGACATTTTTTTGTTGCATAAGACAATTTGCAAAAGACAAAATTTCTAGTAGTGTTTGTAACCAACAATTCCAAAAAGATCCATGTACACAATATGTTAAAAACATTCATATCAAATCTAAAACAAGACTACATTGAATTTTCATGAGTGATTAAAAGCCAAATGTTAATGCTCCCATCTAACATCAAGATGAATTGTAAGCTATGAGAACCAAATGACAACTCCCAATCTTGGAGATTATGATGATTATGTTTTCTATTATGTGTTGTGCAAAATGCAACATTGGTTCTTCACAAATTTCCATGTTGTTAATTGTAGTTTATTCAAGTTTTGAATCATGTCTAATGGAGTTGTGGCTCAAATTCAATGCCATCAAATATAACTTTATACATAACTTTTTGTGATTACTTTGAACATTTATATAAAGGTATTAATTTTTTTGGGTAATTTGTTTATAAATTATGATGAAATCTAAGCTTAATTTCTTGGCTTCTATATTCTTTTCTTCTTTTGTTTAATTTGGATTTATTTGTGGAGATCAACATACTTTTTGCATATGTATCCAAACAAACCCATCTTTGGGCGGTATTAGGGTTGTCACAACATTCGACCATTTGTAATGATGCAACACATTTGTTTGGATGTTGATGTTGCCCTAGGTCACATTGAAATAAGGTCAACTTAAATCAAGATACTAAGATCAAGTTAGGTCCATGCCCAAGTAAAATTGCTTGGGGAAAGTTAAAGGAGCCTTAAGGTTTTAATAAGGCTCCGCCTAAGGTTTAGGGTTTCTTTCCTAGGCCCTTTCCTTTAAATAGATTTGTCAACATTATAAATTATTATTTCTTCATGTTTATCCATTACATTCCAAAGTAAAATTTTCCCTAAATAAGTTTTTATTGGAACAAATATAATGGGAAACAATACGAATTTGTATTCCTAATTTTCCTATGTTTTATCCCATTATAGTCTCAAATTTTATAGAACATGGGTAATGTATTCCCCAAAAAACAAATGTTAAGATAAGTTTATATCAAGTTTAAGGTCCGATGTTATATAATATTTAAAGTAAATTATTGTTAACAAATCATTTTTTTTTACCACAAATAAAAGATTAAAACATATATACAACTAAGTCATAATTTTTTATAAAGTCTACTATCATGTAATTATTATCATTTTATTTTTTTATTTTTTTGGGATAATACATATTGATCAATGCACTTGTAATGACAATGAAGTCATTGATTTATTATATGCTTATCAATATTTTATATATTCTAAAAATAAATAAATTCATTGAGTTATATCCAAATATTATTAATGACATAAAATATCTGTACTTTACAAAATTTTGTGAAATCTCACAACTAAAAAAAAGTTAATCGTCATCAACATAATCCAATTGGACATTGACACAATCTAATTAGACATTGACAAGAATTGAACCAAATCCCAAGAAAGGACCTTCAAGTAGCACCTAAAGTATTTGAAGAATAAAGATACTAGGACAATTTACAAAAGGAACAAAAATATGGTGAGCATACAATCCTTGGTTTGGGGTGTAAATCTTAAAGTTTAAGGTTTAAGGTTTTTGTTTAATGGTTGAGGGTTGTTAATTTCATATAATATAAATGTTTTAGGGTTTTGGTGTTACAATTTAAGGTTGGTGTTTTAAGGTTTTTGGTTTAAGGTTTAGCATTTAGGGCATTATGGTTTAGAGTGTTGAGGTTTAGGGTGTTAAGATTTACACATTAGGTTTAGGGTTTAAGGTTTTGGTTTAAAGTTTAGCATTTAGGGCGTTATGGTTTAGAGTGTTGAGGTTTAAGGTGTTAAGATTTACACATTAGGTTTAGGGTTTAAGGTTTTGGTTGAAGGTTTATGATTTAGGTTTAGGGATTAGGATTTAGGTGTTTTAGTTTAAGATGTTTAGGTTTATGGTGTTAAGGTTAAAGGTCTTAAAGAGGGTTTAAAGCTTAAGGTTTAGGGTTTAGGGATTGGGTTGAGGGCTTACGATTTAGGTTTAGGGTTTAAGTTTACGATGTTTTGGTTTAAGGCATTTAGAATTAAAATGTTAAGGTTTAAGGTTTTAAAACTTAAGGTTTCGGGTTTATGGTTTGTAGTTTTGGAATGATTTTGGTACAATTTAAATGTTTTATGGTTTAAGTGTTATGATTTAAGGTGTTTTAGGCTTAAAGTGTTGAGGTTTAACAACTTAAAATTTACAGTTTACGGTTTAGGGATATGGTTTAGGGTTTAGGATTTACAGTCTAAAGTTTAGGGATATGCTTTAAGGTTTAGCGTTTAAAGTTTATGTTTGGGATTTAGGGTTCAAGTTTAAAGCATTATGGTTGAGGGTGTTAATAAGGTTTAAAGTCTTAAAGTTCAAGGTTTAAAGTTTAGAGTTTAAGGTCCAGGTTTAAATTCTAAAGTTTAAGTTTGGGGTTTAAGGTTCAGGTGTTAAAGTTTAAAGTTTAGGGTTTAGGTTTAAAGTTTAAAGTTTAGCTTTGGGCTTTAAGGTTTTGGTGTTAAAGTTTAGGGGTTCAATGGTTTAAGTGTTATGATTTAGGGATAGGCTTTAAAGGTTTAGGATTTAGGGTTTATGGTTTAAATTTGAAGGTAAGGGTGTTTAAGGTTTAAGGTTTAGGTTTAAGGTGTTTTAGTTTAAGGTGTTTAGGTTTAAGATGCTAAGCTTTAAGGTTTAAGTTTAGGGTTTTAAGGTTTAAAATTTTAGGGTTTAGGGTGTTAAAATTTAGCGTTTAGGTTGAGGTTTTAGGTTTAGGGTCTTAAGGTTTAGAGCACAAAATATTCCATACCTTTCCTTAATTAAATCACTTTCATCATTAAATAATCCTCAAAATAGTGAAATGATTTTTTTTGAAAACATCACATTGCCATGTTCAAAATTATCACAATTATCATAGGCTCCATTCTAAATCATTTCACAACTCATATCATAATATTATAGTAGATGATAAAAATATATATAATTTCTAAATTTAAAAAAAATCATTTTCACAAAAAGAATTATCATTTTGTTAATGTGGAAACAAACCCTAGTGGTTTTTTATTCTAAAAATGACATAAAAAAGATGTCAACATCCACTATGGGTGAAAAATGCTACTGGACAAAATTGACACCTATGTATGTTAGATAAAAGAACTAGGTGAAGACATTAGGATTTTCCCATCCCCACCTCTTATCATCTCATTCTTTCTTCCCACCTCTTCTCTCTTCCATTCTCCTCCCCTTTCTTCCCATTGTTTTTTTGCATTTCCATTCTACTCTCATGAATTCTTCTATTTTGCCTTCTTTCTCATTTTCCTTCTCCTTCACTTTTCTTTTCTCCTCTATCCTTCTTTATTTTTCCCTCACACTTTCCTTCTCTCCTCTCTTTTCCTATTTCTTTTATTTTCTCCTCTATGTTTTATCTTGGTGAGTGTGGAGATGGTGGGTTTAAACATGGTAGGCACGCTTGTATGTTTTTAGAACGACTCTCCAAGTACATCAACATTCCTTCCTCCCATCTAGCCTCACACCTCCTTCGAGATGTTCTAGAACAAATTTAGGTTCATAACAACACTCCCATTCATGAAACTTCTTTTTTTTTATAATTCTCAAAAGGTGAATCATTCTAACAAGCTAGAGGGCTTGAGAAAAAAAACATTTAGTTTGCTACAATATTTTAGATTCTACTTGGAAATTATTTTATGTTAAAGTATGAATAGAGGTAGGAAGTCTTGTACAAATTTTTTAACAAAAAAAAAGCTTGTACAAGTGCCCTAAAGTCCATTGGTTGACAAGCTAGTAGACCTCTTAGGAACTAATCTTTGTAAGGAACCACAAAACACTTCGCATTTCTTACCATGGTACTAATGTAAGAGCTAGTTCATACAACACCTAGACTACTATATCAACCAACTAGCGTAGTAGTTTTTCATATGCTGCTACTATTTGTTACATTGGTTCATGTAGCATATAGCACCACGACTATGATATTTATGAAACATTGTTGAGGCAGTGTTCTATGAATTCCCTTGTTGAATTGTGGTATAATTGCCTTCTCTAATGGCTAAATCCTCTAATTAACCACATATTGAACTAAGGGAGTTTTTTCTCTTCTCTATGCACTTCTCTTCCCTCTCCAATATTTTGTTTATGAGATATTGTGCCTATGCACGCATGAAAATTAATTTGGTTGTCTTCTTATTATGAAAACCCATCCGTAAGCTTTTAGGTTCTTCTTTCACAACCATAGCTTCTCATCTCTTAAGCTTCGAAGTGGAATCATATTCAACTTGAGAACACGTAGAACAATTCAATACCTATCATTAATGTGTTCTTATAAGAAACATTGCTTTAGTATTCATTACACATGAAGTTTAACAATGCAATTTCTCTTTTTGTATAATTCTTTTCAATAATATCTCTTCCTTTTGTTCTATTCACATTTTCTTTGCAACCCTATCTCAAGTTTTATCTCATTCTCTTATTACACTCTACATTCATCTCTAAAACTATACATTAATATGACTAATAGTGTCCATGATATTTTTAATTTTTCATATTCATGTATTGCATCCTCGTTTGCGCTAGGTTTTAAATTAACTTTGTAGTTGAATATCAATCATTTCAACCTTATATCATTCAAAGACTCTAATCTATAATGGATGTTCTTGTGCAACTAACTCTAAATCTACTCGATCCCATTGTTTATGTGATATTTATGTAGAAGCCCAACATCAAGCCAATTCCGTGAGTAGATCAAAACAATGGCAGTCTCCACTCCATAAGCCTTGACAAACCCTAACCTATCCAACTTCACCTTTAACCCCTGAAACCTAACTATTACGCTAGGAACCCCTAAACCCTAAGTATTTCATTAAGAACACCTAGCGGCCACCAAGCATTTATGAATGATTATCATAATCCTAAATGCTTAGTAGCCACTAGGTGTTTAGGAAAGGTTTTTGGAGTCTTGAACGCTTGGTGGCCACTAGGCATTCAGGAAAGGTTTTTGGAGTCCTAAACACCTAATAGCTGCCAGGCATTTAGGAACAAATTTTGCAATTTTGAACGTTTAGCGGATGCCAAGTGTTCAGGAACGGATTTTGCAAGCCTAAATGCTTAGTGACGTCTGGGCATTCAGGAATGATTTTTGCAATCCTAAATGCCTAATGGCCGTTAGGTGTTCGAAAACAATTTTTACAATCTTGAATGCATAACGGCCGTTAGGCATTCAAGAATGGTTTTTGCTATCCTGAATGCCTAGTAGTTGCCAAACATTCATGATTGGTTTTTGCAATATTGAACATTTGGTGGCCACTAGGCGTTCAGAAATGGTTTTTCCAATCTTAAACACTTGGTGGCCGCTAAGGGTTTAGGAATGGTTTTTGGAATTCTAAACACCTAGTAGTCACCAAATGTTCAAGAACTATTTTTGCAATGTTGAACACTTCGCGTCCACCAAACATTCAAGAATGGTTTTTGGAATGTTGAACACCTGGTAGCCACCAAATGTTCAAGAACTATTTTTGCAATGTTGAACACTTAGCGTCCACCAAACATTCAAGAATGGTTTTTGGAATGTTAAACACCTGGTAGCCACCAAATGTTCATGAGATGTTTTTGCAATGTGTATACATCACAACCTATAGGTGTCAAGACCAGTTTTTACAATCTTGAATGCTTGGAGGCCATAAGGCTTTTGGGATTTGTGACAGCTTTTTGCAATCTTAAACATTTGACAGTCGCCAAGTGTTTAAGATTGGTTCTTACAAAGGTGAAACCCCGGCGGCTACCATGTGTTCATGTTCAAAAAAACCAATCAGAACGCCCAATAGTGCCAAGGTGTTCACCTTTGTACAAACCAATCCTGAATGCCTGGTGGCCATGAAGCATTTAGGATTGCAAAAATTAGTCCTAAAGGCTTGACGGTTGCAAGGGAGTAAGGAATGTAGAAAAAAGTCATGAACACTTGGCGGTTGCCAAATGTTCACCATTGCAAAAAATAATTAGGAACACCTAGTGGCTATAAAACATTCACCATTGTAGAAAACAATCCCGAACGCTCGACAAGCGGTAGGTGTTCAAGATTGCAAGAACCAGTCAAGCATACTATATTTTAAAAATATGCACCATCATCTATGATGTTTCATTGAACTTGTTTTGACATATAGGTACACCCCACCATTACCCAAAAAGATTGTTGGGCAGTATGTTGAAACTAACGAATTGTACATTGAAGTGGAGCTTGGCATCTTTCAGTTCACAATTTTAATGTTGTCCTTGGCAATTTGTGCATACTTGGCTTCAAACCAACAATTTGATTGCATACATCCCATTTAGAGATCTTAATGTTAAAGACTTTTGCTTGTGAAACCACATGATCCAGATCTTGTTCCTTTCTAGATGGGAAGAGCAGAGGGTGATGTTATCAAGGATGAAAAAAGTAAATATTTTAAAATGGTGAGAGTTTAATGGTGGGTTGATGTGAAAAAATGATCAAATTTGGATGAACAACATGTGTATGAAGATTACTAGAATGAGAAGTGGAAATGTAATTTAATAAGTCTAGAACAATGGCTTAACATTTTAGCTATTCTTTTCTTTTTTTCTTGCTCGAAAAAATACAACAAACAAAAGTCAAATTAGTATTTTTGCTACTTATGCTACTAGAATTAAAGTTAATCTTGATGCTTCTAATGCCCCAACCAATTTGTGAAGGATGTTGGTGACATTGATTAAATTATATTTGTAATTTTTTGATGTCTTTTGTATCATTGTATTGATTGGATTGTCATTTTAAATCTTTCTTGCAATTTTTGTGTTGTGTGGTTTAATAAAAATATTTTTTTGTGGAAATTTATGCATGTACATTATTCTTGAAAAGTAATAATTAATAATATATATTTTTTGACCTAATCCCTAATCTTTGGTGGCCATCAAGTTTCAACTAATGTATTTGTTATAACATGAATAATAAAATTGCATGTATAGACATTATTGTTATTGGTATGTTGTGACTTGTTTGTATTTAAGAAAATTGAATTTTTATTTATGCTTATTGGGAGCATTTATTTGTGACTTTCTTATTTTATAATTTATTAAATGTATTATCACTTGCTAGGCACCAAGATAAATATTATTTTGATTCATTACAACAAAAGGTGTCCCTATATGCCAAGTGATTTCATTGGATTTTGAGTGAATTCACTGGTTGTAGTGAATGAGGACTAGTGGCGAAGTAGTGAATTCACTGATCCAATGAATGGGGACTAGTGGGGAAGTAGTGAATTCACTAATCCAATGAACGAGGATTAATGAATTACACCCACATAATGTAGTAGTGATTATTATACATGGAATTTGAAATGTAATAGATTTGTTATTATACGATTAACATGGATGGATCAAGTTGTCGTTAGAAATTTAGTATGTTGTTAATATATTAGATTCAAAACGTTGAGTTCTTTTTTCTGATTTTAAATGAGAGTTGTGTCATTTGGTCCTAATAACTTACAATTTTTTATGTTTCACTTAGTGGCCACCAAGCGTTCAATTATATTTTAAAAAGTTTTATGGTGTATATATATTTGAAAAGTATTAGTAAAATTTGTGTGATAGTACTATGAAGTTGTAGTTTCACCAATTTGGCCTTTTTCTTTGTTTCAAATTCAAATGGTTGAGTCTTTTGATGTTAGATGGGAGCACTAACATTTGGCTTCCAATCATTCATGAAAATTCATTGTAGTCTTGTTTTAAATGTCTTAGATGTTTTTAACATAATGTGTACATGGATCTTTTTGGAATTGTTGGTTATAAAGTTCTTTTTATGTGGAAATAATGTAATTGAAAAAAATTATAATATGACATTCATGTCAAAAATGATCATTAATATGTTAAGTTTGGTGGCCACCAAGTTGTATAAAGTCTTAAATTCAAAAGTTAGTCTTAAATTAATTAAATATGTGTTAATATATATTTATTCCCTGTATACCATCTTGCTGGTTTGATTGGCCCCAAAGGATCCAAGCCCCATTTCATGAAAGGTTGTTTTGGAAGAGTTTTTATTAACTTGGCCAAACTTTGCATAGCCAACCCTCTAATGCACTAACATGCATCACATGATTTATAAAAATCATGGACATTTTTATACATTGTGGGCCACCAATACCTTGCATCTAACATTTTCTTATTTGTGATCTCAATTGCAAAATGCCCTCTTACTATTCCCTCCTGCAATTCTTTCATCACCTTCAAAGCTTCTATGGTTGGCAGACACCTCTTCAATTTGTTGTCATGTCCCATCTTATACAAAATCTCATTTTTCATTGTAAAGGGTTCAACCTTCCTAGATAACCGTTGCTTTTGCCCTAGTGATAAAAATTCTTCCATCTATCCTATTTGTAATAAAATTTTCACATCATTCAACCATTTTGGTTTTGTGAAAAATAAACTAGCATTTGTGGTCTATTCTGGGACTTTGGAGGGTTTTATGACATCAAGTAATTTGGACAAAACATCTACAACTACATGAGTCTTGCCTAGCTTGTACACCATTGTGTAATTGTACTCTAGAAACAACAATAACCACCTAGCTATTCCTCTTGAAAGATGTGGTTTGTTTACTAAGTAAACTAAAGCCATATGATCAACATAAAACACAAATTTATTTCCCAATAGATAATGGTACTATAATTTTGTTCTACATTATTTAAAAGCTTAAAAGCATACACTACTAGTTGATCATTCTTCCCTATTATATTCTATGTTAATAAAGCTCCCATCACCAATAATGATGCATTTGTGTGAACACGAAACTCCACATCCCACTTTGGTGGTATTAAAATTGGTGCTTCAATATATATATTTCTATTTAGTCAACTCCCAAGCTTTTGGCATTCCTCTGTCCACAAAAAAAAAAATTTCTTCCTTGTGAGCTTCGTAATTAGAACCATGATCATTGCAAAAATTTTAATAAAACATTAGTAAAATTGTGCACACCATTAAACATTTGAATCTGTTGTGAATTCCATGGTACCGGCATGTTTATTATGGCCTAGATCTTCTTAGGATCCGATAACTTGCCTTCCTTTGAAACAATGAATCCAATAATTACTCTAGAGAACACCATAAAAATGCATTTCTTCGGGTTTAAATTGATGTTGTATTCTTTGCACTTCTAAAAACATAATTTGAGCTTTTGCAAATGAGTTTGCATATCACTATAAACTATAAAATCATCTAGAAAAAAATTCATAAAAATATCTAGATACTTTTGAATGCTTTTGTGATTATTCTTTAAAATGTCAGAGGTCCATTCTTCACTCCAAATGACATCACTCTCCAAATAAATGTTCCCCAACTCTGGTGGAATGCCCTTTAGATCCTTATACGTCGAAGCAAAAACATTCTTGTACTCCCTCAGCAACTTTAATTCCCACACCTTCTCTAGTTGTAGATTTGAATTCACCTTCACCATTTGAGGTTCTGCTTGAGTCCCTATATTCAAATTTGTTAATTGTTATTCTTTTATGAATGCTCAGCCTGCAATTTGCAACTCTTGAGCCTTGACTTTAATTGGAATTTCATCAATCTAAACATTCCCTAGTTGATGTTTATAATAAGTTTCAAGGTACACTTTATCATCTAAAACAACTTTTGGTTCATATATGTTTGTAGTTTCTCTTTTTATTGAAATAAGTTCTATACTATTTTGTTTTGTACGTAATTTTGAAATTTAGTATAGATGTGTGGGAATACTTTATGGTTTCTACATACTAAAAATTTTCTAGTAAATTGATGCTGCCTATGGAAACCAACCTTGGTTCTATAGCAAATATGATATCCTCTTCCTCATTTGTGATACCATTTTGATAATTGTAGCATAATAACACTTCCGGTCATTTCACCTCTGCTCCTAGGTGCTTCGGTTCTACAATAATTCTAACCATACCATTCCCATGAATTGTCACTATGTCATTCCCTACTTTGGCACCCTTCAACCATGGTCTCTTTAATAGCATGGAATAACTAGCATCTATCACAGTATTTAGCATTATAGTAAACATAATAACATAGGTTATGCTGTGAACATATATCTTCAATTCATGAATCAATCCTATTGGTTTTGTAGTAGTTTAATTTTCCATCCTTAGATTTTATGGTACCAATTTAAGCTTTGGTAACCCCAACCTTAATCTCAATTGAATTTTTAATAATATTAATCCTAAACTTTCTAGCTAGCAATACATCTTCTATAATATGTTTTCTAATTTGTACCTGAATAATTGCCATATGGTTATTAATAATGGTTATTGTTATTACTACTTTGATACTATAGATGGTGTTGTTTTTTCTATTATTGTTTTAGCTACAATCTATGGTTTATTTGGTTTCATTTTTTGCTAAAGATATCTTCTCAACTCAAGAGCCATTTTTAGCAACTATCCCAAGTTTAAACTAAAACTAGGTTCCAACATATGTTTAGTAATATCCTAAAACATCTTTTTTATTGACATCAATTTACTTTGTGGAACTACACATTTTTAAGGTTTTTGAGGTTCTATAGAAGATGTAGTATTAAACATTCCTGACCACATTGTGTTCCATCCTTCTATTGATGTAGAAGATCCTTGATTGGTAGCTTGTGTTTTCCACAATTGTTAAATTGTCTCCACCATTGTCTTCTTCAACTTCTCTTCCTCCCAATCTACAATAGTTTTGTTCTTCCTTGGTTCTATTTCCTAGAAAACTTGTTTTTTTATGATTCTACTCCTTGTAGCAACATTAACATCGATGACATTCACATCTATAGTGATTGTCTTCACCTTAGCTATGGCTTTCCCTTCCAAGTTTGATGCATTTTTCCCTTGAAACAATTTTTTGCATCTTTGCAAACTCGGGATAATCTGTCATCTTATGTCCATTCAAACCATAGATGTGGCAAGAATATGAACTATTCTTTTGACCTTTTTGAGGCTGATTAGTAGCTTTTGTTGCTACTATAATGGGCTCCTCCTCCTTCTTGATTCTACACATTTCCACATTGTGGTTGTTTCTCCCACAATTTGTACAATGTTTGTTAGTCTTTCTTGGTTGTGTCTATGGTTTTGTCGTTGTGGATTTAGACATTTGTGGTATTGATAGTGCATTTTGAACTATTACTAGGGTCATCCCTTCTTCACATAATAAAGTTGCCTCCTTATGCATCTATAATGTGGTATGTTTCATTCATATAGGACTATAAACCTACTCAAAACATAATGGCCAAAAAATTGTTTGTGTTTGTTGTTTGCAATCCATGAGCCAATTTTTGTATGCGCTCATAGTACTCCTCCATTCGTTCAGTTTTTCCCTGCTTGATATTCTCGAGTTCCATGTAAATTTGTTCGTCATTCTATGTCTTCTAATGACATTTATGGATTATTTGAATTAGCTCAGAAAACATGTAGTCTGGAAATTCCAACATATAATTATGACACCAACCTGATGCCATTTCTTTCAATGTATAATTGAATATATTAATGATGTAATCTTCTGAGGTTTCACCATTCATTTGAGTAGCTATTAGAAACCCTCTCACAATAGCATTTGGATTTGCATCTTTCTTGTAATCTGGAAATGTTAGAGTTTATCAATATGGTTTGGCTGCTAAGCCCATTGCTTTAGTATTCACTATTGACCCAGTCCTCTACCTTTCATAATTTAATGGAATTAGTGGTGGCCATCCCACATATCTATTAGCTTGTGTTGCCATGAACAATGTTGTGTACACCATTTGAAGTTTTGAAATGGGTATTGTTACCTTACTCAAATCTTCATAAATTTGGTGTATGCATTTTCCAACTTGAGTAATCATTGGTTTGTGATATGTAGTTTGACCATTCTCAGATTCACTCCTTCTGGATGGCTTAGCTTCCATCTAAGTTTACAAGCTACAATAACTATTTTTGGCATCATAAATCCAACCAATTGTTCTCATGAAACGATATTAGGTATCTGAGGTATCCCATTCATCAACTAAAGCCTTATTGACGATGGTGTAAACTCTTTGGACATCCTAGCTTGGATAGCTATACAACATTCATCTACACTTTTTGGTGTCTAGAATTTAATCTTAAAGAAAATGGTTCAGCCCTAATAATATTCAAAAAATTCCACATTTTGATTCTATTTTGTTCAAATTGTGTTTCATTCAAACCTAGTTCCTACAACCTACTTTCTAAATCATTACAAATTTGTTATTTCGTGTGAAGTTGTTATATAGAATCTTTTTATAACATCTATTGTCCCATATATCTAACAAATCCATCCTTCATTGCATTATTAATCAGTGGACATTCTATGATGACATGTCCTTTGACTTTACAAAAAACACAAATTCTAAAACTAATTTGAGTCAACATGGCTAAATTTTTAAAATTGTAATTTGTACATTCAAGATTTCTTTTATCTTTTTTAAGTCTTCTATTTTTGTTGTTCATTAAAATTAATAATGCCTGTGAGGCGACTTTTTGTCCTTCTATTCCCGATTCTATGAGGTGATTATACTTGGACATACATAAGCTATCGGTGAAGGAAAAATGCAAAGTGTATCTCTAGATGTTAAATTGTGTTTGTAGTTGAAACCAAATGTTTGTCTCCTATGCATCATTTATGATTTGGAGTTGATAGATATATTTTCTAAGTTCAAACACTCCAAATCTTAGAATTTTATGTTAAATTGTCACTCACTTAAATCAACTTTTAAGGATTTGACATCATGTTCAACTTGACAACAAACGTTCAATCACTTAAAATATGATTCTTATCACATATGTTATCCAAATCTAACTTGCTTTAGGTCATTAGAAAGTTAGGTACAAGACGCATTTGCCTACCAAATTCCAAGCTTTACACCCAAATTAGTAAAACATTGTGCTACAAAACCCGAGAGGGTTTCACGAAGGTAGAAAGTTCAACTTGGCAACAGACGTTCAGTCATTTATAATATTAATTTTATCACATACGTTATCCAAATTTAGCTTGATTTAGCTCATTGGAAAGTTAGCTACAAGTGCTTTTGCCTACTAGATTCCAAGCTTTGCACCAAAATCAGTAAAAATTTGTGTTACAAAATCTGAAAGGGTTGATGAATTTTTTTTAAGATTTTAAAACTATCTTTACTCACTTCCATTCTTTCAAAAGTGCCACAATTTATTTTCCCTCTTTCCACCATCTATTAAGATTAATCATTCTTCTCTTCCCAAGGAAAGTTGTAAGAAGAAGTCTCTTAAAGATTCAAATTGAAAGTTATGTCCGAAAAAAAACCCTCAAATCATTCGAATTCACCTTTTAAAGAGAAGGAAAAAGAAGGAGGTGAAGGAAGACCCCAACTTGGTGGCGAATGGAAGGTTCCAATGCTTAATGGCCAATAGAAGGTTCCAATATTTGGTGACCCTTGAGAGGTTCCATTGCTTGGTGGCCCTTGAAAGGTTCCAATGCTTGGTGACCTTTGAAAGGTTCCAATGCTTGGTGACCCTTGAAAGGTTCCATTGCTTGGTGACCTTTGAAAGGTTCCAATGCTTGGTGACCCTTGAAAGGTTCCATTGCTTGGTGGCCAATGGAAGGTTCCAATGCTTGGTGGCCAATGGAAGGTTCAAATTCTTGGTGGCCCTGGGAAGGTTCTAATGATTGGTGGCCCTGGGAAGGTTCTAATGATTGGTGGCCAATGGAAGGTTCCAATGTTTGGTGGCCAGTGGAAGGAAAAGGAGAAGCACCTTTTTCACCTCTTCTCACTTCCCCCCCAACAAATTTTACTTAAATTTTTTTTTCCATTGATATTAAGGTTTTACTTTACCATGGTTTTAGACCGTTACTTATGCCTTTCTTTCTTTTTCTTTGACTTATAAATTACAACCATGCATCTTGATGTAACAAATTTTCCACACATTCATTACTGACTTAATTTTGATTAAAAATTTTGTTTTCATTTCCTTGAATTCATGGCGTTGTGTATGACCACCTTTTACAGACTTCAAGTCGCACAAGTGAATGAAAAATTACCTCGGGAATCATCCCTAGATTTGACATTAACGTAACATCTTCATGATGAAAATCCTGAATTGCGAAAGGTGTGCCTTCATCTTGAAGTTGAACCCTTTTGAGCTTGGTATTATTGCATTTCTCTGAATTCTCGCAACTTGGTGATTTTGTTGCATGTCGACCCCTGTTTTGGTGATGAACTCGAAACTATTTATGAAGGTTTTTACAAAACTAAAGACACCTCCATCTTTGAATGGTCTTCAATTTTTGACGTTGGACATTACTATTGTTATGCGGTCCAATCCATTAACTACCTACTAATAGCAAGGCAAATTACTTAATTCGCACTATTCGACACATCCTAGATTTCCTGTAGTTACGAATTATCACTGTAGCATAACCCAATACTCAACATGTTATTGTAGTTCCTCGTGGAATTTATCCATAACCTAAATGAAAGCTTCACTCATCATGAAATCCATGTTGCCATTACCACCCTATCACATTATTTATCGTTATGTTGTCTCAAATTAATTTCATGCTTACAATGTTTGAAAATTATTCTATTTTCATTAGACCTTTCATTGACACCCCCTCAACTACTTCACGAATCTCAAACATCCTCACTTACATGACTTCCCACTAAATACTAGAACAAGATTAATGTTTTACCAAACATTATAAATTTTGGCGTTTATTTCTAACCCCAACCTTTTAGAGTTTTCTCACCCCTAATCATGCCACTGAGGTTTTAAAACTATGATTATCGACTTTTGTTGAAAAAAAAAATTAACCCTACACCTCATTCATCTAATATCAAAATTTGAAAAAAAAAACCCCCATGCAACCATGCACACTCATCATTCCTTATTATAACATGAAGTTGCTAAAAACCCCTAATAGCTTTATCACACCCGAATATCCCTGATGTAATTTTTTAAAATTTGAAACTACCGCACATGGTTGTGTCAATATGGCTCATAATGCCTCCTCCAAAACATTCACCTGTGCATCATTATACATAAAAGTTTTTAGGTAATTATCATCTACCCATTTTTGGAATATTAGGATTAGAACTATGATCCATTTCTTAGTCTTCTATAGGCTCGTGATATTTTGGCAATGTCGACTAGTACATAAATGGTATGCTTGTGCATTTATTGTCGTCACTTTATCAACAATGCACATATTTTGGACTTGATGAATTTGTAAGGTTCACCAATAATAATTTGTCCTTCAGATTTTTATTGTCCCCATGTTTTTGAATAGTCAATGGTGCTTAGAACATATGAATACTCCTTTCTCTTGGGTATATTTCAAACATGATCCCCTTCACTAGAGATTGTTTTCTATAACTAGGACATTTTTGTGGACCTCTTGTCCATACTTTTCATTTCATTCTTGTGCTTATTGAAGACACCCGATGTCCTGTAAGTTGTTCTTCTATTCATAAGCTTCTGGGTTTCAAAATTGTACCCCTATTTGGCATTTCATGCACCTCTTGTTCTACATCTTTATGTTTTTTAATATCAAAAATGATGTTTTCCTGTCTAGCTTTTTGGTTCATTTGCTTTTACAAACTTTGAGTCACCATCCAATTCATATTGTCATGCAAATATAAAATTCCCTTGGGTCCATTCATAGTAAAAGGAGCCATAGGTGCCAAGGTCAGAATCCTTACCAAGGACTACATTTTACACATGTCCTGCATGGATTAGTTTATCAAATATCAAAACTGTATTTTAAATGTAATTTCTAGGATGGAAAATCAATATTGAGACCAAACATGACCCATATTATAATAAAAATTATTAGTTTTTGCATGAAGACCTAGATTATAGTCAAATGTAGACTTTTGTTTTTAACCATGATTACAAATTTTGAACCTTTTTAACCATTAAGGACGTTCACAATCAAAATTAACAACATTTGTTCAAAAGATTCAATACATATGCATTTAAAAAATAAACACATGAGGCCCTTCTTATGAAATATATTTAAGCCCATAATAAAATTGAGAACATTTGGTGAATGTTTGAATAACAAAAAACATGTTCAAATTTTATAGTCCTTTAAAGAACCCTATCAACAAATGTTTTGTGTATGACATTTGAAGGATTCTAATACCATAATGAAATGACTCCAAATTTGTAGGATATCAATTTCATGAATAAACAAGCAAAGCCCCAAAATATGAACAAATAATTCATTATATATAATTATTGGTGATTTTTTAAAGTAGTAGAGGTATAGTTTTCATTACAATCAATAAGTGATTTGGCTCCTTTTAATGTGAATGGACCCCCTTGGTTTCATGGTGTATTTTTGATTTAAATCCTTACAACTTTCATCGTTTTGATCTCCATCTTCTATCTGCCAAAAAAATTAGAAATCTAAATCTACTAGACAAAAATACTTCCTTCAACAAGTCATTGAAATCTATAGAAAACAATGCTTTTATAGAATTCCAAACTTCTCAATAATTGTTGCTATTTTTGGCTTCAAAAAAAAATTCCTTGAGATGGTCACCAAATGGTAGGCATAGATTTTATCTTATGAATGTTCACTGCCTATTTAAAACAATACAAAAGTCCATTCAATGCTCCATTTTAAAATTTATGGTTTCATTATGCAAACAATTCAAATAGACTATTTCTACACAAATTTCTTATTACAACTACTATTTCTTTTGTTTAGTTCTATTTCTTTACTTAAACAAAATCTATGGTCAAAATATAATTAGATTTATTAAAAATCCAAAACATAACACATACAAAATATAAATCCATGTTTCTTCATCAAATCTATATTACTCTTTCTACTCCAAATTGAACATATCAACAATCTATAGATTAGAAAATAGAAATCAAAACAAAAAACTCTAGCAACTGTCTTCTTCACTCCATGTGTAAAACAAAAACAACTCGTAGATTTCAACAATTTTCAAAACCTCATCCTAAATCACTTCCCTCCAAAAGTAATTCAAAATTAAAAATGTTCAACAATTTTAATCCTATTTAGCTCATTCACTATCTTGGTTAATCCCTACCATTCTCCTTATCTACTTTGTTTTTGTTCATCCTTGCCATACACCGGGTAACATAATGTTATTACATTAACATAAGATCATCACAATTTACATGGTTAACTTTGTTAATTTTTTGAAAGACAATGTTCAAATGACAATAAAGGCTAGCATGTGATTTAGGGTTTTTTTACATGGGCATAATTCAATATATGCACAAGCAATAGTTATTGAACAAAGAGGTGTCCATGACAATAGGACCATTTTTCCATTTCAAAATAAATTTCTTGTAAGATCATAAACTCTGTTTTCCAATAGATTCAACAATAATGGATTAACATTTTCATTACACCTCAAAGCAAATTTAAAGGTATAACATTTTTCACTACAAGAATTTGAGACTTTACTTGAAATGATCACAAAAGTCTTGAAAACTTTTTAGCTAGTATCAATGCAAATTCATAACATGTTATGCATTCAATTTACGTATTTAGTAAATATTTTTGTGAGTCTTGATTGCCAAATGTTCAATGTCAATAAATCTATAAAATGGAGGGTTTTTTGATGATATATTGATGAAAAACATATAACAAATAATAAACAAAGAAATGTGGCACATTAAAGTTGTGCATGATTTAGGTTGTTTACTAAAACATCATAATTTGTCTCACACTTGATTATAAATTAATTGACATGCCTTAAAGAATGACTAATTAGGATCCAAAGTGCTTAGTTCAATTTCAACATTGCCATGGTTATTGGGCACAACATGATGAAACCCAAGAAGGCTTGAGAACTCCATCTCATGAATGCTATTATCTTCTTTTGAAACAACCTCCATATCCACCCCATTTAATAACATGGCTAACACATGTGACATCAAGGGACGTCTTGAGGCTGATGTTTGCACACATAATAATGCCACATCAATCACACGTCGTGCTTCATCAGCCAATATGTTGTTGTTTAGTTGTTGGTCAATAAGATCAAACAACTTATTTTGTTCATGTAAAGAATGTGCCTAAAAAGACCACCCGCCCATTTTGGGGAAACAAATTAGATTCACAAAATTATTTTATCTTTTTAGTATTAAATAAGGATTAGTGGGTCATTACTTGGATTTATTATGTATCCTTTTGTTTCAAGGTATTTTTTTGTTACTTATTTGTAATGGAACAAATGGCAATCCCTACCTTTATATATTGATAAATGTGATAAAAATTTTCATTAATAAATGTATAATCTACTTTTAAATGAAACATTTAAAATTATATATTGGAATGATTCTCAAAAAAAAATTGAATTTTTTTGTGGGCAAAATAATGTTTTTTCTAAAAATTTCAATTAAAATCTATTTCCAAACTATAAACAAGTACCTTCTTTTCAATTCGACATCATTGAAGATGTGGATGTAAGTTATAAACCTAACCATATTAACTTACCCATTTGACTGTTAACTTTGAATTGCCCACCAACATGAAGTTTAGATTTGTTGATTTTCCATCTAAACATCACCAAGTGCTTTTTCAATCCCTTTTATGGCTATTGGATTTAAATGATGGTAATTTAAGATTTTTAATATGATGTAATTGGGGAAAACATGACTGCCTAGTCCTTTTCAAATCTGACACCAAATAACATGGGTTTCATCTTTGTGATAATTTTTTTACTTATAGATCCTTATTAACCTTGTGTTGAATTTAAGATAAATAACCATTCAAGCAATTGGGTTGATGATTTAACATCTTGCCCCCACAACATTAATTATATAATTAGATTACTAATTAAACTTTTTATAAAAATTAAATGTACATACACTTACCCATTCAAGAAGGTAAATTTTGTTTGTTTCCAAAGACAAATCAATACTCTTGCGACCACTCACAATCTCCAAGAGAAGAACCCCATAGCTGAATACATCCACCTTTTCAGTGAGTTTGCCAAGAGTAGCATATTCGGGTGACAAATACCCCCTACAAGAAAAACAAAACTAAACAAGTAAGAAGTATATAAATTTATGTGCAAAATGTGGTGAAAATTTAGTTTCAATGGTGTCAAAGATTAATCATTCAATTGTTTCAAATGACCCAAATGTGTACATCTAATCATAAAATCATTGCAACATAATATGTTGGTTTTGATTAGTGGAAAAATGTACATCGTTCCAGCAATATGGGCAGTTGACAAGTGGCTTATATCCTTTGGAAATAATCGTGCCAATCCAAAGTCTGCAATCTTTGGGTTCAAATCTTTGTCAAGGAGTATGTTAGATGCTTTAATGTCTCGATGTATAATGCGTGGTTGCAAATATTCATGAAGGTAAATGAGGCCATGAGCAATTCCCACACATATGTTGAATCGCATTGTCCAATCCAAGAATAAAACATTTTTTATTTGTTGGTCTGCAAACGCCACAATGTTAACAATGATTAATCATAAAATATTTGATTATCAAGCATGCATGACACGCAAACCATTAAGATATCATCAAAATTTCTATGACATGCAAATTTACCATGGTTAAGTTGAAAATGTCATACCCCAAAGAGCTTCAGCAAGGTTTTTGTTTTCCACAAATTCAAACACAATAAGTTGTTGTGTGCCTTGTAAAGAACATCCTTTCACCTTCACTAGGTTCTTGTGTTTAACACCAGTCATGAGCACAATTTCATTCAAAAACTCACTAACTTGTTGATGTGATTTATTCAATAGTTTCACTGCCACATTTGTCCCATCAGGTAATATTCCCTATAAAAAATATAGAAATATTTTAAAATCTTTCATCATTGAAGGAAAAATATCAATTGTCAATTGGTAAATCCTTTGAAATTATTCATAACCAATTTCATGTTAAAATGCACAAATTACAAATTTGAAATGTATATTTGAATTATTGTTTTAACATCAAGCACTATATATATTGCAAACATTTTAATTAATTCCATTAAGCTAGACATGTTCAATGATGGAAATACTATGAATTTGTATATCAATTATTAATTGGAAAATTCTTTGAAATTAATCATAACCAATTTCATGCTAAAATGCATGAATTACAAGTTGCAAATATGTTTAAATTATTATTTTAACATCAAAGATTATGTATATTGTAAAAAATTTAAATAATTTTGTTGAACTAGACATTGAATGATGGAAATACACTATGAATTTGTAAGGAAGTTGAAATATGAATTTACCTTATAGACTGCCCCAAAACCACCCTCTCCAAGTTT